>PDWI01007507.1_pt1 | contig 13198 bp, 11 predicted proteins | sample 1430891 | NCBI WGS metagenome assembly PDWI01 (sample SAMN01162508, study PRJNA174530) | Oral metagenome, whole genome shotgun sequencing project. | biome: Marine environment; feature: Marine mammal; material: Swab sample of the gingival sulcus; isolation source: swab sample of gingival sulcus... | reverse complement strand
CGATGATAGATAAGTATTCAAATTCCTAAAAGCAGAAGGTGTTACTCCAAAGTGTTTTTTAAAGGCTTTGGATAATGACTGTTGCGATTGATAGCCGGTTTTTTCGGCAATTTCTGTAAGAGTGTTATTGGAAATTTGCAACAAATGAGCCACTCTTTCCATTCTTAAACGATTAATGTAAGCCCCTATGGATTCGCCAATATAAGCTTTAAAAATTCTGCAAAAATGAAATTCAGAAATCATTGCCACATTAGCTATTGTTTTCAAATCTATAGTTTCGTTCAAATGCTTGTTAATATAATCAACAGCAATATTAATAGCCTTATTATATTCGTTGTTTGTACTCTCTTTCATAACAAAATTATATAACAAAAATAACTAAAAAATCACATTAAGAACTTATCCAATCTTGCTTATTTTATCGAAGTAGTTTTTACATTATAAAAACTTATGAGATATTTAGGTTATTTTTTTTATTACAACCTGCTATTTGTATCGGACATAAAACGATACAAATATATTTCCAATTTAATTTCATGTTCAATAATCTTATGTAGAACCCTCAAATTTTCCTCTTAAAACTTTCTTAATAATTAGTTAAATTTGTAACAAAATAATAAGAAAGTTTAATCCTACTTATCATGGTTCTCTATTTTATATGATTAACACAATTCATACTTTAAATTTACTTTTACCTCTTTTATATCTCTTTACATTTGGAATTTATCTTTTCGATTTTGTAAGAGGCGATAGTAAAATATACAACGTAAAAAGAATTTTTCTTTTTGTTACACTCTTTGTTCATATTCTTTACTTATTGTTAAGAACTGTGGAATTTAATCATCCACCGATTACCAATAAATTTGAAATATTTACTGTTCTGGCTTTTGCTCTTGCTTTCTCATATTTCTTATTAGAACTCTTAACCGATATAAGAGGAACAGGTTCGTTCATAATTCTCTTCTCTTTTATTTTTCAGTTAATTTCAAGTCTATTTATTCAAGATTTAATTGAAGTTAAAGAAGTTCTAAGAAATCAATTACTTGGCATTCACGTAATGAGTGCTTTATTAGGCTATTCCGGTTTTATAATTGCTGCGGTCCATGGAATTTTATTCTTTGTTCTTTATCGACAGATAAAATCAAACAATTACGGATTGTTATTCAAAAAATTGCCTAATTTGGAAATTCTCGAAAAATTAAATTTTTATTCCGTGTTAATTGGATTTATCCTTTTAACCATTGCTATGACAATAGGAATAATTTGGTTGCCAAAAGCTTTCCCGGACTTTAAATATACAGATCCAAAATTAATTTCTGCTGGTTTTGTATGGCTAATATTTTTTATAGGAATTTTATTAAAATTAAAATCCGGATGGTATGGTAAAAAAGTAATTGTTTTTTCGTTAATCGGATTTGTAATAGCAATGTTTTCTTTGCTTTTACCTAATTTGTTTGCTAACAGTTTTCATTCATTTTATTAAGAAGAGTTAAATAATTATATATGAATCTTATTGGAATCTCTATAAATCATAGAACATCTTCAATAGCAATGCGCGAAGCTTTACATCTTGGAATTGATGAACAAAAAAATTTTATTGCTCTTTTAAAGAATGATTTACTGAAAGAAGGATTTGTACTTTCCACTTGTAACCGAACGGAAGTTTTTGGTATCCCATTAAAAAATAATATTACCAGCGAAGATATTTTTGAAAAACTGTTAAGTTTCAAAAATGTATCGGGATTATCGTTGGAGCAAGTTGAGAAATATAATTCAAAATCAGCTTTGGAACATATTAATAAAGTTGCTTCAGGTATTGATTCTTTGATAATTGGTGATAGTCAAATTTTAAGTCAGTGTAAAGAAAGTTTTAGAATTTCGGTTGATAATAATTTTTCAAATACAACTACTCGAAAAATCTTTGATGTAGCTGCCCGCGTAGGTAAACGTTCCATTAAGGAAACACTAATTGCTCAAGGAGCCGTAACCGTAAGTTATGCTGCCATCCAAGTTATTGAAAAAATATTTGCCAATCTAAACAAAAAAGAAGCTTTAATTATCGGAGCCGGAGAAACAAGTGAACTTGCAGCGGTTCATCTGCAAAGCAAAAATATTGGAAAAATTACAATAACAAACAGAACCGAAAAAAAAGCAGCAAAGTTAGCTAAAAAAGTTTCAGGTTCTATTGTACCTTTCGAAGACTTTAAAAATCATCTCGATAAATTTGATATAATTATAAGTGCAACAAGTGCAAAAGATTTTATAGTCAATTTTGATGATGTGAGAAAAGCAATTCATAAAAGAAAAGGAACCCCAATATTTATTATGGATATTGCTATTCCGCGTGATATTGATCCCAAAGTAAAAAAATTAGATAACGTTTTTTACAATGATATTGATTCGTTAAATATTATTGTCGATCAAAATTTACAAAAAAGAAAAACAGAAATTCCAAAAGTAAAGAAAATTATATCAGAAGAAATTGAATTATTTTTTAACTGGTATAACACTTTAGATATTGTTCCTGCAATAAAATCTCTAAGAACTTTTTTTGAAGAAATTGAAATTGACGAATTAAACAAAATACGAAATAAAGTTACCGAAGAAAATTATATAAAATTAGAAGATATGACAAAAAGATTAATAGGAAGAATTCTGCATAACCCGACAGTAAAGTTGAGAGAGCTTGCAGAATCCGGTGAAAATTTAGATAAAACTAATGAACATGTAAGCGTACTAAAATATTTATTCGATCTTGAAAATATTCATGGTAACGGAAAACAATCAAAAGGTAAAAATTGAAAAAAGAAAAACTAATAATTGGTTCAAGAGGCAGCGATCTTGCTTTATGGCAATCCAATTTTGTTAAAAAAGAATTGGAAAAAGCTAATAAAAATTTGGAAATAGAAATTAAAATTATTGCAACAAAAGGTGATAAAATTGTTGATGTTGCTCTTTCCAAAATTGGAGATAAAGGACTTTTTACAAAAGAACTTGAAGTAAAATTATTAAGTGAAGAAATTGATATTGCCGTTCACAGTTTAAAGGATTTGCAAACAGAAATTCCTAAAGGATTAAAACTTGCTTGTGTTACAAAACGCCACCCGGTGCAAGATGTTTTGATTGCTAAAAAAAGAGGAATGACAATCTTCAGATTGCAAGATAATGCAACAGTAGCCACGGGTTCTTTAAGAAGAAGAGCACAACTTAAACATTTACGCCCCGATATAAATGTTGTTGAACTGCGTGGAAATATCCATACCAGAATTGAAAAGTTTTTAAAATCCGATTGGGATGCTATAATTCTTGCAAGAGCCGGAATCGAAAGACTCAAAATGAAAAAATATATTTCTTCTATTATTGATACAAGAATAATGCTACCTGCTGTTGGACAAGGAGCATTAGGAATTGAAATTAAAAAAACAAATAAATTTGCAGAAAAAATTCTAAAAAGCATTCACCACGAAGAGAGCTATACAGCTATTCTTGCGGAAAGAGCTTTCCTAAAAAAACTTGAAGGCGGATGCCAAATCCCGATTGGAGCTTATGCTGAAGTTATGCGAAACGGTTTATATTTAAGTGGCATTGTTGCAACAATCGAGGGAGATATAACTTTTCATAAAAGATTAAGAGGAAGTAAAAACAACCCTGAAAAATTAGGTAAAGCCCTTGCAAACGATATGATAAAAGCAGGAGCTAAAAAAGTTTTAGATGATATTTACAATAAAAGATAATTGAACAAAATTCTACAAAATAAAAATATTGTTTTAACTCGTTCTAAAGAACAGTCTAAAGATTCTGAAGTCGCCCTAAAAAAATTGGGTGCGAATGTAATTCTATTTCCTACAATTAAAATAACCGAAGTTGCAGATAACTTAAAGATAAAAGCAACTCTTAAAAACATAAATCATTATGATATAATTGTTTTTACTTCGGAAAATTCGGTAAAATTTTTCTCAAAAAAAATTGCAAAAAAAGAATTTAATAATAATAAATATTTTTTTATAAGCATTGGCAGTAAAACATCAAAAGTTTGTGAAGAGTATGGTTATAAAGTAAACTTTCAACCTTCAAAATTTACTGCCGATATTTTATTAAATGAACTTAAAATATTTAATATTAAAAAGAAAAAGATACTTATTCCATGCTCTATCCTTTCCAATAAAAAAAAATACAAACAGATAGAAAAATACGGAGCTGAAGTTGATGTAATTCCATTCTATAAAAATGAAGTTAACGACAAAGATTTACTTAAAACTGAAATAAATTATATTAAAACGAACTATGTTGATTTTTTTATTTTTACAAGTCCCTCAACATTTTACAGTTTTACTGAATTATTAAAAATTGATAATCCCAAAAGTTTTTTTTTCAATAAAAATATTGCGGTAATAGGACCAACCACGGAAAGAGCAATAAAATCAAAGGGAATCAAAGTTACTATAAAACCTAATCGCTTCACAATGGAAAGTTTAATCGAAGAGATAGTAAAATTTCACAAAACTAATTCCAATAAACGTTAAATTGCAAAGTAAATTTTTTAAAATATTCACGTTAAATTCAGGATAAAAATTGACAAGAATAAAAAATGATATTTTTCTGCGAGCTTGTAAACAACAAAAAGTTAAAAGAACTCCTATTTGGATAATGCGACAAGCCGGAAGGTATTTACCGGAATACAGAGCCGTGAGGGCAAAAGCTGATTTTTTAACAATGTGCAAAACGCCTGAACTTGCTGCCGAAGTTACACTTCAACCAATTGATTTAATTGGAGTTGATGCAGCTATAATTTTTTCTGATATTCTTGTAATTCCCGAAGCAATGGGAATGCACTTGGAAATGCGTAAAGGTGAAGGTCCGGTTTTTACTGAACCAATCCGTTCTGAAACAGATTTAAGTAAAGTTAAAAAAATTGATGTTGCATCTGATCTTAAATATGTTTTGGATGCAGTTACTTTAACAAAAAAAGAATTAAATAATCGCGTTCCTTTAATTGGATTCAGCGGTTCTCCCTGGACTCTTTTGTGCTATATGATTGAAGGCAGAGGGAGCAAAAACTTTGCAGCCGCAAAAGAATTGATTTTTAACAATCACAAATTAGCCCATAAAATTTTAGATGTCCTTGCCGATTCAATTTCAGAATATTTATCAGCTAAAATTGAAGCTGGTGCCAATGCAGTTCAAATTTTTGATACTTGGGCAGGAATTCTTTCGCAACATGATTATTTGGAATTTTCGCTTCAATATATTGAAAAAATAATCTCCGGGATTAAACGTGTTAATGAACCAGTAATTTATTTCCCCAAAGGAGTTCATCATAACTTAAATAAAGTTGCTAATTGCGGCACGGATGTTTTAGGATTGGATTGGACAATGAATCTTGCCGATGTAAGAAAAATTGTCGGAGATAAAGTTGCTTTGCAAGGAAATTTAGATCCTACGGTTTTATTTGGCTCTAAAAAAGTAATTGAAAAGAAAGCATTAGAAACTATGAAATCATACGGAAACGGAAACGGACATATTTTTAATTTGGGGCATGGTATTTTACCAAATGCAAAACCGGAAAATGTAAAAACTCTTGTTGATTTTGTAAAAAATAATAGTTCGCAATTTCATAAATGAACTTAGTACCTAATCCATTTGTTAACGGATTTAATTCAGAAAAGGAAAAAATGTTTAATATCGACTTAAACTTAGTAAAAAAATATGATAAGCCCGGACCTAGATATACAAGTTATCCTACAGCTCCACACTTTCATGAAGGCTTTACTTCAGAAGACTTTTTAGATGAAGTTATCAGAACAAATAATTTAGAAAATCCGCCGGATTTGTCTTTGTACTTTCACATTCCTTTCTGCGATACACTCTGTTATTTTTGTGGCTGCAACATGATTGTTTCCAGAAATCAAAACAGAATAAGTGAATATGTTCAAGCATTAAAAAATGAAATTGATTTGCTTAGAACTTATCTAAGACCTAATAGAAAAATTGCTCAACTTCATTGGGGCGGAGGCACACCTACACATTTGCCGCCGAATGAAATTTCCGGACTTATTTCTTATATAAAAAATAATTTTGAATTTACCGATAAACCTGAAAACGGTTGTGAAATTGATCCCCGTGAATTAACTTACGAACATCTATCGGCTTTAAGAGAAGGCGGATTTAACCGAATAAGTATGGGTGTGCAGGACTTTAATGAGAAAGTTCAAAAAGCAGTTAACAGAATCCAACCTGAAGATTTAACAAGAAAGGTTATTTCATGGATAAGAGAGTTAAACTTTGAGAGTATCAATTTAGATTTAATTTACGGTCTTCCCTTTCAAACTCTAAATGAATTTGAAAAATCTGTTGACGCTTTAATAGACATTTCTCCAAATAGAATTGCACTATTTAACTATGCTCATGTACCTTGGATGAAAAAACACATGGCACTTATCAAAAAAAAAGATTTGCCTGCTCCGGAAGAAAAATTAGAAATTTTAAAAATGTCGGTAGAAAAATTAACATCGGCGGGTTATCATTTTATTGGCATGGATCATTTTGCCAAACCTGATGACGATTTATCTAAAGCCCTAAAAGAAAAAAGATTGTATAGAAATTTTCAAGGATACAGTACAAATGCGGGGACTGATCTTTATGCTTTGGGAATTACCAGCATCGGACAGTTCGGGAATATTTATTCACAAAATTATAAAACAGAAAAAGAGTATTACAAAGCCTTAAATGAAAGAAGATTTCCAATAATGAAAGGTTATACAATGACGCAAGACGATATAATAAGAAAAGAAGTAATAATGAAAATTATGTGCGATTTTGAGTTAGACTTTGCAAAAATTGAGAATAAATTTAATATTAACTTTGAAGAATATTTTAATTACAGTCTGAAGAATTTACCATCACTTGAAGCAGACGGACTTTTGGAAATTAGTAATAAAAAAATAAAAATCAATGAAATGGGCAGATTGCTAATCAGAAATATTGCAATGAATTTTGACGGTTTTCTTGAACGACAAGAAGATTTAGGGAAATACTCACGGACAGTTTAATAACAATTTGTTAAATAATTTTTAAAGTATTACCTTGTAATAAAAAATTAAAAAGAAAAACATTAGATGAAAACAGCTGTAGTATTATTTAATCTTGGTGGACCCGATTCATTAAAAGCAATCGAACCATTTTTATATAATTTATTTCGTGACCCTGATATCGTTAAGTTACCTTTCGGACAAAAATTATTTGCAAAAATTATTTCAAACAGAAGAGCACCAAAAGTTGCGAAATCGTATAAATTGATTGGCGGAAAGTCACCAATTAATGGCTGGACAGAAATTCAAAGAAAAATGTTAGAGGAAAAATTAAGAAAAAATTATTCTGATATTTCCGTTTTTACTGCAATGCGTTATTGGCATCCTTTAATTGAAAGTGTTGTAGAGAAAATCAAAAAAAAAAATTTTAGTAAAATTATTCTTTTACCGCTTTATCCTCATTGGTCAATTTCAACAACAGGTTCATCTTTTAACGAATGGAACAGATACTTCAATAAAACCGATGAACAAGTTTTTAAAGTAGAAAGCTATCAAACTAATTTATTATATATTGCAGCTTTAAACGAAAGAATTAATCAAGCTCTTTTAAAATTTCCTAAGCAAATAAGAAAAGAGGTACAATTAGTTTTTAGTGCACACGGAACTCCTTTAAGAATGGTAAAAAGCGGCGATCCGTATTCTAATCATATAAATGAAACAATAAGTGCCGTAATGAAAAACAGAAACTATTCCCATAAACATCATCTCTGTTTTCAAAGCAAAGTAGGACCTGTAAAATGGTTAACTCCTGCTACTGATACCATGCTTATAGATTTGGCAAAAGACGGGAAAAAAAATTTACTAATAATCCCCATAAGTTTTGTATCTGATCATCTTGAAACTTCCTTTGAACTTGATATAGAATATAGACACGTTGCTAATGAGAATAATATAGAAAACTACATTGTTATGGAAGGATTGAATGATTCAGAATTATTTATTTCTGCTCTCTATGACGAAGTTAAAAAAATTATAGAAAAGAACAATGGATAAAAAAAGAATTATTATTATTGGTGCCGGCATTTCCGGTTTAGCCACAGCACATTGGTTAGAAAAAGAAGGCTATGATGTTACAATCATCGAAGAAAAAACCGAACCGGGCGGAGCGATGCAGACCAAGTTATCCAATAATTTTTTAATTGATTTCGGAACTAACAGCGGTACCGAAACAACACCCAAAATTAGAGAACTTGTTAATGATATTGGTCTAAGTAACGAAATGATTTATGCAAATGAGAATAGTAAAATTCGTTATATCTTAAAAAATAATGAACTTACTCCCTTGCCTACTTCACCGACACAATTTTTAAAGACAAAATTATTTTCTAACTCGGCTAAACTAAGAATACTAAAAGAACCTTTTATTGGAAAATCTGAAGACGGTTACAATCAAAGTATTGCAGATTTTGTTAGAAGACGACTTGGAGATGAGTTCCTCGAAAATGCAATTGACCCTTTTGTATCTGGAGTTTTTGCAGGTAATCCAGCAGAATTAAGTGTCAAATCTGCATTCCCTAAACTTTACAGACTCGAAGAAAAATATGGCGGTTTAATTAAAGGAACAATTAAAGGTGCAAGAGAGAGAAGAAACAATCCGGAAAAATCAAAACAATACGCAAAAATGTTTTCTTTCAAAAATGGAATGCAGTCCTTTCCGCGGGCAATAGAGAAAAACTTAAAAGGTAAAAAATATTATGGAAGTATTGTAGAAAGTATTTCAAAGCAAGATAAAAAAATAGTTATAGAAATGGAATATAAAGGTAAAAAAGGCAAACTTACAAGTGATGTTTTACTTTCAACAATACCGGCATATAAATTAAGCAAAATTTCCGATTCCATAGATAAAGAACTAACAAAGCACCTTAATGAAATTTATTATCCGCCTGTTCTTGTTTTATTTCTTGGTTACGATAGAGAAGTAATTACCAGAGAATTAGATGGTTTTGGATTTTTAATTCCTTCCAAAGAAAAGAAAAGTTTTCTTGGTGCAATTTGGAGTTCATCAATCTTCGTTAATAGAACTTCAAGAGAAACAGAAGCTTTCACAATTTTTGTAGGAGGAACAAAGAATCCTGATTTCAAAATTGACGATGTAAAAAACAGAATTGATGAAGTTCTAAAGGAGTTTCACGATATAATGGGAATTGATGCGAATCCAACTTTAATTGAATGGAAATTTTGGAATAAAGCTATTCCTCAATATAACATAGGTTATAGAGAACATGAAGAATATTTTTATAAATTTGAAGAAAACAATCCCGGAATATTTTTAGGAGGAAATTACATAGGAGGAATTTCCGTTGGTGATTGTATCAAAAGCTCTTATAACAATTTTGAAAAAATAAAAAAGTATTTAAGCAAAACATAAGTTTATGATTAAAAGTTTGAAAAAATAAAAGAGGTGAAATTATGGCAACATTTCCAACCAAAAGGTTAAGAAGATTAAGATATAATCCGCTTGTAAGAGACTTAGTAAGAGAAACAACATTAAGCAAAAACGATTTAATTTATCCTATGTTTATTACTCACGGCACAAACATAAAAAACGAAGTTAAATCAATGCCCGGTGTTTTTCAGTTTTCAATTGAAAATGCCGTTAGAGAATGTAAAGAGCTTGTCAACTTAGGAATTAAAGCAATTATTTTATTTGGCATTCCCGAACACAAAGACGAACAAGGTTCAGATGCTTATTCGGAAAATGGAATAATCCAAAGAGCAATTAGAGCAATAAAAACTGAAGTAAAAGATTTACTTATTATCACAGATGTTTGCTTATGCGAATATACTTCGCACGGGCATTGCGGATTACTTGCCGGTGAAGAAATATTAAATGATGAAACCGTTTCTCTTCTTGCGAAAGAAGCTGTATCGCATGCAGAAGCCGGTGCCGATATGATTGCTCCTTCCGATATGATGGACGGAAGAATTGCTGCAATTAGAAAAGCATTGGATTACAAAGGATTTAAGAACATTCCTATTATGAGCTATGCTGTTAAGTATTCATCAGGCTACTACGGACCGTTTAGAGATGCAGCGGATTCTGCCCCTGCTTTCGGCGATAGACGTTCACATCAAATGGATATTGCAAACGGATTGGAAGCAATAAGAGAAACCGAATCCGATATTGAAGAAGGAGCGGATATTGTTATGGTTAAACCTGCCGGTGCTTATCTCGATATTATTAAAGCTGTAAAAGATAAATTCCAAATGCCTACTGCCGCTTATCAAGTAAGCGGTGAATATTCTATGATTAAAGCCGGTGGACAATTAGGATGGATTGATGAAGAAAGAGTTATGATTGAATCATTAATTGCTATCAAACGTGCCGGTGCCGATATGATTTTAACTTACTTTGCAAAAGATGTAGCAAAATATTTGGATAAACAAAAATAAAAAGAATTATTTGATTCTTATGAATCAATAAAATAAAAAATTAAGGGAAACATGAACACATCAACAAGTGAAAAATTATTTGAAAAAGCACAAAAATTTATTCCCGGTGGAGTTAATTCTCCGGTAAGAGCATTTAAATCTGTTGGCGGAAAACCACTTTTCATAAAGGAAGGAAAAGGCTCAAAATTTACAGACGTAGATGGGAACCAATATTTAGATTACATCGGAAGTTGGGGACCTCATCTATTCGGACACAATCCCGATTTTATTATAACTTCCCTTTTGGAAGCAATCAAAAAAGGAACCAGTTTTGGTGCTCCGACAGAAATAGAAATAAAAATGGCTGAACTGATTACACAACTTGTTCCTTCAGTTGAAAAAGTAAGAATGGTAAATAGCGGTACGGAAGCGACAATGTCGGCAGTAAGAGCAGCAAGAGGTTTTACGGGAAGAGAAAAATTCATTAAGTTTGAAGGTTGCTATCATGGGCATGCCGATAATTTTTTAATTAAAGCCGGTTCGGGAGCTTTAACGCTTGGTGTACCCACAAGTCCGGGAGTAACAAAAGGCAATGCCGCCGATACACTAACTGCACAATATAATAATATTAATTCCGTAAAAGAATTAATTGCAAATAACAAAAACCAAATTGCAGCAATTATAATCGAACCGATTGCCGGCAACATGGGAGTAATAAAAGCTGAAAATAGTTTTGTTAGTGAACTTCGCTCAATCTGTAACGAAGAAAAAATCGTTCTTATCTTTGATGAAGTTATGACAGGCTTTAGAGTTGCTAAAGGCGGTGCTCAAGAAATTTTTGGAATAACTCCCGATTTAACAACATTCGGAAAAATTATCGGAGGAGGTTTGCCCGTTGGAGCTTTTGGGGGGAAACAAGAACTTATGGATAAAATCGCTCCGGTCGGACCAATTTATCAAGCTGGAACTTTAAGTGGAAATCCGCTTGCAATGGGTGCCGGATTTGCAGCTTTATCGCATATAAAAAATAATCCCGGTATTTATCAAACTTTAGAAGAAAAATCAGATTACCTTGCAAAAGGGTTTTCTGAGAATTTAAAAAAAATTGATAGAAATTTTACAATAAATAGAGTTGGATCTATGATGTGTATGTTCTTCACCGAAGAAACAGTAACTGATTTTTCTTCTGCAGTAAAATCGGATACCGAACTTTACGGTAAATATTTTCATAAAATGTTAGAACAAGGAGTTTATCTGGCTCCGGCTCAATTTGAGGCTCTTTTCGTTTCAGCTGTTCATACAAAAGATGATTTGGATAAAACCATAGAAGCACATTATAACTCGCTTATCTCTATTCTGTAGATTTTAACAAATCTGTCTAAAATTATTAAAGCTATTGCAAAATAGCTCAAATTGGACAGATTTGTTAAATAGATAAAAACAATCCCTTTAAGAATGAGAATAACATAAATTGTTTATTATCTTGGTTATAGTAATCCGATCGATAAAAAAGTTTACTTAAATGCTGTGCATTATTAAAGGAAGTACTCTTATAAATATTTTTCTATTTCTTCTTGTAGTTTTGGGTCAGACGGTCGTTTGATATTTTGAAATGCTTCCTTTTCGGTTAAACACAGATTTTTTTATATTCACTTACTTTAGTTTTAGTAATTAATCTTCAATTATTTCATACTTTTTTAATAATTTTTATTACCATTTTATCTTTAAGTTGTCAATCAATATATAAGTATCAAATAGGGACGGTGTTGGTCCACCTACGTATGCATCTAAACACACAGACTTAATATGAACCGAATTTTCATTTCTAAATCTCCATGAATTAGAATTGTATATTTCATTCTCATCAACAGAGAGTATTAATATTCCATTTTCTTTATTTATTTCATTCATTCTGATGTAGAGTTTTACACTATAATACTGTTCCTTGTTTAAGAGAAAATTAGGATTTATAGTTGTTCCATACTTATCAATCATTCCGGGATGGTACACATATAAACCAATTGGTATTTTTCCCTCATTGTTTTCTCCGGCATGAACTATTCTAACCGACCAACTATTTTGAGTTGTAACTTTTCTTCCACCCCACCCTGCATTACGATCATAAATACCTTCAAAACCGGGAAATTTTCCCACTTCATCATTTACTCCGTTTTTTTGAAAGTTATCTGCCAACCAAATTGTAAATTCTATCTCTGCTTCGTTTGGTTCTCCTCCATTATTTTCAAACCAAAATTTTCGTCCTAATCCTTTGTGTTTATTTACTTTAATAGGAGCTTTTAGCTGTTCATTTTCTATATAAGAATGGTCTTCTCCAAATGCAGGTAAATCAATTAACTGGGTCGAATCACTAAAATCAAATTCTCTTATATAATTATTTAGACCATAAAGTCCGGTATCAGAATTATCAATAGCGTCTTTGCTGCATCCAAGTAAAGACAGTAAAAATAATATTATGTATATTATGTTTTTCATTTTTTCTAATTGCTACTAACTCGTTTATATGAAGCAAATATACAAAAATCCTTTATATAAATATATTAGTTGACGTTTGCTACTCAATCAACAGTCTTAATTGTTCTGAAAATTTTTTTTTGTCAGTTAAATTATTGAAGAATAATTCATTTGCTTTTGTCTTAATTTCTATGGCTTTTTGAAGTCTTTTTCTACCTTTTTCAGTAAGAAACACACATTTTGCCCGTGTGTCTTTTTCGTGTTCT
>PDWI01007505.1_pt1 | contig 13201 bp, 13 predicted proteins | sample 1430891 | NCBI WGS metagenome assembly PDWI01 (sample SAMN01162508, study PRJNA174530) | Oral metagenome, whole genome shotgun sequencing project. | biome: Marine environment; feature: Marine mammal; material: Swab sample of the gingival sulcus; isolation source: swab sample of gingival sulcus... | reverse complement strand
AACACATTCTATAATACGCTTCACTAAAATCCTCCAAAAATATCATCAGTTGCAATATATGGCACTGTAATATCACCTCTAGAGTCACTATTAAACTCATTTACAACTTCTATCGCGCCTTCATTTCTAGCCCAGTTTCTTCTAGCAACACCAACCATAACATCCCAGCTCATAGCACTCTTTATAATGTCATCAACTCTTTTTGAACCATCTAAAACAAGGCCAAAACCACCATTAATAGATTTGCCGATTCCAACACCTCCACCATTGTGAAGGGCAATCATGCTCATACCTCTTAGTGCGTTCCCTGCAAAAGACTGCGTTGCCATATCTGCCATCACTTTACTACCATCATAAATATTTGACGTTTCTCTAAACGGCGAATCGGTACCACCCGTATCGTGATGATCTCGTCCAAGCATAATAGGACCTACCTCACCGCGTCTAACCATGTCATTAAATTTAAGCGCGATATTTACTCTACCTAGTTCATCTTGATAAAGGATTCGAGCCTTCGAACCAACAACTAGTTTATTCGCTTTTGCATCTCTAATCCAAGCCCAGTTATCATAATCTTGATATCTTCTGTCTTTGTCGATTAAATCCATTGCTGCTTTATCTGTTTTATCTAAATCTTCATCTTTTAGTGATAAACAAACCCATCGAAACGGACCATATCCATAATCAAATAGTAATGGACCCATGATATCTTCTACGTAAGATGGGAAGATAAAACCATCTTTTTCGTTTTTACCATTTTTACAAACATCAATGCAGCCCGCATCATATACCGCTTTAAGGAAACTATTTCCATAATCAAAGAAATAGGACCCTTTATCACTATATTTTCTTATTATTTCAAAATGTTGAAGTAGGGACTTATCAACTAATTTTTTAAAGCCCGCTGTATCACTTGCCAACATTTCTGTTCGTTTTTCAAAACTAATTCCTTGAGGACAATATCCACCCTCATATGGAACATGGCAAGAAGTTTGATCGCTAATAAGTTCTATATCAACATCATGTTCATACATATACTCTAATAGGTCTACAACATTACCGTGGTACCCTATTGCAAGTGCTTCTCCATTTTTCTTCGCTTCAAGAGATACTTTCACCACTTCCGAAAGGTCGTCATAATAAGAATCTATCCACCCTTGTTCATATCTCGTAATAATTCTAGACAAATCAACTTCTGCAATGATACCAACACCACCTGCAATTTTAACCGCCTTGCCTTGAGCACCACTCATACCGCCTAGTCCAGAAGTAACAAATAAAAGACCACTCATATCCTTCTTGCCTTCGATATTATTTCGTGACGCATTAAGCAGTGTGTTATAGGTTCCATGAACGATTCCTTGTGGACCAATATACATCATTCCACCAGCTGTCATTTGTCCATAATTAGCAACACCAAGTGCTGCCGCTTCATTCCAGTCTTCAAGGTTGTCGTAAAGTCCAACCATAAGACCGTTAGTAATTACTAGCTTTGGTGCGTTTTCTGATGATTTAAACTTGCCAAGAGGGTGACCGCTCATAAGTACTAACGTCTCGTCTTTTTGTAAACTCTTTAAGTATTCTTTCACCAAATGATATTGCATCCAATTCTGTAGAACTCTTCCACTTTCGCCATATGTCACCAATTCATAAGGATACAGTGCAATATCAAAATCTAAGTTATTATCCATCATTAATTGAATCGCTTTGGCTTCAATGATTTCGCCTTCGTATTCGTCAATCGGTTTAGCTTTGATAAGACCTTCTGGTCGAAATCGATAGCCATATATTCTTCCAGTAGTCTCTAGCTCGTCTAAAAACTCTTTCGCTAATTCTTTATGAAATTTCTCAGGAATATAGCGTAACGCATTTTTAACAGCCAGTTTTTTTTGTTCATCATTTAAATGGACATTTCTTCTAGGTGCTCTTCGTATCCCTTCTACAAATGTCGGATACTCTGGCAACTTATCAAAATGAAGTTTCATTACTATAACCTCGCAATATTCTCAAGCATGTCTTTTGTCATAGCATCCAAATCAAACTTAGGTTTAAATCCCCACTGCTTAGTAGCCTCACTTGAATCGATGCTATTTGGCCAACTCTCAGCTATTGCTTGTCTAACTGGATCGACATCAAAGTCAATGGTAAAATCAGGTATATGCTTCTTTATACTCTCTGCTATCATCATAGGTTCAACACTCATTGCAGCAACATTAAATGCATTCCTATCAATCAGTTTGGAAGGATCTGCTTCCATTAAATTAATGATACTGTCAATAGCATCTGGCATATACATCATGTCCATATAAGTTCCCTTATCAATATATGAAGTATATTTTTTATTCTTTATTGCCTCAAAATAGATGTGAACAGCATAGTCTGTGGTTCCACCACCAGGAAGCTGCTTATATGAAATAAGACCAGGGAATCGAACGCCTCTTGCATCCACACCATATTTTTTAAAATAATAGTCACATAGTAATTCGCCAGCCACCTTTGAAACACCATATATTGTTGTCGGTCTTTGTATTGTCACTTGTGGTGTATTATCAAGCGGTGTACTCGGTCCAAACGCGGCAATAGAACTTGGAGTAAACACTTTTTGATTCAGCTCTTTTGCTACCTCAAGTGTATTAACAACACCATTTAAATTGATATTCCAAAGCGCCATCGGGTTTTTTTCACCAACTGCACTTAAAACAGCCGCAAGATTTATTACTGTATCGATATCATATTTTTTCGAAATATCATATATCGCCTGTTTATCAGTCACATCAACTATTTCATAATTAACATTCGGATTGTAATCGCCTCTCTCATCAATACCAGAAGCCACTACATTATCACTACCATAATTTTTTTCCAACTTACAAACCAAGTCCGTACCTATTTGACCCTTTGCGCCAATTACTAAAATCTTTTTCATAACTATCCTTTCTACATATCCGCATTTTTTGGAGTTCTTGGATATGGAATGACATCTCTTATATTAGCCATCCCCGTAATATATTGAACCGCTCTCTCAAAGCCTAATCCAAAGCCTGAGTGAACAGCACTGCCATATCTTCTCAAATCCAAGTACCAATTATAATCATCAACCTTCATTCCTCTCTTCTTCATTTCAGAGAGTAGCAATTCATAATTATCCTCTCTTTGAGAACCTCCTACAATTTCACCAACAGTTGGTACAATTAGATCCACCGCTCGAACGGTTTTTCCATCCGCATTTTGCTTCATATAAAAAGCTTTTACATCTTTAGGATAGTCTGTTATAAAAACAGGCGACCCAAAGTGATTCGCAATATATTTTTCATGTTCTGTTTGAAGTTCAACACCCCAATCTGGTTGATACTCAAATGATTCTTTTGACTCTTTTAGTAATTCTATCGCTTCAGTATATGTGATTCTTATAAAATCATTTTCTAATAAATTATTTAGTCTATCAAATAAGGTTTTATCAATTCTGGTATTAAAAAACGCCATTTCATTCGGTGCATTCTTAAGCACGTATCGAACGATGTACTTCATCATGTCTTCGATAATGTTCATATCACACTCTAAATCACAAAATGCCATTTCTGGTTCAATCATCCAAAACTCAGATGCATGTCTTACGGTATTCGAGTTCTCTGATCGAAAAGTAGGACCAAAAGTATAGATGTTTCCAAAAGCCAACGCAAAAGATTCAGCGGCTAATTGCCCACTAACGGTAAGAAATGTTTCCTTTCCAAAAAAATCTTTTGTAAAATCAATTTTGCCATTTTCTTTAGGAACATTATTCATATCAAGGGTTGTCACTCTAAATACTTCTCCTGCGCCCTCTGCATCCGCCGATGTTATGATAGGGGTATGTATATATACAAAACCTCTTTCCTCAAAAAAACGATGTATCGCTTGAGCTAGTAAACTTCGAACTCTAAATACAGCCATAAAGGTGTTACTTCTTGATCTAAGATGAGGAATTGTCCTCAAAAACTCAAATGTATGTCTTTTTTTCTGTAATGGATAGTCTTTATCAGCGGAAAACAATAACTCAACTTTTTTCGCTTGAATTTCAAAAGGTTGCTTTGCATTTTCTGTTAACACAAATTCACCTTCCACTCGTATCGTTGATGCAATTGAAAACTTACCTATTTCTTCAAAATTTGGTAGATCTTTTGAGAAGACTATTTGCAAATTGTTAAAGCTAGTTCCATCGTTTATTTCAATGAAACCAAAATTGCTAGAACTCCTTACCGTCCTTATCCATCCCTCAACAATTATCTGTTTTTTTGCATACTCATTTTTGCTTTGATATAACTCATTAATTCTAACCATACTCTACCTCTTTCCTAATGATTATTTTACAACAAAAAACATATAATTTAAAGTGTTTTGCAAAATAAAAACGCCCGTTTTAAACGAGCGTCTTTTCTACTTACTATTGTCGCCTTTTCTAAATTCTCTTATCAGCGCCTGTGCTAGGCCTCCCCAAAGGAAAACACCACCAATAATTAAGAATACAATTGCTTCCGTTTTCATTTTATTGTTCCTCCTCTGATTCGCCTTCATAATCAGATACTTCTGCTGCATACTCTTCCATAGCTCCTTCTCTCCAAGGAAGTCTATCAGTTACGAATGAGAATATGCCAATCAGTACCATTGTTCCTACACCATAAATTAGTAACGCATTTGTTGGATATCCTTCGTAGTTTTGAGAGAATTCTTCAACTACTGAAAGAATTAAGATTGCGCCAAGTACAAATGGTGCAATAAACTTAATTACTACATCCCACCATACGCCTACTTTTACTAGAGACATAGAGTTATTGTGCTTTCTAATCTTTTCAGCACCAACAATCCAACCGATTGTTAAAGCTTCTAAGAATCCTGTACCGATAACAATATAAGAATTCAAGAAGTGGTCTACGATATCAAGAATATATAAACCAGCGCCTGTTACGTATAATAAACTGATAGCTGCACAAACAATTGAAGAAATAGTAACAACTTTACCTCTAGATTTTCCTGTCTTATCAATTACAGCTGAAGAGAACGCCTCAAGTAATGATACACTTGATGTTAATCCTGCTGTGATAATTGCTAAGAAGAATACAACACCTAGAACTTTACCAACACCACCCATAGTTGCAAACACTTGAGGGAATACGATAAACGCTAAACCAACACCGCCATTACCAGCAACTTCTGTTACAGGAACGCCTTGTGCATTCGCCATGAATCCAAGAATTCCAAATACACCAATTGCTGCAAAGAATTCAAATCCACAGTTTGCAAATGCTGTAATCATCGCTGAGTTGTTAAGGTCTGTTTTTCTAGGTAAATAACTTGCATAAGTAATAATTGCTGCAAGAGCCAGTGATAATGAGAAGAATACTTGTCCAAAAGCACCACTCCACACTTTAACATCAGCTAGCTTTGACCAATCAGGCTTAAATAATACGTTAAGACCTTCTGCAGCTCCAGGAAGAGTAACACCTCTAAATACAACGATTGCCATTAAAACAAGTAGTGAAGGAATTAAAACTTTATTTAGTTTCTCAATACCTCCTGATACTCCTTTGTAAGTAACAAACCAGTTAATTAACCATACAATAAGTACCGTAATCATTATATTGAACTGGAATCCACCTAATGTAAATGGTCCTTCCGATAAATGTAAGAAATCCTGAATGAAGAAATCACCAGTATTCTCTCCCCATGCAAAACTGAATGCATAACCAAGATAATTCACTGCCCATCCTAAAATAACACTATAAAATGTCATGATGACGAACGCTGCAAATGAAGGAATCCAACCTACCCATTCTAGACCCTTATGAGCCCTAGCGAAAGCCATTGGAGTAGAACCTCTAAACTTGTGTCCGAATCCATATTCAAGTATAAGAATTGGAATTCCGGCAAAAATAATAGCTGCAAAATAAGGTACTAAGAAAGCTCCTCCTCCATACTTGTACAACATATACGGATAACGCCATATGTTCCCCAAACCAACAGCTGAACCAATAACGGCTAACAAAAAGCCCATCTTAGATCCCCATTGGCCTCTGTCTTGTTTTTCCATAAACTCTCCTTTCTTAAAATAAATATATGTAACCGTAACTAATGTAATTATACAATCATAATTCTAATATTACAAATATTTTATAATAAAAACACTTTGTTATTTATTAAACAATCTTTTTTTTACAATATTGTAATAATTATTCTTCCCAGTTTGTATAAATATTCTGACAATCATCATCTTCTTCAAGTAGATCGATTAGTCTATTCGCGTTTTTTATATCCTCTTCGTTGTCGAGTTTTACAAACGTTTGAGGCACATAGCGTAATTCCGCCATAGAAAAAACATATCCACTTTTTTTAAGAGCCTCTCGGACATTAGAAAAATTATCGACATCCGTATATATTTCATAATGTGTTTTTTCTGTAACAAAATCGTCAGCTCCAGCATCAATAGACTCCATCATAATAGTTTCTTCGTCTATATTATTTGTTTTATCTACAACTAATACGCCAAGTCGATCAAACATATAGCTAACACAACCGTTAGTGCCAAGATTACCCTTACCTTTCGTAAAATGACTTCTCACATTAGCTGCTGTTCTATTTAAATTATCGGTTAGACACTCCACTAAGATAGCAAGTCCATTAGGGCCATAGCCTTCGTATGTAATCTCCGTAAAAGCGGCCCCTTCAATATCACCAACACCTTTTTTAATCGCTCTATCTATATTGTCATTTGGCATATTTGCAGCTTTCGCTTTTTCTATTGCACTTAGCAGAGAAGCATTATATTCAGGATCAGGTCCCCCTTCTCGTACTGCAACCATGATATATCTAGATAACTTAGAGAACATTTTCGCTCTCCTAGCATCTTGTTTATTTTTCCTATTTACTATATTACCAATTCTTCCCATAAACAACCTCCGACAATAATTATAGCACATTTTATAAAGCAATTAAAAAAAGGAATGATTCCCATCACCCCTTATAAAAAACAGGCTTTACTCCATTTTAAAATCAATAGCGCCATACGGATTATACAATGTAGCCTTCTGTACTCCATTTTTAGATAAATGTTCTGTCAAATTATCAAATAATTCTTTTTTGCAATACTCAAGATCATTTTGATTATGAATGAGTCTATTTGCTAATCCATCGATCTTCTTATTTGTCATTGGCGTAGTACAAAATTGTTCTATTGATGTAGCATACTCCGTGCCATCTTTTGGTCTATCAATCGTATCCAATTGATAGTTGCCGACGTTATCTTTTTTAAACGTGATAGCATGTGGAATGGATGCCCCACCTATTTCTTCAAGTATGTATTGTTCGTTTTCACCTTTAAACAATTTATAATTAGCCTCAAGTATGTGAACAAACACTTTTAAATATGGACCTTCTTCAACCGTTTCATATACTGTTACACCACGAACAAGAAATCCCTCTTTTTCATAATCTACATCATCATTATATTGATTAAGCGCATCATAAACTCGTTTTAAACCTTTATCTTTGCGTGTATATTCAAAAGGATCAAGTGGTATCTCTTCTCTTATAATAAAATTCTTATACCAATCAATTCCACTATATATGTCACCTTCAACACTATCTCTTGCACCAAGGATTTCTCGACAAGCAAGCATCATTACATCACCTCTTGAGCCTTGCGCTTTCCCACTAGCAAATTCAGACAACATGTAATCTAAAGCTTCATCCTTCCTCTTAATGATCTCTTCATATGCCGTTTCATTTTTAAGTTTTTCTTGATCGACATTTTCTGGGTACACGCCAACTAATTCCTCTAAATTGTTGTCCACAATCGTCTTAATTTCCTTATCAACGTCCCCTTCACTCTCACTTATTGGTTCTTTATCAGAACAAGAAGTCAAAACAAAAACAACGAAAAGCATTAATAACAAACAAACTTTTTTCATTGGTTCCCCCTTGATTGTTAATATTATACAATTAATAAATGAATAGCTCAACTTTTCATTCACCGTAATCTTTGCTATAATATATCTCGGAGGAATTATGGAAAAGTTAACGATATCATCATTTAAAACAAGCGAGGAAATTGAAAAAATATTGAATGAAAAAGCAAAAAAAGGATTTCAAGTTACTTCCTTTTCATTATCAAAAATATCGCTAAAATATCATGTTAAAATGAAAAAAGCAAAGAGCAACACGATATACACTCTATCATCTAAACCCATCGATTCAAAGGGGTTAAAGCTGATATCTGACGATAATATATTGTTGTATTCTAGCAAGATAAAACCACTTATTAGCGAAGAACAACGGCAAGAAACAAATCGCGTTATGAAAAGCAATAATTATTGGAAAATAACCGATATAATATACATTCTCTTCGCCATATATTTTATTGTTGCAATAAAAGAAAAGCCTTATTCAATGAATAGGCTTATGTATCTATTTCCAATTACGTTGGTATATAGTTTATTAAATCTTTTAATTCGAAATCATGATAGAAAAAATATTGTTAAACTGATAATAACATCAATTCTTACCTCTGCTGTAATGGTAGTAATAATAGAATTAATATACGTATTATATAGCACAATTACTGGATTTTTCTATCAGTAAACTTTCTCTTCATGCTCTATAAATCTGAGAGGATCTCTAAAAGAAAACTTATGTCCTTTTGCCGTTAATTTACCTTCTTTTTGAAGTTTAAACAGCATTTTAGTGGTACTCGTTGCAAAAAGCTTAGATAGCATATTAAATATAACCATCGCTGCACCAAGCACGATCAAATACGAATTCTTGATAAAGAAACTGATAATTAGTATTAAAATGCCAAGATTTAAAAGATACGCCTGATATGTATTTATTATATATACGGTTTTCCCATCTTGGATTTTTTTTGTATAGAGCAACTTATTCATTTTATTTTTTCCACTTTCTTCGGTTGATAGCCATTTAAATCCACTGTAACTTTAGTGATAACACACGCCTGCGTCGGCTTATCCATTTCGCCAGTTGTTACACTTGCTATTTCATCTACACTTTCAATCCCTTTGACAACCTTACCAAACGCCGCATAGTCGCCATCTAAATGAGGTGCATCTTCGTGCATTATAAAAAATTGAGAACCCGCTGAATCTGGATCATTTGATCTAGCCATGCTTAGAACACCCTTACTATGCTTTAACTCATTCTTAAACCCATTATTAGTAAATTCACCCTTTATCGAGTAGCCCGGTCCACCAGTACCAGTCCCAGTAGGATCTCCTCCTTGTATCATAAATCCTTTGATAACTCTATGGAAAATCAATCCATCATAGTACCCTTGGTTGGCTAAATCAATAAAGTTAGCAACTGTATTTGGCGCTACCTTTGGATATAATTCTATTGTTATAGGAGCTAACTCTTTATCATTAACATGAACAGTCATTGTTACTATAGGATTATTATTATTGCTACTATTATCTTCTGTTGACTCCTCGTTTTTTGAACAGGATACTAATGACATAATGATAACAACAGCAAGTAAAACACTCATTATTTTTTTCATATGATCTCCTTTATAAAAAAGCTCGAATATCATCGAGCTTACATCATCCCTGGCATTCCAGCACCCATACCTGGAACTGCTGGCTCATCGCCCTTAATTTCGACAACAGCTGCCTCCGTTGTAAGAAACAATGCCGATACACTAGCCGCATTTTGAAGCGCACTTCTAGTAACTTTAGTAGGATCTACAATACCTGTCTTTAACAGGTCTTCATATTCACCTGTCAGCGCATTAAATCCAATCCCTTTTCTCTGAACTTCCGATAAAACGATTGACCCTTCATATCCAGCATTCTTTGCTATCTGTCTTAAAGGTTCTTCTAATGCTCTCATAACAATAAGTGCTCCAGTTTTATAATCACCTTCTAACCCTAGTGCAACTTGCTTAACATCTTCTATTGCGTTTATAAAAGCGATTCCACCACCACTGACAATGCCTTCTTCTACAGCTGCTCTTGTCGCATTTAAAGCATCTTCTATTCTAAGCTTCTTTTCTTTCATTTCAACTTCAGTGGCTGCTCCTACTCTAATGACAGCAACACCACCCGATAGTTTTGCAAGTCGTTCTTGAAGTTTTTCTTTATCAAAGTCTGATGTAGTTTGTTCAATCTGAGTTTTCAGTTCAGAAATTCTCTTATCAATTTCTTCTTTATCTCCCGCACCATCCGATAGTATGGTGTCCTCTTTAGAAACCTTCACTGACTTCACTCTACCTAGATTGATAAGCTCGATTTCTTTTAAATCATGACCTAAATCACTAGATATATAAGTTGCTCCTGTTAAAATAGCGATATCTTTAAGCATTTCTTTTCTTCTATCACCAAACCCTGGTGCTTTTACAGCAAGAACGTCAAATGCTCCCCTTAACTTATTCACAACGATTGTTGTTAATGCTTCCCCATCAACATCATCAGCAATAATTAAAAGCTTCTTCCCTGCTTCCATAATTTTTTCTAAAACTGGTACTATATCCGCATTTAAAGAAATCTTTTTATCGGTAACAAGAACCAAAGCGTCTTCGAGTTCGGCTGTTTTCTTTTCCGCGTCATCCACCATGTAAGGTGAAACATATCCTCTTTCAAATTGCATCCCTTCAACAATATCGAGTTCTGTTTGCATTGTTTTAGATTCCTCTACTGTAATAACACCATCTCTCCCGACTTTTTGCATTGCTTCGGATATATACTCTCCTACCTTCTTATCAGCAGCTGAGTTCGCCGCAACATGAGCGATATCTTCACTCTTTTCAATTACTACAGAGTCACTTTTTATCTTCTTAACAGCAGCTTCAACCGCTAGCTCTATACCTGCTTTTAATAGCATAGGATTTGCTCCTGCAGCAACATTTTTAAGCCCTTCTCTAACAATAGCTTGTGATAAAATAGTAGCTGTAGTAGTCCCATCTCCCGCCACGTCATTTGTCTTTGTTGCTACTTCTTTAACAAGTTGCGCACCCATATTCTCAAACGCGTCTTCAAGCTCAATTTCCTTAGCGATTGTAACACCATCATTTGTTATAAGAGGCGCTCCAAACCTTTTATCAAGAATAACATTTCTACCCTTTGGGCCTATTGTCACTTTTACAGTATCTGCAAGCTTATTAAGACCTACTTCTAATTTATTTCTGGCATCTTCCGAATGCATGATTTCTTTTGCCATAATTCCTCCTATTGAATAACTGCTAAAATATCTTCTTCGTCAATAATTATTAATTCTTCTTTTTGAAATTCAACTTTTGTCCCTGAATACTTTTTATAATATACTCTATCGCCAACAGCTAAAGCACTAATTTCCTCTGAAACTTCGAGCACTTCCGCCATTTGAGACTCCTCTTTTTTACCAGCTAGAACGATGCCACTTTTTGTTACCTCTTCTGCCTTAATCTCTTTTAATATTACTCTTTTACCTAATGGCTTAACATTCATCATTACCTCCCATTAAAAATATCCATAATTATATTAACACAACTATAAAAAATATGCACTAGTATGCATATTTAAATGTTGTTTTCTCTGGCATAGTAAAATAAATACTGTTGCGCTATACCAGAATACGCACCAAAATATTTATCAACAAATTCATCAAGAGAACTGTATTTTGAAACTTCTTCACGATACATTTTTGTAAGCACTCTGTTGATCCATACATCAACAGGAAAAGCGTCATACTTACTATAAGCAAACAGCGCAATACAACTAGCCACTTTTTTACCAACACCATTTACCTTCATAAGCTCAGCTAACGCGTTATCCCTATCGAAATGATATATGCTATCTAAATCCAATTCATTAGTAACAACCTTCTGAACAGCATCATATATATACTTGTCTCTGTAACCAAAACCAATTTCTCGATACTCTTCAACGCGTACGTTTTGTAAGTCAATAGGTCTTGGAAAAGCATAATAAATATCACCATCAAAGGATATCTTCTTTCCATACCTCTCACTAAGTCTTTCTACTATAAGCTTTATTCTTTTAAGATTGTTATTACTAGATGTAATAAACGATAGTACCGTTTCAAAGGGGTCTTGTCGAAGTATTTTCATACCAGCGCCAAATCGAACAGCTTTCTTTACATTCTCATCAATGCTAGCTATGCACTTATCAATACCATTTGATGTATCATCTAAAAAGAAATAACGCTGCCAAAATGCTACATCATGATCACCACTTGTAACAATCTCCATTTTATCGCCAACTTCTCTTAAACGGACGACTTCACCAAAGGCAACCCCAATATAGTAATCCCCCTTTTTATTCCATCGAAAACATTGCCCATTCTCAAACGTAGCACTCATCTCAAATTTAGTTAAATACGTTTTCATATAAAAATATCTCTCTACCTAGCTTCACCCTTCTGTTTTAAAACAAAAGGGTGAGTATAATTACAAGTTATAATGCGCTTTTAATAAAATCTCTAGCAGCCTTTAATTCCTCTTCATTTGGTTCTCTTGAAGTAATACTAGATTGATACATCTGCTCTCTTATTTCTTTGTTAAGTGGCAAAAATTTAATCATTTTAGTCAGTTTTGGATCCACTAAGCCCCTAGCTAAAACAACACCTAAATACTCATTAGATGAATCCACTAATTCCTTTACATTCTTCCTACATTTATCGCCATGAAAACTATCAGGTGGTGCCCCAAGTGTACCAAGTAACGCTACCTTTTTGCCTCTGATTTTTTCAATAAACTTTTTCGCTTCTTTATTAGCAGTTCCTTTATCAACCCAAAAACCAACGACAACAACATCATATTCTTCTATCGACTGAACTTCTTTTACTGTTAAATAATCTACTTCAGCTAACCCTTTTATTTCATCATAAGCAGCATCACAAACTTTTTTTGTGTTACCGGTTCTTGATGAATACGTAATTAAAACTTTCATACTATCTCCTTGTTTTTACTCTTACTAAAGTATCTACCCAATTATATCATAAATATTGTACTACTTAACCGTTTCTGTTTAAAAACAGCATCATTTATCGCGTTTCTACAAAATAAAAACGCCAGATATTTAACCTGACGTTTTTTAACAATAGAATACAATTATAGAATTAATTGATATGATACTTCCAAAGTAGACAGAGAAATTAATTAAAATTAATCTGTCTACGAAGGGAGTGTTTTTTTATGGGGAGAAAACCTAAAGTCAGTAAA
>PDWI01007504.1_pt1 | contig 13202 bp, 11 predicted proteins | sample 1430891 | NCBI WGS metagenome assembly PDWI01 (sample SAMN01162508, study PRJNA174530) | Oral metagenome, whole genome shotgun sequencing project. | biome: Marine environment; feature: Marine mammal; material: Swab sample of the gingival sulcus; isolation source: swab sample of gingival sulcus... | reverse complement strand
ATATATTTTTTGTTATTTGACTTATCTTTAAGATTATTTTTCAAGCATCATATCCTTATTAAATTCTTTGCCACCTAAAAGTTTAGGATTGTATTTATATAATATACCTAAGTAGTTTTCTAAAATTTCTTTTTCATCTTCTACATCAACATATTTTATATTACAAGCTGGTATAGCTTTTTCTAAAATCTTAGCCTTAAGACCGATTCCTAGACTCTCATAGTATTTTCCAGCTTCTAATGGATTGGCGTTTAACCACTCTATCCCAGCCTTGTATTCTTCCAAGAACTTCTCTACAACCTCTGGATGATTTTTATACAACTCATCTTTAACGATTATAGATGCCTGAGGGAAACTTCCAGTACCAGTTACCTTGTTCCACTCATCTTGAATATTAAGTACAACCTTAGCATCTTTTCTCTTCATAAGAATCTTAGTAAGAACTGGTTGTGGAACTAAAGCAGTATTTGTCTTTCCTGCTATAAAGTTAGCTGCCGTTTCTGGCGCTCCTGCGAAATACTCTATCTGCATATCTTCATCAGGATTTAATCCATTTTCTGAAACGATATATCTAAAAACTACATCTGGTGTTAGGTTCCTTCCAAGCGACCCAATAGTTTTTCCCTTTAAATCCTCTACTGACTTTATGTCTTCTGAAGAAACTAAATATAAAGTTCCCCAAACTGAAGATGCAGCTATCTTGTAGCCTCTTCCTTTATTGAAAATTGTTGCAGCCAAATTCGTTGGTACCATCGCGATATCTGGTTCTTCCTTTACAAGCATAGAAACTAATACATCTGTAGCTTGAAGATGCTCATAATCTACAGTAACGTTTTCTCCTAAGCTAGGCTTATCAACTACCATCTTAACCATGCTTAGACTTGGTGTTCCATAAGGCATAACAACCTTCAAATTCACTGGCTCTGCTTCTTTTTTAGCCTCTGTCTTCTCTTCTGATTTCGCCTCAGTTTTTACTTCTGTCTTAACTTCAGTTTGTTCCTCTGTTTTCTTTTCCTCTTTTGAAGGCTCAGCTGGTTTTGCACAGCTTACTAGCACCAAAATCAATACTAAAATCATCGCTATGAGTGATAAATTTCTTTTCTTCATTCCTTCTTCTCCTTTGTTAAATCTTCTATAATTTGCCCTCTCATTTTGACGTGTTCATAACTACTAACACTTCTATCAAATATGTCGGACTTTGGCGTGTATCTCTTTTTTACCACAGTTGGCCTATTACTAAGAACCACGACTTCATGCCCTAAAAGCAAAGCCTCATCAATGTCGTGAGTAATAAATAATATAGTTTTTTTATTTTTTGAATAGAGTTTTTTTAAATAATTAATCAAGTTTATTCTAAGATCATAGTCAAGCGACTTAAAAGGCTCATCCATAAGAAGAACAGATGAATCATAATAAAAACCTCTAGCAATGGAAACCCTCTGCTTCATTCCACCACTAAGTTCGCTAGGAAACTTTTTTTCAAACCCCTCAAGCCCTACATCCTTTAAAATAGACATGATCTCATCCTTGTCTTCTTCTTTTCTAACAAGGCGAATATTATTATATACGTTATCCCAAGGAAGCAGTCGACTTTCCTGAAAAATATACCCTAAGTCATCCGTCATAAAAACCTTACCTTTAAAGTTTTTTAAAAGACCTGAAAGTATATTTAATATACTAGTCTTACCACATCCAGAAGGCCCAACTATACAAGTTATCTTGCCTTCTTCAATGGATAAACTAAAATCTTTGAAAACTTCTATATCATCATAACTCAAAAAAATATTTTCTAATACTTTAATAATAAACCTCCAAATGATAATATCTATCAATTATTCTAACATATTTATTTTATTTTACAAGATTATTATTTTATTTTTTTAGCTAACTCACCAAAAACAAGTGGTACAAAAGCTAGTAAAACAGCAAGTCCTAAATGACTTAAGCTAAGCGGATACGTGGTAAATATCCCTTGTAAGAAAGGCACATATAAAACGATTAGAAGTAATACTATCGCTATAAGCACAGAGTAATTAAGGAATTTATTTGAAAAAACTCTCATCCTAAATACTGTCCTAATTTCACTTCTAGCTGAAAACGCTCTAAACATTTCACCACAAATAATAGTTACAAAACTAAAGGTTCTAGCTACTAAAAGCGGGTCGCTCATTCCCTGATTAACTGCTAGCACCATTCCAATTCTATAGGATGCAAGCACTGCTACTGCAAGTCCTATACTCTGAAAGGCAATAGCTATCTTCATCTTCTTATCAACTATAGGCTCATCAGTATCCCTTGGCTTCTTATCCATTACGTCACCTTCTCCTGCCTCAAGCCCTAAGGCAAAGGCTGGGAAACTGTCTGTAATTAAGTTAATCCAAAGTAGCTGAATAGGAACAAGCGGAGTCGCCCAGCCTACTAGCATTGCGACAAATATTATTAAAACCTCACCTATATTACAAGAAAGCAAAAATCCAACAAACTTTCTAATATTACTATAAATTATCCTACCTTGCTCCACAGCTAAAACTATGGAAGTAAAGTTATCATCGGTAAGTATCATATCCGCAGCCTCTTTGGATACGTCTGTTCCAGTAATACCCATGGCAATACCGATATCCGCCTTTTTAAGTGCTGGTGCGTCATTAACTCCATCCCCTGTCATCGCTGCCACATCGCCACCCGACTTAATCGCAGATACTATCCTTACCTTGTGCTCAGGTGAAACCCTTGCAAATACAGATGTCGTCTGCACCTTTTTATCAAAGTCTTCCTCAGAATAATCATCTATATACTTGCTCTCAAGAGTTTCCTCATCGCTTTCGATAATTCCTAGTTCCTTAGCTATGGCTGAGGCTGTTAGTATATTATCGCCAGTAATCATAACCGCTCTAATTCCAGCTTTTTTACATACTCTTATTGCATCCTTTACCTCTTCTCTAGGTGGGTCAATCATACAAGCCAAACCTAAGAAAATAAGGTTGTTTTCTTCTTTTAAAGCCTCTGCACTAGAGTCAACCTCTTTATAAGCAAAGGCTAGTACCCTAAGCACTTGCTTTGCATACATAGTGTTCTTTTCTAAGAGTCTTTCCTTATCTTCATCAGTAATATCTCTTATTTCTCCATCTATCATTATCTTAGTAGAAACATCCAAAACTCCGCCCAAAGCACCTTTGGTAAATATGTAACTCTTTCCATCACAATCATTTTTCGTACTCATTCGCTTTCTTTCAGAGTCAAATGGATACTCGCTAGTTCTACTATATTCTTCTCTAATTTTAATTTGTTCAAAGCCAGCTTTTTCAGCGAGAACAACTAAGGCACCCTCAGTTGGGTCACCAATAACTTCGCCCTCTTTAACTTCTGCATCATTACAAAGAGTAGAAGTTTTTATAAGCATTTCTATATTTGATAAGTCCTTACTTGCTTTAGTTGAAATTTCTCCATCAAATCCATAACCAGTTCCACTCACTTCCCACTCATCACTGTTATCATAAAGTTTAACAACTGTCATCTTGTTTTGCGTAAGCGTTCCAGTTTTATCAGAACATATAACTGTAACTCCGCCTAGAGTTTCAACCGCTGATAAGTTTTTCATAATGGCATTTTTCTTAACCATTCCTGAAACACCCATAGCAAGAACTACGGTAACGACAGCTGGAAGTCCCTCTGGAATAGCAGCAACAGCCAAACTAATAGCCGTCATAAATCCCTCAACAAAGCCCTCTCCTCTTAAAAATCCCAGAATAAAAATAATTATACTTATAATAACTACGATTATACCTAGCATTTTCCCAAAGCCAGCAAGCTTTTCTTGAAGCGGAGTTTTCTCCTCTTTTTGCTCGTTTATCATAGTGGCAATCTTACCGATTTGGGTATCCATTCCTACCTTAGTAACGATTCCCTTAGCTCTACCATAAGTAACTATCGTACTCATAAAAGCCGAATCTTTCATATCGCCTAAAGCAGTATCTTCCCCAGATAATTCCAATCTTTTCTCAACAGAAACAGACTCACCGGTAAGCGCCGACTCATTGATTTTCAAATTAGCAAGTTCTATCAACTTAAGATCTGCAGGCACATAATCGCCAGTCTCTAACTGAACTATATCGCCTACAACAACATCCTTGCCATCAATCACTTGAAGTTTTCCATCCCTTATGACCTTTGCCTTTGGCGCAGCCATATTCTTAAGAGCCTCTAGGGCGTTGCTAGCCTTTCTTTCCTGCGTAATACCAAGCACAGCATTAAGCACAACTATCATAAGTATAACAATACCATCAACCGCTTCACCCACAACAATAGATAAAATAGCCGCAGCAATAAGTATAAGAATCATAACATCGCTAAGCTGTTCAATAATCTGTGTCCACAAGGTTTTCTTAGCCTTTTCTTTTAATTTATTTTCACCGAACTTCTCGCGGTTTTTCGCCACCTGATTTGAACTAAGTCCATTAGTCAAATCCGTCTCAAAATTCGTAGCCATTTCTTTAACTTTATTTAAGTAATTATCCAAATTAATCCTCCTGAAATACTGAATCTAAATTTTAATTAAATTTAATTATACCATAATTAGAATTAATTTATATTAATAAAGTATATTGCTCTTGTAATGTATATTCATTTTATATATAATTAATTGTATCAAATATTTCATATCCAAAGTATTTGGGCAAGAATATTTTTATATTATTCATCATATTTATCTCGAGCAGGGTGTCTTTTAAATTTTTTAGAATTAAATTTCAACTAAATTTTATCAAATAACAATTTGACGAATAGTATCAATTAAGGAAAAATTTATGAATAATTTTATTACAAATTTAAAAAAAAGGCATAACGATAACAACGCATTTACACACAGTATTCAAACTGGATATTTTTTAATGCTTTCCCTATTTTTACTAATAGTCGTTACAATTATGTTAGGAACAAATATAGGCTATGATTCAATAAAGACTTCTGCACAAGATAAGGCAGCCGAATTTAAAACAGAGCACAGTTTAGAGGACAATCCTTTACTATCTAAAATCATAAATTCAGAAAAAGTTTCTAAATATATTGAAAGTGCAAGTTCTGCTCTAGTCGAATATGAAAAACAATTAGAACATAGCATTAAATTTTCAAATATTCAAATCTTTGTTTTTATCGCCTTCTTTTTGCTTGTATTGATAATAGCCCCAAGCAAATTTAAAGTGAGTTTAAATGCTAGTGAAGAAAATCATAAAAGCAATATAATTTTGAATATTATTGGAAAAATTCTGACTAGCCTACTGTTGACTATGCTATTACTAGAAAACATTCTAATTCAGTTTTTAAACATAAGCACATTTGAGAAATGGTCTATCCAAATTATAGTGAATATGATATTACTAATCTTCATTTACCACTTGATGATATCTGGAAAAAGACCACATAAGCGTATATTTTTAGCATCATTCATATCTAGTATAGCCATAAGCCTTGCATTTTTTGTCACATTAGGACTTGCCTTGTTGATTGCAAACGGAAGTGTCATAGTGGCTGCTGTAACTTATAGCATACTATTTATGTCCAGTTTGATTATTATCGTCTATACCATTATTATAAGCAAAGAATTAGCTTCTTCCTTACTGAGTAAATAATATAATCAAAAAATATTACTTTACTTGGTGAATTCAATATATAATTATGCTATTCTTAGCGAAAATACACTTAGAGACTTTCTTCATTTAATGCTCTATTGCTCTAATATTTTTTATTAAGTCCTCTACTTCTTCTAAAGTAGAATCAAAACTGGTAACAAACCTACATCTATAAGCTGTTCCCAAGTCTTCAAAGGCATAGAATTTGGTGAACTTTTGCATTTTTTCTACTACTGGCTTTGTTAGTGTCATAAACAGGATATTTCCATCTACCTGATAGTCTATATCTATAAATGATAAGTCCTTTATTCCTTCTACTAACTTTTGCATTAATTCATTTGCATTTGTAGCGTTTTTTCTCCAAAGTTCATCTTCTAAAAGCGCTATATACTGAGCGGAAATATATCTCATCTTGCTCATTAACTGAGTTGATTGCTTTCTGTAGAACTTGAGTTTATTATGTATTTTTTCATCAAAGCATACGATTGCTTCACCATACATAAGACCATTTTTTGCTCCACCAAAGGATAACATATCGACTCCAGTATCTCTTATCATTTCCTTGAAAGTGCTTCCTGTCGCAACTACGGCATTTGCTATCCTAGCACCATCAACATGAAGGTACATATCATTTTCATGAGCGAAATCAGCCAAGTTCTTTAGTTCTTCGTTTGTATAAACTGTTCCGCACTCTGTTAGCTGACTTATAGATATTACCTTTGGCTGATTATGGTGTTCATTTCCCTTGGCTTGTAAAAAATGCTCTATAAGCTCTGGTTTTAATTTTCCATCAGCAGAATAAACTGTAAGTAGCTTCGCCCCAGTTAATTTCTCAAAAGCACCACATTCATCTACATTTATATGACCAGAAGACGGACAAATAACTCCATGATAGCTTTCAATTAAGGCATTAAGTCCTGTCACATTTGCCCCTGTTCCGTTTAAAACAAAGGTAGTATATGCACCACCAAATATATCACCTATCATTCTCTCAGCCAATTTTGTAACATCATCATATCCATAAGGATGTGCGTGTCCTGTGTTTACTTCTGCCATTTTCTCCAAAACTTTTAGATGAACAGAGGCAGTATTATCACTTAAAAAACCTTTCATAAGAACCTCCTGAAATGAAATATAATGAATATGGAAATCCGATATGATTCTATCTTTTATCTCTATAAGTCAAATATCTTTATCTATCTTAATGGGCATATCGGATTTCGTAATAAGCTACCAATAAAAAAGCATAGTTATATATTAAATATATATCTACACTTTATAAAAATCAAGATTAAATTTAACTATTAAATTATTTATACACTCCTTAATAACACCTAAGACTGTGATAAATGGATGGATATCGGGTGCAAAATAAAAAAGCCAAGTTGGGAATATTGGACATAGCGTATGAGTGCACAGAATAAATAATTGAAAGAATGTAAAAGAGCAAGTATATAACTTACAAACTTAAATAAATTATATCTTGCTATTTTAAATTCTTGAACATTATTTATTATGTATATGAATGCCAAACTCAAATGAACGAGCAAAGCGAGTGAATTACGTTGGCATTACACTCATACGCTATTCCTTAAACCCGATATGCGCCATTTAGCACAGTCGCTATTAAGTAAGAACTTCGTATCCGGTTTCGGTAACTAGTAAGGTATGCTCCCACTGAGCCGAAAGTGAACCATCCCTAGTAACAACTGTCCAGTCATCATCTAAGATATCTACTTCATAAGCTCCCATATTTATCATTGGCTCTATAGTAAATACCATTCCAGGAACCATAATCATACCCTTTTCATTGTTTCTATAGTGATGAATATGTGGGTCTTCGTGAAACTGCACTCCAACTCCATGTCCCCCCAAATCCTTAACTATTCCATAGCCCTTACTATCAGCAAAAGTCTGAATCGCATCACCTATAGCATCTATAGATGCATAAGGCTTCACCTGTTCTATTCCTATCCACATAGCTTTTTTTGTATCTTCGACAAGTTGCTTAGCCTTTTCGCTAACATTACCTATCATATACATCCTTGAGCTATCACTATAATACCCATCTAAAATAGTTGTAAGGTCTATATTTATTATGTCGCCATCTTTCAAAACCCTATTTTCTGGTATACCATGACATACGACATCATTTATTGATGTGCAACAACTCTTAGGAAAACCATTATAATTAAGTGGTGCAGGCGTTCCACCCATTTTTATAGTGTTTTCGTGAACTAAGGCATTAATTTCATCAGTTGTAACACCTTCTTTTACAAAATCATCTAATAGGTCAAATAACTTTTTAGTTATGACTGCACTCTTTCTAATACCCTCTATTTGAGCCTTGTTTTTAATATGCTTTTTCTGAGGAATATCATATCCCTTCATCTCATAAGCAACTAAATTTTCGTCATATTTCAAGTGGCATTTCTTATATTTTTTACCACTTCCACAGTAGCAAGGATCATTTCTTCCTATCATATCTAACCTCTAATCTTCAAAATAATGTGTATTTATTTTCTTTGCTAAATAAATAAATGGCGTATCACATATTGCTACAACAAATTTAAGTACATAAGTAGTTATCATTATACTCCAGAAAACTGGCATCTCAAATACTCCGTAAAATGCTATTGTTGTAAAAACTATTGTATCAATCGCTTGAGATATAGCTGTCGAAATATTATTTCTAAACCAAATGTGTTTGTTTACCTTTTTTAGCCTATCATAAGCCCATGTATCATGTAATTGACTTAGGAAATAAGCAACTATACTTGCAAAGGTAATTCTAGGAATTATACTGAAAATATTCACCAAGCTCTCTTGTATAAAGTCTGTTGCATCTGGTATAAACCAAAGGCTAATAGTCATTAAAATAGCTGTTACTACAAGGGTAAATAGACCAATAAATACTCCATGTAGTGCTGCCTTCCTTCCATACTTTTCATTCAAAATATCTGTAGCAAGAAAGCTAGTTCCATACATTATATTCCCTAGTGTCGAAACCATTCCAAAAAGTTCTACTGTCTTAAGTACCTGAACATTCGCAAGTATGGCAGCAATAGCTATCCAAGCGTATAATCCCTTTTTTCCAAAAAGCTTGTAACTAAGCGTAATAAACGCAAAGTTTACTAAAATAAACAATAACCAAAGTAATTCATTCCCCATAATTTTATGTTTTTAAAAAAGTTATTTTTTCTTATTCTTTTATTTTTAATTTAAAAATCTTATAATCCAAAAAGTCTTGCAAAAAATCCCTTTTTCTTTTTCTCCTTTACTATAAATTCTACATTTCCTAAGCCAGCAACATTTCTAATTTCAGTCTTTCTCTTTGGCTTAGAAGCATTTTTCTTATTCTCTTTAAAGTCTGCCTTAAATTCTACCTTAGCAGTCTTATTATCAATTTTTTCGTGTTTCTTCTTGTCACTCTTATCAGTATTTTTGTGTTTTTTCTTATTATTTTTACCGTAGCTCTTATCAAACTTGCCACGAATTTTTTTATCGTCTTTTTTATATCTTCTATCTTCTTTTTTATAAACAGCTGGTTCCATATCGCTCCAAACTGTAGTACTCTGCTCAACTCTTTCCTTAATTTCGGCATCTGTAGGCATATCCTTTTCTTCTATTAAAGCGCCAACATGCTCCTCTATTTCATAAAGAGTAATAATCGACTCGCTACTAACTAAGTTAACGGCAAGTCCTTTTTTCCCAGCCCTACCAGTCCTACCTACTCTGTGTACGTAGTTATCCTTGTTATCTGGCACATCATAATTTATAACCATCTCTAGGTCTTCAATATGAATTCCTCTGGCAGCAACATCTGTAGCAACTACTACCTGAACCTTCTTATCCTTAAACTTATCTATAGTCTTTGTTCTGGAAAATTGAGAATTGGCTCCATGAAGATTATCACAGTAGATTCCACCTTTTCTAAGAACATCTGTAACCCTGTCAACCTCATCCCTAGTATTACAAAATACCATACAGCTAGCAGGTTGATAATAGTCGATTAACTTTTTTAGACTCTTTCTTTTCTCATGTCTATCAACCTTATAATAGCACTGCTCTATGGAATCAACTGTCTTAACATCTGTACCTAAATCAATATTAACTGGACTGTTCATATATTGCATAGAAATATTTTTGATTTCATAAGGCAAGGTTGCTGAAAAGCACATTGTAACCCTATCCCTAGGAAGTCTCTTAATTATCTTTACTACTTGGTCGTAAAAGCCCATATCAAGCATTCTGTCAGCCTCATCAAGAACTAAAAAATTAATATCCTTTGTGCTAAAACCTTTGTTATCTATGTGATCAAAAACCCTACCAGGTGTACCAACCACGATATTAACTCCACTAGCAAGTTCTTCAAGTTCAACATTCATATTGTGTTGACCATAAACAGCCGTTGACTTTACCCCAGTACCTGTGGAATATGTTTTGATATCTTTATCAACTTGGACTGCAAGCTCTCTAGTTGGTGTTAAAATCAAAGCCCTTAATTTAGATGAACCTATGAGTTTTTGAATTACAGGCAAGGCAAAAGCTGCAGTTTTTCCACTACCAGTTTCACTCATAACGAAAACATCTTCATTATCTAAAATTCTTGGTATAACCTGTGCTTGAACCTTTGTTGGATGCTCAAATCCCAATTTCTCAACAGCTTCTAATACAGTCTCATCTAAATTTAATTCAGCAAAAGATATATCTAATGTATCATCCGCATGCTCTTTATGTTCCTGTTCTACTTCCTTAATTTCTTCTGTGATTTCTTCACTCATGTTTTTTAATTCTTCCATAATCAATACTCAATTCTTCCTTGTAATGCTCTGGTTAAAGTTATTTCGTCTATATATTCAATATCCCCACCAATAGGCACCCCGCTTGCTATCCTTGTCGTTTTCACCCCAAGCGGCTTAATTATCTTACTAATGTAAACTGCAGTCGCTTCACCTTCAACTGTAGAATTAGTGGCAAGTATTACCTCATCCACTCCATCTTTTATCCTCTCTAAAAGCTCCTTGATTTTAATGTCATTAGGTCCAACATTCATAAGCGGAGAAATAGTTCCTCCTAGAACATGATAAATACCCCTAAACTGATGAGTTTTCTCATAAGCAGCAAGGTCTTTGGAAGTCTCTACTACCATAATAGTATCTTTATCTCTCTTTGAATTAGAACAAATACTACAAAGTTCACTATCACAAAGCGTATAACAATGCTTACAATATTTAACATTCCTTTTCGCAAATACTATCGCCTTAGCAAGCTCCTCAACTTCTTTTTCTTCTTTACTTATAATGTGAAACGCAAGCCTTGTAGCTGTTTTGCTACCGATACCAGGTAATTTTGAAAACTCTGATATCAAGCGTTTCATATGTTGTCCATAAAAATCCATCTCTACCTAGTTTCTAATTAGAAAAGTCCTGGCATATTAAGACCACCAGTTATTCCTGACATCTTTTTATTAATCTCTTCATCAGCTATCTTCATAGCCTCATTAACCGCTGCAACAACTAAATCTTGCAACATCTCTACATCATCTGGGTCTACTACTTCTTCTTTAAGAACTATATTAAGAAGCTCTTTTTTTCCGCTTACAATAGCCTTTACAACTCCACCACCAGCACTTGCCTCAAAAGTCATAGAATCAATATCTTCTTGAACCTGAGCCATCTGCTTTTGCATTTTTTGTGCCTGTTTCATTATACTGTTCATGTTATTTGGCATTCCGCCAAATCCGCCACGTCTTCCCATTTTAATTTCCTGCCTTTTCTATTTTAAAATTAATTAAATCCTTTAATTGCATATATACTTCATCTGCACTCTGGTCACTCTCCTCTTTACTAAGAGTAGTATCCACAAGTTTATTATACTCACTTGAACCTATTATCTTCAAGTTAAAATCCTTATTATACCTATTTTTTAATATGTTTTTTAATAAGTTAATGCTTTTCTCGCTCGATAAATGATTTTTTGCAACTTCTTCATAACAATAAATCAACAATCTATCATCACCCAAATTTATCGGCTTTGCCATCTTCAAAAAATATTTATCCATCTTTTCGGTAGCTTCAATCAAATCGTCAAAATGTTCAACCACCCTCAAAATATCTTCTGGAGCAGACTTAACTAAGACTCTGTGCTTAGGCTCTTTTTTTTTATCTTCTTTTTTTTCGCCAACACTACTACTTGAGCTAAGCCTAAACTCACCCTTTTTTAGCCTATCCTCTATGGCATTTATCTTTGCCTCTAGAGCAATATTTCTATCTCCAGACTCAAACTTACATATCTTAATTATGCCAACTTCGACTAAAGTTCTAGTATTCACTGACAGCTTTAATTCTCTTTGCAAATAAGAAAGTTCATTAACTATATACGTCAGAACCTCAACAGAGCTACCCTCTGCCATAATTTTTATCTTAGCCAAGCCATCTGTACTAAGGTCGATAATCGAATCTGAACCATCATCAATCTTGGCTATAAGAATATTTCTAAAAGTCTCTATAAGACTACCTACAAAGGACTTCAGTTCAACTCCATCTTTAAAAACCTTATCTATTATTTTAAGTGAAGAATAAACATCCCCAGCCATCATATATTTTGCTATCGAAAACAAGTCCTCACTATTAGCCCCACCAATCAAGTCCAAAACTTTTTGCAAGCTTAATTTTTCATTTGAAAAAATAGCTAATACTTGGTCAAGTAAACTAAGAGCATCCCTCATAGAACCAGTTGCAGACTTAGCTATGTAAAAAACAGCATCATCCTCTACTGCTACATTCTCAAGCTCACAGTAAGCCTTTAAACTCTCGAATATATCATTAGTTGAAATCCTCTTAAAATCATACCTTTGACAACGCGAAAGTATAGTTGCTGGTATCTTATGTGGTTCAGTTGTAGCTAGAATAAATTTGACGTGACTAGGCGGCTCCTCCAAGGTCTTTAGCAAGGCATTAAAAGCTCCACCAGATAACATATGCACCTCGTCAATAATGTACACTTTGTACTTACCTAAAGTAGGTGTATATCTGACCTCATCATTAATCTGTCTTATATTATCAACACCGTTATTTGATGCAGCATCAATCTCAATAATATTAATACTATGGTCACTTGCGATATCGATACAAGACTTACACTTCCCACAAGGATTTCCATCCACATTGTTCTCACAGTTTATAGCCTTAGCAAATATTCTCGCTGTCGATGTCTTTCCTGTTCCTCTAGTTCCTGTAAAAAGATAGGCATGTGAAATCCTATCGTTCAATATTTGATTTTTTATCGTTTCAACAATGGCTTTTTGACCAACAATCTCATCAAAATTTTCAGGTCTAAGCCTTCTGTATAAGGCAGTATATGACATAATATATCTTTCACTTACAAAAAATAAGAACAATTTAAAATCCGTGCGACTATCTTCGAATAAAGCGGACGAACGTTGCTAGATTAATCAACTCAAGTTCAGCACCCTCATGTCACATGAGCTCTTCTACTTAGTGCTGCTTCCGTCAAGACCTGACACGGTTCATAGACGCACATTGCACAAGACCAAACTCTCATAGAATCATAATA
>PDWI01007501.1_pt1 | contig 13204 bp, 11 predicted proteins | sample 1430891 | NCBI WGS metagenome assembly PDWI01 (sample SAMN01162508, study PRJNA174530) | Oral metagenome, whole genome shotgun sequencing project. | biome: Marine environment; feature: Marine mammal; material: Swab sample of the gingival sulcus; isolation source: swab sample of gingival sulcus... | reverse complement strand
AAGATAGAACAAATGATGTCAAATTCTACTACTGACTTGCTATTTACAAACTAACCTGGCACCTAGAAAAACGCAGGTGTTTTTTAGTATGTAATGCAATCTGGCACCAAAAAAGAAAGCGGTTGCGGTTGTATCTATAATACAACCTAGAAATGCATTTTGTGCTTTTCAATGAAATGCAGGCGCGCTACGTGAAATATCGTGTTAGCGCACGATGTGAAAGCCAACTGCAAGCAGTTGGCTGAAATGCGCCTAGCACATGAAAAGCAAAATCAAATGTCAAATGGTTGATAACGACTAGTCTTTCGTTAATAATTATCATAATTAAATAACCCAATGTGATAGATAAAAAACTTGCGACGCAGCAGATTACAGGCAATCTGCTTAGATGGCCAGATATTACTTCGCTTTTTTCTTGTTGCTATTTAAGTGGTATTTTTAATTGTTGACCGGGAAATATATAATCGCCCTGTAAATGGTTGACTTCTTTTATTGCAAAGATAAAATGGCGAATGTCGTCGTATTCATTTTGATATTTTTGTGCGATTGTCCACAGCGTATCGCCATAGACGACTTCATAACCGTCATAACGCTGTAATTTATTGGCGTTGCTAAACAGCGCACCGGTGATACTTAAAAAGATAATAATGGCCAATATAACGGCAATTGTAATTGTAAGGCTTTTGATAAATCTCTCTTTATTAAATTTGTATTTTCTGTTGTATCGAACGCTAGTATCCATAATATCTCTCCTTTAGAACGTATGTTCGTTTTTTTACATTATACACGAACATTTGTTCTTTTTCAAGTAAAATAGCGAACAAATGTTTGATTTTTTGATTTTTTTGTGTTATCATTAAGAAAAAGGAGGCAAATATGGCGACTGATTTAACGGATAAACAACGAGAAATACTAGCTTTTATTGAACGCGAGGTGGCAGAGCGCAATATTCCCCCCGCTGTGCGCGAAATTTGTCAAGAGGTCGGTTTAAAGTCGACATCTACGGTGCATGGGCATCTCGCTCGGCTTGAAAAGAAAGGCTATATTAAAAGAGATAAAACTAAAAATCGCTCGATTGAAATACTAAAGCCGTCTGGGTTATATCAAGCTGAAAAAAGCAATGTTATTCCCTTTCCCTCACCCGAAGTGGCAAATATTCCGGTCGTTGGTAAGGTTGCCGCCGGCCAGCCAATATTGGCCAATCAAGAATATGACGATTACTTCCCTATTCCAATTGATTTTGTTGGTCAGGGCGATTATTTTGTGTTGCGCGTATCGGGTGATAGCATGATTAATGTCGGCATTTTCGATCGCGATTATATTTTAGTTAAGCAACAAAAAACCGCCAACAATGGCGATATGGTTGTTGCTTTAGTCGAAGACAGCGCAACCGTTAAAACTTTCTATAAAGAAAATAACGGCTTTAGATTGCAGCCTGAAAATGATGCGCTTGACCCCATTTACGTTTCAACTGTTGACATACTTGGCTTGGTTAAAGGTGTTTTTCGAAAACTCTAACTTCAGACTTATCAGAATGTGTAATTTCTTTGTTGCTGCGAAAAATGCTGACGCTTATGTATTACTTATACACTGCGCCCCACCATTTTTGCTTGCGCCTCGAACTTGCAAAATTCTGAACAGTCTGAGTGTGTAGCTCATAATGTGCAATTTCGTTGTTGTCGCGAAAAATGCTGACGCTTATGTATTACTTATACACTGCGCCCCACCATTTTTGCTTGCGCCTCAAACTTGCAAAATTGCTTAGAAATTAAGCAGTGTTTATCGATGATAGCGGTTTTGATGGCTTGTTTTATAACCATTTTTAATGATTTGTTGCTGATTGATTGTGCTGCAGTGATGACACGCCTCAGGTGTGTACGTGTGTCCGAAAGCTTGGCACTAATCAGGTTATAAGTGATATCTTTTTTAGTCATCCGTTCAACTTTTTCTAAAAAGATAAGATTAGGGTCTTTTAAGTTAAGTAGATTTGTAATAAAATTGTTTATAGACATGAAGTTCCTCCTTTGATATGGGTTTGGTCACTTTTATTCTAGGACAAAATGGACTTCATGTCTTTATTTTTTTGAAAAAAATGGTGTTGACGATAAAATTCATTTTTTATCACCAACACCAAATATTATATAACCGCAAAATTCTGAACAGTCTGAGTGTGTAGCTCATAATGTGCAATTTCATTGTTGCTGCAAAAAATGCTGACGCAGCTGCGCTGCCTCAGTTAAAACAATATAAGGCAATGCCTTTACTCTCTAATTTCTAGTATGCTTTGCAAGGCGATCATTGCGCCCAATTTGCCGTGTTCATAGTTTAAACCGCCTTGTAAATAGACGGCGTAGGGTTCGCGCATTGGCGCGTCGGCGCTCAGTTCAATTGACGACCCTTGTACAAATGCCCCCGCTGCCATAATTACTTGCGAATCGTAACCGGGCATATCCCACGGTTCGGGTGAAACAAAGCTGTCAACTGGTGCGACGCTTTGAATTGCCTTACAAAAGGCGATAACAGTTTGACGATCGCCCAGCAGAATAGCCTGAATAATATCACCGCGTTGGTCGTTCCACTTTGGCGTGACTTGATAACCGTATGATTCAAATAGCTTTGCTGCAAAAATTGCACTTTTTAACGCGCCGGCAACAACGCTCGGCGCCATAAATAAGCCCTGTAATATTGTTCTGTTTTGGCCAAAGGTTAAGCCGCATTCTTTGCCGATGCCAGGCGCTGTTAGTTTGTAGGCGCATTGTTCTATTAGTGCCCTATCCCCCGCTAAATAACCGCCGCTAAGCGCCAAGCCACCGCCCGGATTTTTTATCAATGAGCCGGCTATTAAATTGGCCCCCGCCTCAATTGGTTCCCTTGTTTCGATGAATTCACCATAACAGTTGTCGACCATAACAATGACATTGGGCGCCACTTTTTTTATTGCTTTAATCGCCCTTTCGATTTGAGCAATGCTCAGTGCCGCTCTAAATTCGTAGCCGCTTGAACGCTGTATGTAAACTAGTTTTGTGTTTTCACGTAAGTTGGCAATGGCATTTTCTATGTCAATTTCACCCGTTTTAGTTAAGGCGACATCTGAATATTCGACGCCAATTTCTGTTAAGCTGGCGCCATTTTTAAGGCCTATGCCAATTGTTTCGTGTAAAGTATCATAGGGTTGGCCACTAATTGATAGCATGTGGTCAGTTGGCCGCAAAATGGCATTGAGACCCAAAGACAAGGCGTGCGTGCCATTGACGATTTGAGTGCGCACTAAAGCAGCTTCTGCCTTAAAGACAGCAGCGTAAATAGCTTCGATGATATCGCGCCCAGCATCATTGTAACCGTAGCCTGTTGTCCAGTTGAAATGACGATCTGATAGATTATTTTTTTGCATGGAAAAGAGAACTTTGTAAAAGTTCTCTGATTTTAGACGATCGACGTCAGCAAATATTTCTGTCAGTTCTGCTTCAGTACGTGCGGCTGCGTCTAAAACTGCTTCGGATAGCGCATAAGGTGATGTTAAGTTATTCAAACTGTTATTGCACCGATTGTTCTTCGCTAGCGGCCATAAAGTTAATTGGACGCGTTGGAATTAAAGTTGAAATGGCATGCTTATAGATCATCTGTTGCTTGCCATCAGTATCAATAATAATTGTGTAGGCATCAAAACCCTTTACTAATCCCTTGATTTGGTAACCGCTTATCAAGAAAACGGTAATGTGAATTTGTTCTTTTCTGGCCTGATTTAAAAATACATCCTGTAAGTTGACCGCTGATTTCATAGTAATCTCCTTATTTTGGTTTTTTAATCCAAATTACTCTTTATATATTCTATCACATATTTATTATTTTTACGAACAGATAAATTAATCCATTTGGCAAAATTATATCTTTTAAACCAAGTGAGCTGTCGCTTGGCGTAGCGTCTGCTATTGCGCTTTAACAGTTCTACCATTTGTTCGTAATCAATTTGATGCGTTAAAAATTGATACACCTCCTTATAACCTATACCCCGCATAGACTGATTATCACAAGTCAAACCGATTTTTATTAGATTTCTGACCTCTTCTACCAACTTTGACTGCAACATAATATCAACCCGCCGATTGATGCGGTCGTATAATTGCTCGCGGTCGCGATTGAGCACAAACAATTTAGTTGTAAAGTCTGACGTTAAATTTTGCGTTGCCTGAAATGAATTGACCGTTTTTTCAGACATTAAAATTTCCAATGCGCGCATGACTCTTTTGCTATTGTTGGGGTGAATGCGCTGAGCGGCAGCTTGGTCGCGTTCGGTCAACATGGCGTGTAAGGTAATGGCACCATTATTTTGTAAAATGGCAGTTAACTGATTGCGAATGGCGTCGTCGCGCTTGGTATCGGCAAAGTCCATATCGTACATTAAACTGTGCAGATATAGCCCAGTGCCACCGGTGACAATTGGCTGTTTTCCCCTACTGATAATATCGGCGATACAGCGCCGCGCATCTTTGGTGTATTGCGCAACGCTGTAACTGTCTTGTGGTTCGACGAAATCGATTAAATGGTGCGCTACCATCGCCTGTTCTTGGGCAGTTGGTTTAGCTGTGCCAATTGACATATGGCGATAAATTTGCATCGAATCAGCTGAGATGATTTCGCCGTTTAGCACCCTTGCCAGCGCTATTGCTGTTTCGGTTTTACCCACTGCGGTCGGCCCTGCAATAATAATTAAGTTCGGTTTACTGTATGCGTTTGAATAGCTTTTCAAGTTCGTACTCCGTCAATTCAATAATAATTGGTCTGCCATGTGGGCAGGTATACGGTTGATTATAGGTGCGCAGCAGTTCTAATAAGGCGTAAATCTCTTCATGCGACAGCTTGTCGTGTGCCTTGACCGCTGCTTTACAAGATGCCAAAATTATTTCATCGAGGTTGTGTTCGGTAATCGCCTCGCACTTGTTGATATCGATGGCGTCGAGTATCAGGGTGATACTCTGTTCGCCGAATGGCACGCCCTTTATCGATGGCACACTTCTAATTAGCCAACTCGACTCGCCAAAGTATTCAATGTCAATACCCATGCGCTTTATGTCACTCTGCATTTGTTCAATGTAGTTATTGGTGTGGTGATCACTGTGATAAATAAACGGTTCCAGCAAATATTGGGCCTCTACTTTTGAATGCCGAAAATCGTCTAAAAACTGTTCAAACAACACCCTTTCGTGGGCGGCATGCTGGTCTATTAAAAAGGCGCTATCATCTCTTTGACAAATAATATAAGTGTTAAACAGCACACCGGCAATGGTCAAGCGGTCGTAGTGCGTGGCGCGTTTGGCAACACTGTTTTCCAGTTGTACCTGCGCGCTAAAGTCGGCATCATCGTCAATAAACAACTGGTCCGAAATATCGGGTTGGTGAAAATCGGCAACCGTTTCAAGGCTGATTTGTTCACGTTCAACAATTGGCGTATAGCGATCGACCGGTTCGCCGGCGATTGGCGCAACCACTTGGTCGGCGGCATAGATTTCTGGCTTCAGCATTTTTTTATTAAAGCGCTCAAAGTAATCGTTTATTTTTGAATTTTCGTCAGCCCCTTGCTCTGCAGAATGCTCTTGCGTTAATTTTACTTCGGGCACTAAACAATTGTCGGCCAAGCTCTGCTTTACACTGTTGCTAATGACCTGCTTGACAGCTTCTACGTCGTGAAATTTTATTTCGGTTTTGGCCGGGTGAATATTGACGTCAAATTTTTCGGCCGGCAATTCGATATGCAATACAAACACGGGAAAGCGATGAATGGTATTGAGCGTTTTGTAGCACGCGTTGACAATGTCTTGTATTACGGCACATTCAACGTAACGACGATTGACAAACAGCGACTGAAAGCGACGGTTGCCGCGCGTGTATTCGGGTTTAGAAATATAGCCGTGTACAGCGATATCGCCCTGTTGTGCCGAAACCACCAACATATTGTTTACAAAGTCGTTACCATATAGGCTGTGCAGCACGTGCTTTAGTTGATTGTCACCGTCGCTGCTGCGAATTACTTTGCCGTCTAGTCGATATGTAAAGCGTATTGCCGGGTGGCTTAACATTTCTTTTTCGACAACAAAGGTAATTGCCGCCGCTTCAACGCGGTCACTTGCCAAGAATTTATATCTGACCGGTGTATTGTAAAAGAGGTCACGCACTGTAATGGTCGTGCCAATATTTGTTGCCGTCGTCTCTGGTTCGGTCATTTGACCACCCGCTGCTTGCAAGCGATAACCAGTGGCATTGTCGGCCGTTCGCGAAATAACTTCAACCCGCGAAACTGCGGCAATGCTTGCCAAAGCCTCGCCGCGAAAGCCCAATGTGTCAATTGAATAAATGTCGTCTAAAGTTGTTATTTTGCTGGTGGCATGCCTTTCAAATAACAGCGCAAGGTCTGTTTTGGCAATGCCGCAACCATTGTCGGCAATTGAAATTAGCGCTTTGCCGGCCTCAGCGACATCGATACTAATAGTGGTGGCGCCGGCGTCAATCGCGTTTTCTAAAAGCTCTTTGACGACAGCCGCTGGCCGTTCAATTACTTCGCCGGCGGCTATTTGGTTGCTGATGTGTGGTGCCAGTCGTCTAATCATGTTGTTTCACCTGCCTTGTGATTTCGTATAGTGTGTTTAAGGCTTCTATTGGCGTTAATTGATCGGTATCTAAGTTGCGCAATTTGGCAAGTACCGGGTGCTCTGTAGTTGTTTGTTCAGGCGGTGGTGACGGCCTATGGGCCTGTTTTATTTCAATTTTCGTGATATCACTGTCTTCTAATTCAGTTAATATCTGTTTGGCGCGCCTGATAACAGCTTGTGGCACACCGGCCATTTTGGCCACTTCAATGCCGAAGCTACGGCCCGAGCGGCCCCGTTTAATTTTACGCAAAAATACAATGTCGTCGCCGGCTTGCCTGACGTCGATTAGGCAGTTGATTACGCCACTGACGACGTCTTCCAGTTCAGTTAATTCATGATAGTGCGTTGCAAAAATCGTTTTGCATTTCAGTGTTTTGGCGATGTATTCAACAACTGACCAAGCAATGCTCAGTCCGTCGTAAGTTGAAGTGCCGCGGCCGATTTCATCGAGCAGTACCAGGCTGTTTGGCGTGGCATAGCGCAGTATGGTGGCCAGTTCTTGCATTTCTACCATAAAGGTAGACTGACCGCGAAACAGGTCATCGGCGGCGCCAACACGGGTAAACACGCGGTCGACAATAGACAAGTTGGCAGCTGCCGCTGGCACAAAAGACCCGATTTGCGCCAAGCAGACAATCAAGGCAATTTGCCTTAAATAAGTCGACTTGCCGGCCATGTTGGGCCCGGTAATAATGGTGATTAAATTGTCGTTGTTGTCCAGTGTAGCATCGTTGGCAATAAAGGCTGCCTCGCTGACAATTTGTTCAACCACGGGGTGTCTGCCGTCTTTGATTGAAATAGTGTTTTGGTCGTTAAAGACCGGCCGACAATAGCGCTGCCGCTGGGCGACTTCACCCAGTGAATAGAGACAGTCAATATAGGCAATGTCGTTGCCGAGCTGTTTGATTAAATCGGCCTGCGCGACAATTTGATTTTTAATATCTGTAAATAAGTTGTATTCTAGTTTGGCAATGCGCTCTTCGGCGCCTAAAATTTTATCTTCAATTGATTTTAATTCGGGTAAAATATAGCGTTCTGAATTGGCTAAAGTCTGCTTGCGCTGATAGTGTTCTGGCACTTTGTCGATATTGCCCTTGCTGACATCGACATAGTAGCCAAACACCTTATTATAGCCAATTCTCAGGTTTTTAATGCCAGTTTTTTCACGCTCTTGCCTTTCGATTTGCAATAGCCAGTTTTTGCCGTTGGTTTTAATCGAACGCAATTCGTCTAGTTCGGCGTTGTAGCCATCTTTAAAAATATCGCCCTCGCGTATGCTAAATGGCGGCTCGTCGGCAATGGCGTCGTCGAGCAGTATAAAAAGTTGGCGGGCGTTGTCAAATTGAGCTGTCTTTTGTTCGATAATGGCGACATTGCTGTATTTTAACAGCGCCTTAATATCGGGCAAGACGGCAAGCGACTGTTTTAACGCATGGCAATCGCGCGGGTTTAACGAACCGAACACCGCTTTGGCAAGTATGCGTTCAAAATCGTAGATGGCACCTAATAAGCGGCTTAATTCAGAACGTATAATGCGTTCATCGTAAAAGAACTGCACGGCAGCCTGACGCATTAAAATTTTATTTAAGTCGATTAAGGGGTGCTCTAACCATTGGCGTAGTAGCCTTGCCCCTACCGCTGTCTTGGTGTGCTCGACGACCCACAATAAAGAACCGCGCTTTTCCTTGGTGCGCAAGGTTTCGTTAAGTTCTAAATTAACGCGTGTAAAATAGTCCATGACCATATAGTCGTATTGCCTTTGGTACTTGAGCTGTTTAAAGTGGCTCAGTGCCATTTTTTGGGTTTCGAATATATAGCTCAAAAGACCACCTAGTGCGATTACAACGGCACTTTTTTGTTCAATACCATGTGTCGTTAAGCTGTGTATGCCGTAGGTGCGCGCAATCATTTCGCGGGCGTGTTGTTCTGAAAAAAAGCGCTTGTCGCGATAACTAATCGGTACGCCTGTCGCACTGATTTTATCGTGTAGCAACCCGTTTTCACGCAGGTTGTCGGCTAAAATAATTTCGGCGAATTGGTTTAACTTAATTTGGTCGACCAGCGCATTGGATTCACTTTCAGAAAAGTCCATAACGATCATTTGGCCAGTTGTAATGTCGGTGTAGGCCAGCGCTAAAGCCTGTTGTTGTTCAACAATGCAAGCAATGTAGTTGTTGTGTGTTTCCGATAATACTGCCGTGTCAATAACGGTGCCAGGCGTCACCAAACGTATTACTTCGCGCCGCACAATGCCCTTTGCCAAGGCCGGGTCTTCAACTTGTTCACAGATGGCAACTTTATGGCCCTTTTCTATTAATTTGGCCAGGTAACCATCGGCTGAATGGTATGGCACACCACACAGTGGCGCGTACGCACCGCCACCGGCTTGTCGTCTGGTTAGCGTGATATCAAGCGCTTTACTGGCGGTAATGGCGTCGTCAAAAAACATTTCATAAAAGTCGCCCAGTCTAAAGAATAAGATATAGTCTTGATACTGTGCCTTTATTTCGTGATATTGTTGCATCATCGGTGTCAATTTTGACATGCTAGCTCCATTTATTATAGTTGTTTACCGTATAGCGAAAAGTTTTTAGCGGCTGTTATTTCAATGTCGACAAATTGGCCAATTAGGGCTGCATCGCCGGCAAAGTTGATCACTTTATTGTTGCGCGTGCGGCCCATTAAATATTGATCATCGCGCGTTTTACCCTCTACTAATACAGAGTGCTGCTGGCCAACGGCCTTTTTGTTGTTTTCAATAATCACATCATTTAGGGCCTTTAACATGCGGTCAAACCGCTTGTGTTTAATTTTTTCGTCAATCTGATTCGCCATTTTGGCGGCTGGTGTGCCCTCGCGCTTCGAGTAGATAAAAGTAAAGGCCGAATCGTACTCTACTGTTTTAATTAAGTCGATTAAGGCGTCGACATCGGCTTCTGTCTCACCGGGAAAACCGATAATAATGTCAGTAGAAATGGCCACATTGGGCACTTTTTCTTTTAATAGTGCCACTTTAGCAAGATAATCTTGCCGCGTGTACTTGCGGTTCATGCGCTTTAATAGGCCGTCGCTACCGGCCTGAACTGGCAAGTGAATGTATTCGCAGACATTCGACAAATTCGCCAAACTGTCAATTAGTTCAGGTGACAAGTCTTTTGGGTGCGGTGTCATAAAGCGAATGCGGCAGTCTTCGGCAATGGCGTTGATATCGGCCAACAATCGGGCAAAAGAATACGGCTCGTCAAAGTTGAGGCCATAGGAATTTACATTTTGACCAAGCAGCATAATTTCTTTGACGCCGTCTTTGATCAATTGCTTTATTTCGGCGATAATGTCTTTGGGCAGACGGCTGCGCTCACGGCCGCGTGTATACGGCACAATGCAAAAGGTGCAAAAGTTGTTGCAACCGTACATAATATTGACAAAGGCCTTGAGCGTTTTTTTGCGTATGACCGGCATGCGCTCGACAATCGATTTTTCGTTGTCCCACACTTCAACTAAAATGTCGTCACTGCTAATTGCCTGCTGCAAAAGGCGCGGAAAGGCGTGCAAATTATGTGTGCCAAACACCAAATCAACATGGCGATAAGTCTTTTTTATCTGTTCCACTATGTGTGGTTGCTGCATCATACAGCCACAGACGGCAATGATTAGGTCGTTTCGCTTTTGTTTTAGAGGTTTTAGCGCACCTAAATGACCGAAAACTTTTAATTCGGCGTTTTCGCGCACACAGCAAGTATTATAGATAATAATTTGCGCCTCTTCGGTAACTTCAGTTGCCAAATAGCCCATTTTTACGAGCATGGCATTTATTTTTTCTGAATCGTGTTCGTTCATTTGGCAACCAAACGTCTTAATACAGAAGCGCGGCTTTGTACCGTGTTCTATGGTATAGGCGTCTGCCAATTGGCGAACTGATTGCATATACATTTGGTATTGGATACTGATGTCGTCCCAATAGTCAATTACAGTTGTTTTGGTCATAACCCCTCTCATGATATATTTGGTAAAAAAAATCGCCAAATTGTCAACAGGCACTTGATAGTGCGGCTGTTTTGTTTTAATATAGAATAGTAAAGGAGAAAACTATGCAAGCGTTTCATCTGCGTTTAAGACAACTAAGACAAAGCAAACGAATGACCTTAGATGCTTTAGCAAAAGAATTGGGAACAACGAAGACAACCTTGTCGCGTTATGAAAATAATAAGCGTCTTCCCGATGCCGATTTTATTGCCAACGCGGCACTGTTTTTTAATGTTTCTACTGATTATATTCTCAATCTAACAAGTCATCCGACAACGGTTAGCGATTTTTTAGCCAGTAATGGCACAGTCCCTGAACCGTTATCAAATAAAGAACTAACTGCATTGCGTCACTTAGTTGACAAATTGTAAATGTCGCAAGCTACAACATAAAATTAGCCATTTATCGACAGAAGGTAGCTGTTGAAAATGGCTTTTTGTGGTGTCGATTATTCCCCCGAACCAGATTACATTTTTTGATAAAAAAATGTTCTGAGCACCTTAAAGTTAAATGTGCGCGGCGCAATAATTTGTTCAGAACTGCCCACAAATAAAATACCGTCTTTAGACAGTGCGTCATTAAACCTTTGGTACATGATTCGCTTGGCCTCATCTGTAAAGTAGATCATTACATTGCGGCATACGATTAGGTCAAATTCGGTTGGGTACTCATCGCGCAATAAATTCATTTGCTTAAATGTAACACATCGTTTTATGCTTTCGTCAATACTATAGCCATTCTCGGTCTTTTTAAAATAAGCACTCAAAAAATCAGGTGGTACATTTTCAATTGACTTTTCGCTGTAAATGCCCCTTGCTGCTTTACCAATAGCCTCTTTGTCTATATCAGTGGCTAATATTTGAATATTATTAAGCGGTATAAAGCGGCTTAAGTTCATGACCAAGGTATAGGGTTCTTCACCGGTCGAACAAGCGGCGCTCCACACTTTGATTGACGATTTGTCAGCAAGCAATAGCGGCAGTATGTCTGCTCTTAAAACATCCCACTGCACTGAATTTCTATAAAACTCGCTGACATTAATCGTCAAATGATTAATAAAAGTATCAAATACTGACTTATCTTTTTCCAATAGTGTTAAAAATTCTGAATAAGACGAAGCGCCGTAGCGTTTTATCAAAGAATCGATACGGCGTTTCATTTGTTTTTCTTTGTACGAAGATAAATCAATAGCGGTTAATTGAAGTATTTTTTCTTTAAAACCTGAGTAACTAATCATTAAATATGTTTACTTATCTTCTTCCGTTTCTTGTTCATCGGCTGCAGCAGTTTCCTCAACAGCAGCTTCTTCTACAGCCGGTGCAGCTTCTTCAACGACTGTTTCTTCAACAGCTGGGGCAGCTTCTTCAACGACTGTTTCTTCAACAGCAGGTGTAGCCTCTTCAACGACTGTTTCTTCAACAGCAGGTGTAGCCTCTTCAACAGCTGCTTCTTCAACAACTGGCGCAGCTTCTTCAACTGCTGCTTCTGGTTGATAGTCAGCACTTTCTTCAGCTTCTGTCTTTTCACTGCTCATCGGTACAGACGCTTCAGGGTCGAGTAGTGCTTTGCGCGACAACTTAATTTTCTTTTCAACGGTATCAATTTCAAGCACTTCGAAGTCGTAGCTGCGGTTTTCTGTTAAAATGTCAGATGGTTTTTCAATGCGCTCTAACGAAATTTGCGAAATGTGCACAAGGCCTTCAACGCCCGGCTCTAACTCAATAAACGCACCAAAATCTGTCATATTGACAACGCGACCGACATGTGTTGTGCCGACGGCGTATTTAACAGCGGCTTCGTCCCATGGATTCGGTTTTGTCTTTTTGATAGAAAGCGAAATTTTTTCTTTTTCTTGATCGATGCGCAATACTTTAACTTTAACCTCTTGATTGGGCTTTAAGAACTCACTGGGCGACTTAATGCGACCATAGGTAATTTCACTGATGTGAACCAAGCCATCGAAACCACCGATATCGACAAATGCACCAAAGTTAGCCAGGCGCTTGACAACGCCGTCGATAATTTGGCCCTCTTCAATATTGTTAAAGAACTGCTCTCTCTTTTCAGCTTGCTCAACGCGTAAAATTTCTTTTCTGCTGAAGACAGCTCGCTTTTTGCGCTTGTCGTATTCAATAACTTTTACGTCCATTGTGGTGTTCAAATACTTGCCTGTATCTTTTTCGTATCTCAATGAAAGATGAGAAGCGGGAATAAAGCCACGCACGTTTTTATAATATGCGATAACGCCACCCTTAACAATTTGTTTTACGACGACAGAAATAGGCTCGCCTGATTCGTATACAGGTTCTAAATCTTTAAAGTCTTGATCGATCACAAGACGCTTGGTTGACAATAATACATTGCCGTCACCATTGTCTGTTTTAAGAACATAAACATCAAGTTCTTGCCCTTCTTCGAACATGTCAGTCAGCGCCGCCTGATCAGCACCGTTAACTTCGTCTTTCGGAATGATACCGTCAGATTTGTAGCCGATATTGACGACTACTTCGTGGTCGTTAACCATAACGACTTTACCT
>PDWI01033887.1_pt1 | contig 13208 bp, 11 predicted proteins | sample 1430891 | NCBI WGS metagenome assembly PDWI01 (sample SAMN01162508, study PRJNA174530) | Oral metagenome, whole genome shotgun sequencing project. | biome: Marine environment; feature: Marine mammal; material: Swab sample of the gingival sulcus; isolation source: swab sample of gingival sulcus... | reverse complement strand
GCACCGGCCCCGGCACGAACAGCTGATTTCCGAGATCCGGGCGACCGAGGCCAAGATCCGGCTGTTCAACGACGGCGACGTCGCCATGTCGATCGCGGCAGCTGAGGACGGACGTAGCTGCGACATGATGGTGGGCACCGGCGGTAGCCCCGAAGGCGTCATCACCGCGTGCGCCATGAAGGCGATGGACGGGACGATCCTGGCCCGGTTACACCCCAAGGACGACGAAGAACGGGAGAAAGCTCAGGAGGCAGGACTTACTCTGGACACGGTGCTGTCCACGGACGACCTGATCAACGGTGGCCACACCTACTTCGTGGCCACCGGTATCACCGACGGTGACCTGTTGCCTGGCGTCCGCTACTTCAAAGGTGGCACCCGAACGGCCTCCATCGTGATGCGCTCCCGTTCCGGCACGGTGCGCCACGTGGAGAGCGTGCATCGCACCGACAAGGTGGGCAAGCACACCCAGGAGTGACCTTCCTGCTGGCTATTCGCCCCTGACTATTCGCGACCGGCATCCCACCGCCGCCGGCCCGCTCGCGTGACCGGTCTGCCCTGTCCGGACCCGGACAGGGCAGGCACCCCTTCGGTGCGGGCGCACCCGCGAAACGCCCCGATAACTCCTTCTGACACGTCAACAATCGTGTGCTGAGGAGGAAATGTGAGCGCAGTCGTCGAGAGGGCGCCCGCTCGGCCACCAGTTCGGGGACCGAGGTACACCGCCCTGGTGGCGGTACAGCACCCTGCCGCCCGCGAGGCCGCGGTGCGGATCCTGCGCAACCTCGGTGCCACCGACGTGCTCGGCGCCACCTCCGTCGCCCAGGCCCGGCACAGCGCCAATGGACGCCCGGGCGAGTTGTGCGTGCTGGAGGCCGGCCTGACCGACGGCAGCGGTGTGACACTGGCCAAGGAACTCGATCAGCTGGGCTGGAAACGCATCGTGGTGCTGTCCACCACCGAAGACCCGTTCGCGGTTCGCGCCGCCCTCGGGTCAGGTGTGCGCTGTTACCTCACCACCGGCAACCGGGCCACCAACCAGGCCCCGCTCAACAGTGCCGCCAGCCTCGGCGGCATGTCCCAGCGCGAGGTCGAGGTGCTGCAATTGGTGGCCGACGGCCACTCCAACCGTGACGTCGGGGAACAGCTCGGCCTGTCCGCGCTCACGGTCAAGAGTCACCTGGCCCGCATCGCCCGCAAGCTCGGCACCGGTGACCGCGCCGAAATGGTCATGCTCGCGCTACGCGCGGGGGTCATCCGTTAATCCAGCAGGCGTCGTCCACTAATCCAGCAGGCGTCGTCCGCCGATTCAACTGTCGGCGCTTTGTCTCTCCGTTCCGGCACCGGCGGCCTGCACCCCGGACGACAACGGTGGCGCCATGGTGCGCAACACCAGCAGAAGGCCCACCACGGTAGCCAGCACGGTCAGCAAGCCCAACCAGCCCTGCCGCGTCACGGCCAGCACCACATACCCGGCCAGCGCCGCCGCCGCTCCCGCGATCGCGTACGGAAGCTGAGTGCGAACGTGGGTGATGACGTTGCAGCTGGCCCCGGTGGAGGACAGGATCGTGGTGTCCGAGATCGGCGAGCAATGGTCACCCAAGACCGCCCCGGCCAGCACCGCACCGAGCGCTGGCAACAGCAGCTCGGACTGCCCCACCGAGTTCATGATGTCGCCGGCGATCGGCAGCAGGATGCCGAACGAGCCCCAGGACGTTCCGGTGGAGAACGCCATCGCGCCGGCCATGAGGAACATGGTCGGCACCAGCCACTGCGGGGACAGATTCGCCGACTTGGCCAGTCCCCCCAGGTAGTTCCCGGTTTCCAGGTCACTGATCAGCGACCCCAGCGTCCACGCCAGCAGCAGGATGTAGACCGCCGGCAACATCGACTTGGCGCCCTCGGCCAACCCGCGGCCCAGTGTCGACCAGCCGAATTTCGGATCCTGAGTGGTGTAGCGGGCGTAGTAGTACAGCGCGGCGGCCATCCCCAGCCCGGCGCCGTACATCAGCGCGGTCGTCACGTCGGTGTTGGCCAGTAGGTCCAGTAACGCCCAGCTCGGCTCGTCCGCCCGGGTGTACCCGGTCCAGGCGATGCCGGCCAGCACCCCGGCCACCAGAGCCAGGAACGGCACCAGCAACGACCGTTTGGCGCCTGGTTCGTGTACCGGCAGGTCCTCCGCCAGTTCCCCGGGCACCTCCTCGTCGGGGTTGAACGTGCGCCCGTGCTCGATCGCGTTCCGTTCCTCGGTCCGCATCGGCCCGAAGTCGGTCGAGGCAGCCACGATGGGCGCCATGATGCCGATGATGCTGGCGCCCCAGCTGGAGAACGGTGCCAGCACCGCCACCGGCGCGGAGGTGGAGTCGATCAGGTAGGCCAGCTTGGCGCGCGACACCTGATGCTGGTCGGTGACCGGCCTGGCCACCTGTCCGACGGCCAGCGCGTTGAAGTAGTCGTCGATGAAGACCGCGATGCCCAAGCCGGCTCCCAGCCCCTGTGCCCCGCGGCGGGATTTGATGCGCCGGACCGCCCACTCGGAGAAGGCGGCGGTGCCACCGGCCATCAGGATCAGGGCCGCGATCATGCCGAGCGCCAGGACGAACACCAGGATGTAGACGTAGTAGGTGTTGACCGCCCCTTCTTCCCAGAAGACCTGGGCGAATCGCTTCCATACCAGGGACAGGGTCCGGACCGGGTTGAAACCGCCCACGATGAAAGCCGCGCTGAGCACACCGGCACCCAGGCTGATCAGTACCCTCTTGGTGACGATCACGAGCACAATGGCCAGGATCGGCGGGACCAGACTGAGCCAGGAGGGGTCGTTCATCGTCACGTCCTTGCACTTTGAGACCTCAACAGCTTGCCGCCCACCCTAGAGCCGGGCACTGACGGTTTCCTAGGCTGGCCGGTCGATCCTGCGGGGGTCCAGGCCCTACCAGGACGATTCGCCGCGTTCGGGGCGACCGGCGAGCAACCAGGCAACCGATCCGAGAAACGGCGCAAGAACGATGACGAGGATCCAGACGTGTTTGGGCAAATTGCGCACGAGCATCTCATCGCTCTGCGCACAGTCCACCAGAGCGTAGATCACCAGCCCCAGCCCGAGCAGGACCGGAAAGACCCGCATCACACGGCCAATGTACTCCACGGCCGCCGGGCGGCCGGCACCACCCTGAACGACCGGCACCACCCCAGGCAGGTTCCGCCCGCCGGTGCGGCCACTACCCTGAGCCGGTGGACATCGAGCAGCTGCAGACGGATCCGGCCGACGGCCTGCTCCCCCAGCCCACCCACCTACCGCCGATCACCAGCGAACCGCTGGCCGGTGCCCGCACCTATACCGGCCTCAGTTACGCGCTGATCCCCGGCTATCGCGCTGTGACCATGGATCTGTACGTACCCGAGTACCTACCCGAGAAGGCATCGCCACCACCGGTGGTGATGTGGCTTCACGGTGGTGCCTGGACCGAAGGCGACCGCCGGTACGTCCCCGGCACCTGCGTGAGGCGCCGTTCCCGGCGTGCGTGCACGACGTACACGCGGCGTTGCGGTATCTGGCCGGTTACGCGGACGAGCTGGGAATCGACGCGGCCCGGATGGGGGTCTGGGGTGAGTCGGCGGGCGCTCATCTGGCCTGGCTGGCGGCACTCGTGCGAGCCGACGAGGCGCCGGGCGGCATCGACCTGACCGGCCGGACCGGGCTGACCGGACCACGCCCCCGGCCCCGGGCGCTGGTGAGCTGGTACGGCCCCAGCAGCCTGGACAGGTTCGTCGACGAATGGCCAGGAGCACCCCCGCTGGATCCGGTTCCTGGTCTGCTGCAAGCACTGTCACCACTGACCCAGGTGCGCCGCGACGCGCCCGCGACACTGATCATGCACGGCTGTGCCGACACGATCGTCCCGGTCGAGCACGCACACCGGCTGCACGAGGCGATGCGCCGGGCCGGCGCCGCATCGACGCTGCGGATCGTCCCCGGCGCCGAGCACTGCTTCCTCGGGTACCCGATCGAACCGCTCATCCACGAGGCCCTCGGTTTCCTGCTCCAGCACCTGGCCTCGGGCTGACGGCCGGGCGTTCGCCTGTCTGCCCTGCCGCGACCCGCCCGGACCCCGTACGGTTGGGTATGTGTCCCATCCCGCCATCACCGAGGCTGCGGCCGGCGACCGTCCCATCCCGCTGACCGCGCCCGCAGACGGGGTCCCCGATGTGGTGCAGACCCCGGAGGATCTACAGCGCGCCGCGGACGCACTGGGGAGCGGCCACGGCCCGGTGGCGGTGGACGCCGAGCGAGCCTCCGGATTCCGGTACACCGGCCGGGCCTACCTGGTGCAGCTGCGCCGGGCCGGCGCCGGCACATTCCTGATCGACCCCACCCGGCTGGACGGGTTGGCCCCGGTCGCCGATGCGCTCGGCGACACCGAGTGGGTGCTGCACGCCGCCTCCCAGGACTTGCCCTGCCTGCGGGCGGAAGGCCTGTCTCCGGGCGGCAACCTGTTCGACACCGAATTGGGTGGCCGGCTGGCCGGGCTGCACCGGGTCGCGCTGGGTACGATGACCGAACAACTCCTGGGCTACACCTTGGCCAAGGAACACGCGGCGGCGGACTGGTCCACCCGGCCACTTCCCCGCGAATGGCTTACCTACGCCGCTCTGGACGTCGAGTTGCTGGTGCAGCTGCGCGACGCGGTGGCCGCGTTGCTGGCCGAGCAGGGCAAGCTCGGCTGGGCCGCGCAGGAATTCGCGGCCGTTCGCGACGCGGACCCGCCGCCGCGAGTGGACCCGTGGCGGCGCACCTCGGGGCTGCACCAGCTGAAGAACCGCAGACAACTGGCCGCGCTGCGCGAGTTGTGGCTGACCAGGGACGACATCGCCCGGCGCCGCGACATCGCTCCGGGACGGATCCTGCCGGACAAGGCGATGACCGCCGCCGCCTCGGCGATGCCGCGCACCGAGAAAGACCTGGCCAAGCTGCCTGTCTTCTCCGGGCCGGCCAACCGACGTATCGGCGCCCGCTGGATGGCCGCCATCGACCGGGCCCGCGCGCTGTCGGACACGGACCTGCCGCCTGCCTCGCTGCCGACCTCCGCGCCGCCGCCACAACGGTCCTGGGCCGGCAAACACCCGGACGCGGCCGCCCGGCTGACGGCCGCCCGCCAGCAGGTCAGCCGGCTCGCCGAGGAGCACCACATCCCGGCGGAGAACCTGATCACCCCCGACTACGTGCGCCGCCTGTGCTGGCAACCCCCGGTGCCGGCCACCGAGCGCCGTGTCCGGGACACGCTGGCCGAGATGGGCGCCCGCCGCTGGCAGGTCGACCTGGTGGCCGGCCCGTTCACCATGGCGCTCAACGGCGCGTCCGATCCGGTACGCACCGATTCTACTGACGAGTAACATAGCGTTCGGTCAATTGCCCCCACCATGCCCTCCCCGGGAGGACCGATGCCAACCATCGATGATGCCAACCATCGATCGAGACGTCGTTCTCGTCACGCAGACTGTTCCGGCTTAACCACCGCGAAGGGAGCCCAGGCATGAGCACCGGACAGCAACACGCCAAGCAGGAGATCGTCACCCAGTTCCTCGCTCGCGACGTCGAACTGCCCGACGGGGCCGGAACGATGGCGTTGATCACGATGGACAACGGGCACGATCATCGCCGCCCGGCCACACTGGGCCCGCAGGGAATGGCGAACTTCGAAGAGACGCTGAAACAGATCGAGCCGCGCGCCCAGGCCGGGGAGATCACCGCGGTCGGCATCACCGGCGAATCACAGGTTTTCGCCGCCGGGGCCGACCTCGGCCAGGCCGTCCGCATCACGTCCCGGGCGGACGCCAGGCCGACGGCCGCCATCGGGCACCGCACCATGCGCCAGTTCACCGACATGCCGGTCCCCTCGTTCGCTTTCGTCAACGGGGTGGCCCTCGGTGGCGGACTCGAGATCGCGCTGAACTGCGACTACCGCACCATCTCCTCCGGTGCGGGCGCGGTCGGGCTACCCGAGACGGTGCTGGGCCTGGTACCCGGCTGGGGCGGCGCTTACCTGCTGCCGCGGCTGGTCGGCGTGACCGAGGCGCTGCGCATCATCGTGCAGAATCCGTTGGAGCAGAACCGGATGACCAAGCCCGAAGAGGCGCTGAATTTGGGCATCGCCGATGCGATGTTTTCTCCCGCCGGGTTCCTGGAGAACTCACTGCAGTGGGCCGCCGGGGTGCTCAACGGCACTGTCGAAGTGAACCGGCGCACGGTCGACCTGGACGACGGCACCGCCTGGGACGCGGCGGTGGGCATGGCCGAGGAGCTGCTGGACGCTCGCACCGGCGCGGTGCCCAAGGCACCGTACCGGGCGTTGGAGTTGATCCAGGCCGCGCGCACCAGCGACCGGGACACCGCGTTCGCTGCCGAGGACGACGCGCTGGTGGACCTGATCATGACCGACGAGTTCCGGGCCGGGGTCTATTCCTTCGACCTGGTTCAGTCGCGGGCCAAACACCCTGCGGGAGCTCCGGATCCGGACTTGGCCAGGCCGGTGACCAAGATCGGGGTGGTCGGGGCGGGGCTGATGGCCGCCCAATTGGCGTTGTTGTTCGCGCGCCGGCTGGCGGTGCCGGTGGTGCTGACCGACCTGGACGCCGAGCGCGTCGACCAAGGTATCGCCGGCTTGCGCAACCAGCTGGATTCGCTGGTGTCCAAGGGGCAGATGAGCGAAGACGAAGCGGCCCGGGTGCACAGCCTGGTCAGCGGCAGCACCGACAAGCGAGCCTTCGCCGACGCCGACTTTGTCATCGAGGCGGTGTTCGAGCAGATGCCGGTGAAGAAGCAGGTGTTCGCCGAAGTGGAGGCGGTGGTGGGTGCGGAATGCGTCCTGGCCACCAACACCTCCTCGCTGTCGGTGACACGGATGGCCGAGGACTTGGCCCACCCCCACCGACTGGTCGGTTTCCACTTCTTCAACCCGGTCGCGGTGATGCCACTGCTGGAGGTGGTCCGGGCCGAACGCACCGATGACGTCACCCTGGCGACCGCGTTCGCCCTCGCCAAGCAGTTGCAGAAGACCGCTGTGCTGGCGAAGGACTCGACGTCCTTCATCGTCAACCGGATGCTGGGAACGGTGTTCGGCGAAGCCGCCGGCATGGTGGACGAGGGCACCGCGCCGCAGGACATCGACGCGGCCACTGCCGGGATTCTGCCGATGCCCCCGTTCGAGCTGCTCGAGCTCGTCGGCACGGCCATCGCGTTGCACAACGCGGACTCGCTGGTGGCCAGCTGGCCTGACCGATTCGCCGTGCCGCAGTCGCTGCGCGACGTGGTCGGTGCGGGTGTGCCGTCCTACTACGCCCCGGCCGAGAAGTCGGCGAGGAGACCGGGTATGCGACGGGAACTGGACCCGCGACTGTCCGGCCTCGTGCGGCAGGGGGATTCGTCGCTGGACCCGGAGCAGATCCGCCGCAGGTTCCTGGCCTCGTTGGCCACGGAGGCGCGGATCATGATCGACGACGGCGTGGTCGCCGCACCGCAGGATCTGGACCTGGCGATGATCGCCGGCGCCGGATTCCTGTTCTGGAACGGTGGCATCACGGCACTGTTGGACCGCACCGGCATCGCCGAAGAGGTCACCGGCCGGCGGTTCCTGCCACCCGGGGTGGCCAGCCTGCCGCAGTGACGATTGTTCCCGGCACAGGAAGGCCGGGAAACCGAATGCCCGAGTTGATCGATGTGTGTTGACTGGTTGTCACCGGTCGGTGCCGCCGCCCGAATCCTGCGCATCGGCCGGTCACCGAACGCAGTCGTTGCTGCGCCGTCCGGGTTACGATCCGTCCACGGCCGCGCCGGAAGTTCTCAGCGCGGGGTGCGCCACCGACCTGGAACTGCGGATGACAGGGACCGGTGTCCAGGTGGGCGACAACGTTGTCGTCCCCTGGGCCCACCTCACCTCGACGTTCACCCAGGAAGGCCGGGCGGACCTGGCCGCGCTGACCGACCCGGACATCGATTCCGGTGCCGCCCGGTCGGCCCGGCTTCGTTTAAGCGCTCACCTGCACTTGGCGCCGATGCTGGAGATTCGTTTGCACACAAGGCTTCTGGCTCTTCCTAGCGATCACATATTGCATCCGGGACCCAGCTGGGTCCGGCAGCCGGTGCTGGGGGGTGCGGTGGAAACCGGGCTCGGCGTCGTCGATCTGGTACCCGGCCGCGACGACATCGTACCGCTGCCGGCCCCATTGACCGACGACCTGGAAGCCGCCGATTGGTGGACCCGGGTGGTCGCCCACGCCCACCGGATGGGCGAGTTGGTGGTCCAGCGGCTGACCCGGGACACCGACTTCGGCCGGGCGAGCATGTGGATCAATCCTGAATCGGGCGCGCTGCCCAGTGGGGTGCTGCGGCCGGTGGGCGGGGTGGACGTCGTCTCGCTGCTGGCCACTCCGGCCCTTCGCCAGCATTTGGCCGGTAGCGACTCGTCCGGGATGCGGGCGGTCGCGGTGCCGATGCGTGATCGCGGCTGGTACGACCTCACCCACACCGACCCGGCCTTCATCGGCGCCGCCTAACCGCGGTCTGCGCCGGGCGGTCCTGGTCACCGCCGACGAGGTCGGCCTCGGATCGGCCCCCGCCGGCGCGCCGGCCATCGACCTGCGTGAACCGTCCAACCTGGCTACCCGCAGGCACGCCTGAGTCATCGGCCCTCGGCTGGCTCATGCGCGGACGCCCACTCAGGACCGCCGGTCTTCGTGCACCCGGGTTGACGACCGGTTCGGGCAACCTGGCCATCCGCTCCACGATGTCCCTGCCGATGTGCTGGGCGGTCAGTCCCGCTTCGGCCAGCAACTCCCGGCGGCTGCCGTGCGACAGGAACCGGCTGGGCAGGCCCAGATTGTGCACCGGCACGTCGATGTCACCGTCGCGGATCGCCTGCGCGACGTGGGTTCCCACGCCGCCGGCCCGCAGCCCGTCTTCGATGGTGACCACCAACCGGTGCCGCCCGGCCAGTGTGAGCACCCCGTCGTCGACCGGTAGCACCCAGCGTGGATCCACGACGGTGGCACCGATCCCTTGCTGCGTCAGCCGCTGCGCGACGTCCAGGCCGATACCGGCCATCGGGCCGACACACACCACCAGGACGTCCTCGGTCTCGCCGCGATGCAGCACATCCACTCCACCGACCTGGTCGATGGCCGGGATTTCTTCGGGCACATCGTCTTTGGCGATCCGCAGGACGGTCGGGTGATCGGACACCTCGACGGCCTCACGCAGTTCGGCCACCATCCGCTCGGTGTCGCGAGGGGCGGCCACGGCGATACCGGGCACGATCGACAGCATGGCCAGATCCCACATGCCGTGGTGGCTGGCGCCGTCCGGGCCGGTGACGCCGGCCCGGTCCAGCACCATCGTCACTCCGGCGCGGTGCAGGCCGACGTCCATCAAGACCTGGTCGAAAGCCCGGTTCATGAACGTGGCGTAGATGGCCACCACCGGGTGCAGGCCGGCGAAGGCCAACCCGGCGGCGCTGGCCAGTGCGTGCTGTTCGGCGATGCCGACGTCGTACACCCGGTCCGGGTAAGCGGCGGCGAACTTGTGCAGGCCTACCGGAATCAGCATCGCCGCAGTGATTCCCACGACGTCGGGTCGTTCCGCGCCGATCTGGACCATTTCTTCGGCGAAAGCGGCCGTCCATGACTTTCCCGACCCGCTGAGCGCTTTTCCGGTGTCCGGGTCGATCACCCCGACGGAGTGGAATTGATCGCCTTCGTGCTCACGAGCCGGAGCGTAGCCGTTGCCCTTGCGGGTGATCGCGTGCACCAGCACCGGCCCGTCGAACGAACCGGCTCGGCGCGTCCTTCAGCCCCTTCTTCACCCCGTGCAGGGTGTCGTAGGCGAATCGCCCGGGCGGCCCGCTGCGCTGCAGCGCCGTCTTGCCCCAGTCGAGCATCTTTTCGTACTCGCTCGTGGTGCGCAGCGTGGCCAGGTGCTGGGCCATACCGCCCACGGTCGGGGCGTAGGACCGCTCGTTGTCGTTGACGACGATGACCACCCGGCGGTTGGACACGGCGATGTTGTTGATGGCCTCCCAGGCCATGCCGCCGGTGAGGGCACCGTCGCCGATGACGGCGACGGTGCGCCGGGACTGCTCGCCCCGCAGCTCGCGCCCCTTGGCGATGCCGTCGGCCCACGACAGTGAGGAGGAGGCGTGCGAACTCTCCAGCACGTCGTGCACGGACTCGGCACGACTGGGGTACCCGGACAGGCCATCAGCGCACCGCAGCCGGGAGAAGTCCTGCCGGCCGGTGAGCAGCTTGTGCACGTAGGACTGGTGACCCGTGTCGAATAGCACCGTGTCCCTGGGCGAGCTGAACACCCGGTGCAGGGCGATCGTCAACTCGATGACCCCCAGGTTCGGCCCCAGGTGCCCCCCGGTGGCGGACACCGAGGTGATCAAGAACTGCCGGATCTCTTCGGCCAACTGGTTCAGCTGGTCCTTGGACAGGTCCCGCAGGTCACCGGGGCCGGTGATCGTGGGCAGCAACCTCATACGTCGAGTCTAGGTGAGGTGGCATCGATGCTCATCTCGCGACGCCGACACCCGGGTGGCGGCGTCGGGACCGATCAGGGCACGGCCGCCACGGCCGGCTTGCGCCGTGTTCATGTCCGCAGCACACAGCGGATGAACTGCCCGCGGTGATTCGAGTCAATCTGTCACCGGTGAGACACACACTGGTGCGGTGAACACTCGACATGGCTACCTGCCACCTGCCTGGCCCAGGCAGGTCGGGCACCCGGACGACGAGCACTTCGCCCGCCGCGCACTCGCTTGGCTGCTCGACCTTGCCCCGGCGCAGTACCGTGACCACACCGTGCTGCGTGCCCAACCGCTGGCACTGGCCCGGCTGACCACGCACTCGTTGGCCGCCCGTGGACGTGGGGCCGAGGTGACCATCTCGCGGCTGCGAGACGAACTGACCGATGCGCTGCCGACGTCGGCGCTGGATGAGGTATTCGACGTCCTCGCCGCTGAGCGCGAGCACTGCAGACTGGCACTTGTGCAGGTGCGGCTGGTCGAACACGTCCTGCGTGGGGGCGACTTCACCGAGCCGCTGTAGCGCTGAGCGCACCCGGTCATATACCCCTATGGGTATACTGGCGCCCATGTCTGAGGGGCGATTGCAACACCTGCCGGTCTCGTTGTTCGCATCCGTCATGGGCTTGGGGGGCACCGCGCTGGCCTGGCGACGCGCCGCCATGGTGTGGGATGTACCGCAGTTGCCGTTCTACCTGTTCCTGGTCGCGGCACTCGCCACGTTCGTGCTGGTCGCCACCGCCGAGCTGCGCCACCCGGTGCGGATGACGTTCGCCCCCACCATCACCATCGCGCTCCTGGTATTGGCCACCGCGTTGGCCGAGGAGGCGCCCGCCGTCGCCTCGGTGTTGTGGTGGGTGGGTGCGGCTGGCCACTTGACGGCGATGGTCGCGGTGGTGACCACGTGGTCGCAACGCCCGGACATCGGCGCCGCGGCGATCACCCCGGCATGGTTCATTCCCGTGGTCGGCAACGTGGTGGTGCCGCTGGCGGCCCGGAAGGTGGGGGCCGAAGACGTCGGCTGGTTCTTCTTCGGTGTCGGCATCATCATGTGGCTGTCGATCCTGCCGCTGGTGATGGAACGAATCCTCACCCACGAGAACCCGTTTCCACCCAAGCTGATGCCGACGATGGCCGTCTTCGTCGCCCCACCGGCGGTGAGTACGGTGTCCTGGCACTCGTTGACCGGCACCGTCCTGGACCCCATCGGCCGCATCCTGTACGCGGCGGCCATCGCATTCCTGCTGCTGTTGGCGGCCCAGCTGCCCCGCTTGGTGAAGGTACCGTTCGGACTGCCGTTCTGGGCCTATACCTTCCCGCTGGCTGCCGCGTCCGTGGCGGCGACGACGATGGCGGGGTCCCGCCCGGCGCTCGGATACAACGTGGTAGCCGTCGTCCTGCTCGCGGTGGCCACCGGTGTCGTCCTGCTGGTCGCCGCCCTCACCCTGCGGGCCGCGGCTCGCGGACAGATCCTGGTGCCCGAGGGCTAGCCGGAGGGCGATTCACCCGATGTCGCGCCGCCGGTACCCGGCGAACCCGACCACACCTAGCAGCACCACCAGCCCGCACAGCACCACCAGGCTGCGCCAGTCCGGGTTCGCCGCGGTGACCGTGGGCACGTGATGCAGTGGGCTGATGCCCAACGCCCAATTGGGCAGGTCGAAGGTGGGCCCGAGCAGCGTCAGCGCGAAGGTGGCCACGACCGCTGCCCACGCCACCAGCCGCTTGCCCGGGTGGGCCCCGATTGCGGCCACCGACACCGCCACCAGCACCCAGGCTGCCGGGACGGTCGCGCCAGCCTGGGCCAGCACGTCACCGAACTGGACACCGGTGTCGCTGGTGGACACCACCAGTCCCACACCGGTACCGGTGACCAGGAGCGCGACACCGCTCGCGACCAGGGCGAGTACTACATGGCTGGCCAGGTACGTCGGCCGTCGCAGGGCCCCGGCCAGCACCGGCTCGGCCCGCAGCTCGGATTCCTCGACGTACAGGCGCATCATCACCTGAACCCCGGTGACGGCCGCGAGGATGCCGGTGATCTGCAGCATCGTGCACGCAAACGCGAACGTCAGGTCGGTCTCGGTGACCGCGCCAGAGGCGATAACCGCTGCGATCGAGGGGTTCGCGGCCAGCAGGTCACCCACGGACGCGGACAGGTTCCCGAAGACGAAACCGAGGGCGGCGAACGCGGCCAGCCAGGTGAGCAAGGAACCACGATTGACCCGGACCGCCAATCCCCCCACCGAGGCCACCAGCCCTCCGTTCGCCGGGCCCGGCCGGGCCGGGATCATGCCGAGCCCGAAGTCCCGGCGCCGCTGCAACGTCCAGGCCAGCACCACCATCAGCACCGTGAAGGCCAGTGCGGCCAGCAGCGGCCACCCGTTGTTGTCGGTGGAGGGGCGGGTCCGTTCCAGCCAGCCCAAGGGCGTCGCCCAGATGACCCAGTCCGGGGAGTCGCTGGAATCCAGGTAGCCCCTGATGACATAGCCGATCCCGAGAAGCCCGACGGCCAGGCTGCTCGCCGTGCGTGCATAGGACCCCAGTTGGGCGGTGACGGCGGCCAGCGACCCGAACATCAACCCGGAAGCGGTGAAGCAGGCCGACAGCACCAGTGTCGGTTTCCAGGCG
>PDWI01015471.1_pt1 | contig 13208 bp, 9 predicted proteins | sample 1430891 | NCBI WGS metagenome assembly PDWI01 (sample SAMN01162508, study PRJNA174530) | Oral metagenome, whole genome shotgun sequencing project. | biome: Marine environment; feature: Marine mammal; material: Swab sample of the gingival sulcus; isolation source: swab sample of gingival sulcus... | reverse complement strand
GTCTTTAATTCGGCCATTATTTCGTTAATCTTTTCGCCGAGCCGTTTGCCGTCGGCAAGACGTTGTTGCTGCTTTTCGAGTGCATCATAGTAGTCGATGCCACGTGTTTTGGCAAAGGCCTCGACCATAGAAGGCACGTCGCCATTTTTGACGCGGGTTAGCACCATTACCATGTCGACTAAATCATCACCGCTTAAAGGCTGACCCAAGGTGTGCAGACCAAGGGTGATAAAATTGCGTTTTATCTCATAGATGTAGCGCCAACAGGCTTGCATAGTGGCCTCAAAGCCGTCTTCATCAAATGGCTCACCAGTGCCATTTTGAGCATTTTCCGGCAATGTCAAGTCAAGATCGGCCTGCAAATTAAGCGATTTAATTAGGTCGATAATTTCGCTTTGATAGGGAGAAAGCGCCTCAAAGCCATCGAAAGCAGCGCGCTCATAGTCGTGCATTGCTCGTTCTAAGTTGTCAATTTCATCATAGCCTTCGACAAATTTTAATTTTGGTATTAAATAGTCGATAATGGTGGCAAAGGCGCGCCGTTTGGCAATGGCACCTTCGGCCGGATTTTTGATCGTATAAAAATAAAAGTTTGGCGTATTTGCCATCATTAAATTGGGAAAGCAATTCGGCGTTTGACCGACGGCTTTACCCGGTAAAAACTCTAAAGTGCCATGTGTGCCAACGTGGATAAAAGCATCTGCCCCAAAAATTTCGGTTTGATAGTGATAAAAGGCCATATACTGATGGTGGGGTGGTAAAACCGTACTGTGAATCAACTGTTCGGTATTTTCGCCCATACCACGACGCGGTTGAATGCCGATAAACAGATTGCCGTTTTTAAGACCGGGAATCAGAATTTTTTTGTTGTTTTTATCCTGTTCGACCAGCAGTGGAATATCATCCCATTCGCTATCGATCTGGGCGCGTATCTTGCCGTTATCAAGCTGATCAACCCAGCTTAAATAATCGCTTAGCGGATAATCATAACAGGCTCTATCGTTATCGTTGACATCTACCCAGCGCGTTTCGTTGGTAGCGTGTTTTAGTAATTCGGCGAGTAGCGCTTTGCCGTCTTGATAAATTGTATCGACCTTAAAACCGTCTGCCTTTAGACGCTTTAACAGTATAATCAGCGATTCCATCGTATCTAGCCCCGAGGCCGTACCGATATTGGCATCGCCTGCCGGGTAATTGTGTAGAATAATCGACAGCTTTTTATCGGCATTGGCAATGGCGCCCAAACGGGCGTACTTAATCGCCGCGTCGACCATATTGACGACACCCGGCGGATAGGGCATATGCTTTGGAATCGGCTGGCCGGCGACATCGCTGTATTCTTTGGTGGATACCATTTGACCGTGAATTTGCCCATCGTATTCGGCCATGATTAAATTTAGTGTATAATCAATTTGATTCATGCCGTTGGCATTGTCCAACCATTGTTGGTAGCGCTGTGTCGTCGAGAAAGATTTAATAACAGGGATATTAAACTTTTCTAATAGCGGGTCGATGCCACCAATCATATGGGTTTGGCCGGTGCTTAGTGAGAAGGCGGCAAAGTTGATAATGGTATGGACATCGAGTTGGCCGGCGCGGTAAAAAAACTTTTTAACAGCAGCTTCGACCCCAAGGTTGCCTACGTCGGTTGGTACCGCACCGTAAAAATAGAGTGGAATAATTGAAACGCCGCGTTTTTCGCCTTCGGCGAGATAGGCATCGATTACATAGGTATTGCCGGATATAAAGTGTGAGCGGTAAAACAAGACGCCAATACGGATATCACGGCGTGGTGACAACTTATAAAAATCTTCTAAAGATGTTGCGATTTTTCCCTTATAGTGCAGACCGTCAAGTGGTATTTCAACCAGTTCGCGCTCTGGAAAATTGGCATTTTTGATTTTATTTGCCAGCATAATAAACAGTGCCATATAGTTTTCGACGCCGCCGTTAAAAATGTAGCGCTCAATTGTTTGACGCAGTTCAACGCTTTGCTTACCAAGTAGACGCTGTCTTTCTGAATGGCGCAGCACCGACGATTGAATGTGCATTTTAATGCCGCGGGCGTGTGCACTATCTAAAAAGGTGTCAATTTCATCATATGAAAAATTTTCACCCATTAGCGTAAATAAAATAAAATCGGTATCGTCGATTTCCTGATACATTTCAACCGGTTTGCGTAGGCTGTTTTTACCGAAAAATTGAAACTCAAATTGGTCGGGAAACTCGTTTTTTAAGCGTTCTGAAGCTGCAACAACATTGCTGTATTCACCGTCAGTCGTCGTATAATAAATGATTTTGAACATAATAACTCCCTTGTTTGCTAATAACCGTATGATACCCATTTTTTAGATAATTAGGACAATATTTTAAGGTTTAGCAAAATAGTCGTTGCTTTAATGATTATCTTGAGTATACTATAAATGAGAACTAATCGCATTAATGTTTGAGGTGCAATTGCTAAAATGGGAATAACTGTGAAAAAAAATAGTCAAAATGTCGATTTAACTAGTGGCAATATTTGGCGGACTATGCTCAGATTTGCCTTGCCAATTTTTTGGGGCTCACTATTTCAATCGCTCTATACAATAGTTGACGCCATAATAATTGGGCAATTTGCCGGCAAAAATGCCTTGGCGGCAATTGAATCGATTCTCGGTCTGACGCGCTTGCCGGTTAATTTTTTTATTGGGCTATCATCTGGCGCAATGATTATAATTGCGCAGTATTACGGTGCTAAAAAGTACAAATCTGTCGCTACTGCCAGCCATAATGCGATACTATTTTCTTTAGTTGGCGGTTTGGTTTTATCGCTATTTGGGGTTATCATTGCGCCTTTGGCGGTAAAGTGGATCAGAGTTCCGCAAGAAATAATCGGTTCTGCACAGCTATATCTTATGATTTTTTATGGCGCGATGCTGGCGTCGCTTCTCTATAATGTCGCTGCCGCCATTTTACGGGCGGTGGGCAACTCTAAAGTGCCGTTTTATATTTTAGTTGTCGCTAATATTATCAATTTGCTGTTGGATTTACTATTTGTGGCCTATCTTAAAATGGGTGTATTGGGCGCTGCTTATGCCACGGCGATTGCCACCTTTTTATCGGCGCTAATGGTTGTGGCATTTTTACTTAAAACCGATTTGCCCTGCAAATTACATATTAATCAGTTAAAGTTTTATAAAGTTCACTTGCAGCAAATTGTAAAGCTGGGTATGCCGATTGGCATGCAATCAATTTTTTATCAAGTAGCCAATGCCATTGTGCAGAGCAGTATAAATTCTTTTGGCGTCGCCAGTATTGCAGCTTGGGCAGTCGCCGGCAAATTAGACTTTTTAATCTGGAACACTTCGGGCGCAATGGCGGTTGCGGTTTCGACTTTTGTCGCCCAAAATTTTGGCGCCCGACAAAGTTATCGGGCAAAAGTTGGCGTGCGCACCGGTTTGGCGATGGCGACTACGTTGATTTTACTAATTAGCGCTGTACTCTATTTGTGGAGCCCGGTTTTGGCTAGACTACTCATTGCCGACAATGAGGTCATTATGCTGACCCAAGCCATTATTCGCTTTTTGGCGCCATTGTACTTTATGTATGCGATCATTACTATTTTGCCGGCGGCGATACGTGGTACCGGCGAGGCGTTCAAGCCGATGATAGTCGATTTTTTAGGTATTTGTCTTTTTCGAATATTTTGGATCGCCTTTATATTGCCGCAACAACCTTCGTTGTTCAACGCGCTGGCCGTCTTTCCGGCATCGTGGATTTTCACTGCAATTATGTTCATTGTAATGTACATTTATAGAATTAATAAATATGATCAGCAATTTAACATTAGTTCCGACCTATAAATGTTTGCTAAAATGTAACCATTTAGCTATTGTGAGATTGAAACGCTTTTGGCGCGGCGTATAGCTGACCGTCACTTAAGCGATAGTATAAATATGACGATTGTCAACTAGACTTTGCAGTTGATGTGTGATAGACTGATTTTGAAAAGTGAGGTAGCCAGTTTTTTAGAGGCAGTATCACTTAAACTATTTATCGGTCAATCAAATATTTCGGGGAAATGGGTGAAAATCCTGTGCAGTGCCGCTACTGTGATGATGATTTCAGGTAAATTATCTTAGCCAGAATACCGAGTATCACTACACTTTTACGTGCCATAGCAGTGTGGTTGTTTAAGGGTGTGTCAATGGCAGATCCTTTTTAGATTGATTGAAAAAATGAAAGAGAGGGAAATATGAAGAGAGTAGTTTTTACGATGATGGCTTTAATGCTGGTATTAATGCTTGTGTTGTCGGCTTGTACAGCACAAACTGAACCAACGACCGAAACACCGACTGAAGCGTCTAGCGCGGCAGGTGAAACGACTGCTGTGGAGCAGACGACGGCGGCTGAAACAACCGCTGCTGCTGACGGCGAAAAAGTATTGAGAATAGGTATGTCGTGGTTTGGCGGTTCGCTTGATCCGGCCTCTGAATGGGACGGTTGGACAGTTGTTCGCGCCGGACTAGGTGAAACCTTGGTATTTATCGATGAAAATATGCAAGCAGTGCCTTGGCTTGTCACGGATTATGTGCAGCGCGATGACGGCAACTGGGAATTTACCATCAATCAAGAAATAACTTTTCAAAATGGCAAAAAGCTGACGGCAGAAGCCGTTGCTAAGAGCATTCAGCGCAGCATCGAAGTCAATGAAAGAGCGGCAGAGCAGTTTAAGGACGCCACTTTATCTGTAATAGGCGATAAATTTGTCGTTATGACCGAAGAGCCCAATCCGCTTATTCCGGAAATGTTATCCGATCCGATGTACGTTATCGTCGACGTTGAAGAAAGCGATTTTGCCAATGCGCCAATCTGCACCGGACCGTTTAAGGTGGCTGAATTTAAAACCGATGAGTCTATTAAACTGGTGCCTTATGAGGGTTATCATAAGGGCAAATCACCGCTTGATGCGGTTGAGTTTGTCAAAATTGCCGATAAGAATGCAGCTATGTTGGCATTACAGGCCGGTGAAATTGACGTTGCGCCCGGCTTAGCAGCTGCCCAAACCGAAGTAATTGACAAAGATGAAAACTTAACCACTGACCGCGTACCGTCGCTCAGAATTATCTATGCGATGTTTAATCCGCAAAACGAATTTTTGGCGGACTACGATGTCAGAAAAGCGCTTAATATGGCAATTGACAAACAGACATTGGCAGAGAAAAATCTATCGAACACGATGTTAGCCGGCGATGGCCCCTATCCGTCAAATCTACCGTTTGGTAAGGACAATATCGAGCCTTATGCCTACAATATGGACGATGCCAAAGCACTGTTAGAAGGTGCCGGTTTTGCCGATTCTGATGGCGATGGCATTTTGGAAAAAGACGGCAAGCCGTTGTCATTGCGCGTAATGTATTATACGTCAAGAGGCGAATTGCCAATTATCGCTCAGTTTATGCAAAATGAGTATAAAAAAATTGGCGTAAATGTCGAGTTAGTGCCTTTTGAAAAGGCACCGGAAGAGCAGATGGCGGCAGGCGACTTTGACATTGCTTTTTATTCGTTTAGCGTTGCCGTTAGTGCCAATCCGAAAACCTTGCTTGATAACGCCTTTATTAAGGACGCACCGGGTAATTTCAACAACTATTATTCTAATTCCGAAGTAGACGCTATTGCCGAAAAATTAAAGACAGAAAGCGATGTTGCCAAGCGCATTGAACTCGGAAAACAAGCCGAGAAATTGATCGTTGATGATTGCTTAAATATTTTCTTTGGCTATCCGCAAAATGCCGTATCGCATTCTAAAGCGGTTACTAATTTCTACGTGCATCCAATTGATTTTTACTACTTGAACAATCAAACTGATAAGTAATACCCGCATACCCGCGCTAGAGAAGTGCCGCCAAAGCACTTCTCTAGCTTTTTCTACTTGATTTAAGGACCATTATGTTAAAGCGATTACTACAATTGTTTATCATATTAATTGGCATATCTTTTATTTCGTTTTCACTTTTATATATTTCGCCGGGTGATCCGGCGCGCATTAAATTAAGCCAAATGGGTGTGCCACCCAGCGCCGAGCTGCTCGAACAAGAACGCCATAAAATGGGGTTAGATCGTTCTTTGCCTGAGCAGTACTTAAGTTGGCTTGGTAAGGCGATTAAATTCGATTTTGGTGAAAGCTATCAAACCGGCAAACCGGTGCTCGAAGTTTTTTCTAAAAACTTAAAAAACACCATAAAATTAGCTTTGGCCGGTTTTTTGGTGGCCGTAATTATCGCATTTCCACTCGGTATTTATTCGGCGGTTAAACAAAATCGCTTTGCCGACTTTATCATTCGTCTTTTTTCGGTATTCTCACTGTCAACGCCCAACTTTTATTTGGCGTTGATATTTATGTATGTCTTTGGCCTGCGTTTAAAAATTCTGCCAATTATGGGTTATAAGAGCGCAGCGCATCTGGTAATGCCCGCTTTAGTGCTGGGCTTGACCACCTCGGGCAAGTTAATCAGGCAAATTCGCACAGCCGTTTTAGAAGAACTGCAAAAAGATTATGTCAATGGCGTACGCTCGTTGGGCTTGCCGGAACACGTCTTGTTACTGAGGCATGTGCTTAAAAATATTATGATGACGATGATGACCATTCTCGGCGTTTCATTTGGTTGGCTACTTGGTGGTACAGCTGCCATTGAAGTGCTTTTTAACTATAGCGGCATTAGCAGTCAGGTGGTAATGTCAATTAGCTATCGCGACTTACCGATGATTCAGACTTATGTATTATTTATGGCGACGACATTTACCTTAATTAATTTCTTGGTCGACCTGTCGTATGAGCTGTTTGATCCTAAAATACGGCTAGCCAACCGCGCCAAAACCATCAAGGCAGAGTAAGACGATGAATAAAAAAGCAATCACGATATTTTCATTTTTTATCAAATTAATTATTATAGCCTGTTTTTTGGTGATGATCGTTGGCGCTTCGTTTATCGGCCATGATCCATTTTATTCTGATTCCAACAAAATACTGATGGCGCCCAATGCCGAGCATTTATTGGGTTGTGATCACTTGGGCCGAGATTTGGCGGCGCGAATTTTTATGGGTGTACAATCGTCGCTTTATATGGCGCTACTAGCCGTGTTTATCAATTTTGCAATCGGTACGATTCTCGGTGGTATTGCCGGCTATTTTGAAAATTGGTTGGGCGATGTCATCATGCGTCTTACCGATATGTTATTGGCCTTTCCGGGACTGGTTTTAAGCATTGCAGTTGTCGGTGTGTTAGGGCCGGGTCTATTTAATACCCTAATTGCCGTGACGATTTCCGGCTGGGCGGAATTTGCCAGATTGGCGCGCGCCTTGACGCTAACCGAAAAGCACAAAGAGTATATCTATACTGCAAAGCTGAACGGCGTCAGTCATATTCGACTTTTTTATAAGTATATGTTGCCTAATATGTCTTCGCAACTGTTAGTTTTTAGCGTTGCCTCAATAGGTAGAATGATATTGCGCTTTTCCGGCTTGGCCTTTTTAGGCTTGGGTTTTCAGCCACCTACACCGGAGCTGGGCTTAATTTTATCTGAGGCCAAGAACTATATGCAGTTGGCACCGCACTATATGATTTATCCCGGTGTGGCGCTGTTTATTATGGTGTTTGCCTTTAATTTCTATGCGGATATTTTACGTGACAAATTCGCTGTGCGCGGCAGCGTTGAACAGCAGGGGTGATGTGATGTCGGTTTTAACAGTTAATCAATTAGCGGTCAGTTACGGGCAAACCGAAGTGCTGGCAATTGTCGGCGAATCGGGCAGTGGCAAGACGACCATATTTAAGGCAATTCAAAAGTTTTTAGGTCACAATGGTAAGATAACCGCCGGTACGATTGCAATTAATGGTAGCGATACGACGCGGTTAAGTAAACGCCGGTTTCGCAAGTTTCGCGGCAGGGTAATCGGCACCGTTTTTCAAGAACCGGGGAGCACGCTTAATCCGGCGCGTAAAATTGCCAGTCAGTTTCGCGAATTGTTACACTATCACTTTGGCTATGACCAAAGACAAAGTGATGCCGTTGCCGTTGAGGCCATGCAGCTATTAAATTTACACCAGCCACGAGAGCTACTTACTAAGTACCCCTTTGAATTAAGTGGTGGTATGCAGCAGCGCTTGTCGCTGGCTATGGCAATGAGCTTAAAACCACAGATTATTATGGCCGATGAGCCGACCTCTAGTTTAGATGCAACCGTTCAGAAAAAAATTATCGACGAGTTGATTCGCTTGCGCGATAAATCAGCCGTCACCATTGTTATTATCACCCATAATCTGGCACTGGCTAGCTACATGAGCGATCGCCTGTTGGTCTTAAACAAGGGCGGCATTGTCGAATATGGCGAGACAAAGCAGATTATTGCCAATCCGAGACATCCGTATACGATGAAATTAATTGACGACATTCCACAGATTGGTAGGAACAGCTATGACTGATATTATAAGGGTAGACAACTTATCAGCCGGTTACGATAACAGCGCGGTTATCGAGGGCATTAGTTTTTCTGTTCAGCGTGGCCGCGCCCTCGGCATCGTTGGCGAATCGGGCAGTGGTAAGTCAACGCTGGCCAAGGCACTGACCCATTTTTGCCGCATTTTTGGCGGTGAAATATACTATCAAGGTCAGCCGATTAGTCAAGCCAAAGCGCGTGCAATCAAAGCATTGCGCTCTGATATACAGATGGTGATACAAGATTCAAAGACCTCTTTTCCACAGCGCATGACCGTCGCTCAATATATTGAAGAAGCGATGATTAGCCTACATAGTTTCAGCAAGGCAGAGCGCCGTCGGCGAACTGAAAGGTTACTTGCAGCGGTCGGCTTGGACAGCGCGCTTTTAGAGCGCTATCCCTCTGAAATCAGCGGTGGACAGCGTCAGCGCGTCGCCATAACGAGAGCGTTGGCTATCGAACCAAGCGTATTGATTTGCGATGAGATCACGTCGGCGCTCGATGTAACAGTACAAAGACAAATTGGCAACTTGCTCAAAAAACTAAGACGCGAAAAAGACATGACATTTATCTTTATCAGTCACGATATCGCTTTTTTGAGCGAATTGTGTGATGACCTTATTATTATGTACAAGGGCAAAATCGTCGAAAAACTTTCAGTCGATCAATTGGCAGAGGTCAAACATCAGCATACCAAGGACTTAATTGCATCGACCTTTCAGATTTAGTATATAATCAGCTGCTTTAGACTATAATTTGTCGACAATGTTTTTTAAAAACTGGGCAGCACCTCTAAATTCTTCTTCATTTGGTTCACGCGAATTAATACTTGATTCATAAATGCGCTCTTTTAGTTCCTTTTTGAGCGGTAAAAACTTTGCCGCTTTTGCCAATTTAGGATCAATTTTACCTCTGGCTAAAAAGATGCCATGATAATGATTGGATTGATCGACTAAGCTGGATGCGTTGTCTCTTACACTGTCGGCGTGCTCGCCATTTGGGTCAGCCCCTAAGGTGGCCATAAAGGCGATATTTTTATTTTTTATTTTGTCAATAAATTTCTTTGCAGCGCGGTTGGCGCTGCCCTTATCAACCCAAAATGCTGCCACAATCAAATCATAGTCCTCAAAAGAATCGGTCTCTTTGACAGTTTTTAGGGTGACATGGCAATCATCTTTCAGCAGCTCAGCCGTATTTTTACAAAGTTTTAAGGTGTTGCCGGTGTTTGATGAATAAGCAATCAGTATTTTTTTCATAGTTAGTTCCTTTCTCTTAACTGTATTATTATTGTTACCCGATAAAATAGCGGCTTACCATAAAACAAAATAGCGCCAAATCATAAAATAGAGAGCTACTAAATTAAAAAAAGGTCTTCTGTAGAAGACTAAAATAAAGAATATTGTTAAAAAGTCTTTTATAAAAGTCGAAAATCTAAAAAATAACAAAAAGTCTTTTATAAAAGACAAATTTATCAAAAAATTATTTTACTGTTTTTATTGTTTCCATCAAATTTTCTTCACTGAGTCCATCGACATAGACAAATTCGGCGGCGGCCAGTTCGGCCAATTGCTTCATTAGCCCCAGGCGAATTTTGCCGCTTTCATAGTCGATAAATACTTTTTTAATCTTTGTGGTCGCCAGCGTTTTGGCGACTTTTTTAGCATCGTCAACTGGCGCATCGCTAAATGATGAGGCGTTGGCGCGACCATCTGATAAAAAGATCAGCACATACTTTGATTCGCGCGATTTAATTTGATTGCTCTCAATATAGCGCTTGGCATAAATCAGTGCCTCGGCAATGGGTGAGTTGCCACCGCTGGGCAGTTCTTTAAGGCACCTGTTGGCCAAATCCATGCTGCCGGTTACCGGCAGCGCCAGATCGACAGCGTCGTCGCGAAAGGCGATCAGCGCTACTTTGTCTCGCTTGACATAGGCTTCGCTTAAAAGGTTGAAGATAGTGCCCTTGAGCGCTGCCATGCGCTGATTGGCGCGCAGCGATCCACTGGCATCGAGTAGAAAAATTAGCGTATTGCCGATGCGGTGTTCACGCACTTTTCGTTGTAAATCGCTTTTTTTAATAATTAAATTGGGCTGATTGGCCGCCGCCAATTTGGCGTTGGCGTGCTTGTGGCGCACTATTTGATAAGGCGCCGCTTTCATAATGGTGCCAAAAATATCGATATCATCGTACTTATCGGTTGCGCGGTAAAAGACGGTATGGCCGTGGCGGTCTTTGCCAATGCGCTTTTCGCGCTTGCCGGTACCGATGATTTGGTCGCGCGTGCGGTCGCGTTCGCTGCCGATTTTATAGTCGATACCGCGACCGATTTGTTCAGTTGTCAAGCGGTCGTTTGATTGTACATTGCTTTGCGTTTCTAAATCGGATTGCCGGCTAAGTTCATCTTGTTGTTCGTTCGGTGGCTGTTCTTGTTGTTTTGTCTGTTCTTGCGGCGCGTTTTCTGCATTGGATTGCGTATTATCATTGTCTTGCGCTTGCTGGTCGTCGCTTGTTTGTGGCGTGGCGCTTGATTGATGACGGGCATATAATACCAGTTCGGCAGCTTCTTTTAAATCAGCAGCTGTAACCATTTGGTGCTCTGCCAAGGCGGCGATCGCCAAGGCGGTTTCCATTAATTTGATATCGAGGTGATTGCCGCTAAACTGATAATCGGCAATTAACTTAGCCATCTCTAATTGTAGGGCAAATGGCAAAATGACATTTTTAAGACGCAGTTGGGCTTGCTTTATCGCATTGCGCAGCGCTTTGTCTTTTTGAAAATAGGGTGCCAATTGCCGGCTATTTTTCATTGCTAAATCGATAATCTGACAGCGCGCCGTCAGATCGACAACTGGTGCTAAATCGACAATTATGCCAAAGTCGTCGATTACAGATGTCGGTAGGGTTGATTCGCTGGGATTAAGCGCAGCCAGTAGGGCAAAAATTGTTTTGATTTGTTTGGAAAATCCGTTGCGCTCTACGCTGAATTGTCCGCTTTGTTGCGTTTTGATAATGGTGCTTAGAACGCTACGGTTAAATAAGTGCAATTGATCGAGAATAATGGCGCGGCCATCTACCGCTTTTAGCAAGGCACCTCTGTGGTGCAGTCGCTCGCCCTTTAACGCGGCGGCAAGGTCAACGCTGCCAACCAAGTTTTCATAGCCAATTTGATTAGGGCAGACCACGCCAAGTTTCAGTCCGCGCAGCAGCGCGCTTTTGCCGGTGCCGCTTTCGGCGCGCAACAAAACGCCGCCGATGCGCGGGTTGATCAGGTTTAATATAATCGCTTTTTTAGCTTTATCGTTACCAAGATGGGCTGAAAAGGGCAGCTGCATTAAAGTGCTCCAATGCGCGCCATTAAGTCTGTTTCGTCGATTTCGCCGCGTTCCATCGGCAAACGGCGCATGCGATGGGGAATCACATAGTGTGCCGCAGCCAGTACGTCGTCACGTTCAATCGTTTGTCTGGCGTCGTAGGCGGCGAGGGCAATTGCCGTCTTGAGCATTGTAATATCGCCGCGGTGACCGTCGAGCTGCAGCTCGATACAAATTTTAGCAATTAACGAAATGATATCATTACCAAAGTCGCCTCGCTCAATCATTTGTTGCGACAGCTGTTGTGCACGACCAATTTTTTGGCGCAGTGTGGCGGTTTCGGCGGCGTATTTTTCAATAAACGCCAGTGGGTCGGCCTCGTATTCGAGCCGTCGCTGCATTAAGCTGATGCGGTTTTCAACCGCTTTTTCTGAAGTTACATCGCAAACCAGTCCAAAGCGGTCGAGTAGTTGCGGCCTAATATCGCCTTCTTCGGGGTTCATTGTGCCTATTAGAATAAAGCGCGCCGGGTGTGAATAAGAAACGCCATCGCGTTCCATATAGTTGACGCCCATTGCAGCGGCGTCGAGAATGATGTCGACGATATGGTCTTCTAGTAGATTGATCTCATCGACGTACAGCACATTATTATTAGCTTTGCCGAGCAGGCCGACATCAAACTTTTTACTGCCGTCGTGAATGGCAGCCTCGATGTCAAGTGAACCGGAAACGCGGTCCTCGGTAGCGTTAATTGGTAGTTCGACAATACGCATACCACGCTTTTCATTGGTCAAGTCATTATTTTTTGTTTTACAGCTGTCGCAGTAGTGTTCATCATCGTCTAAAATGCAGCCAAATTGGCAATCGCTGATAATGTTGCGCTGTGGCATTAGCTCAGCCAATGCCCGTACCAGGGTAGACTTGGCCGTGCCCTTTTCACCGCGAATAAGTACACCGCCGATCGATGGGTTAATCAGGTTGAGCAATAAGGCTTTTTTCATGCGTTCTTGGCCGACGACGGCAACAAAGGGGAAATTAGGTCGTTTGCTGGTTATTGGGTTCATAAGTCACACTTTCTTCTTGTTGTGTTTGGGGGTTTTCGCCTATTTCGGCAGAGTATTGATCGGCTGCGCCGGCCGCGCAGTCATAATCAAAGTAACCGTTATTTTTGATTTCCCGCAAGCACTTGTAAATGTCAAAGGATAATAAAACAGTAAAAATGGCTAGTGCCGCCGGTATTAAAAGAAATATTTGATTGTTGAAGATACCGATAGTGCATGCTATCGCCGATAAAATGGCAACTACAAAACTCAACATGGCGGGAATTGGCGAGGTGTATTGGCCATTTTCACTATTTTTGATGATTTTGTGAAAATATATGATGAATAGAAATTTGATAATTGATGGCATGAAAAAA
>PDWI01007496.1_pt1 | contig 13214 bp, 9 predicted proteins | sample 1430891 | NCBI WGS metagenome assembly PDWI01 (sample SAMN01162508, study PRJNA174530) | Oral metagenome, whole genome shotgun sequencing project. | biome: Marine environment; feature: Marine mammal; material: Swab sample of the gingival sulcus; isolation source: swab sample of gingival sulcus... | reverse complement strand
AAATATGTCATTTTGTCGATAATGTGTTTGACTTTTATAAAATAGAGACTAGTTGTTAATTGAGATATTTATTTTTTTAATAAAAATAATCATTCATTGAGAAGATAGGAGTATGAAAAATGTCTATTAAAAAAATGTTATCAATAGGTTCTTTTATTATAGTTGTAGCAGTTGCTAGCATTATTGGTATATTATTTATGTTAAGAAATATTCAAAATGAACTTATTGAACAAGATGAAGTAAGGTATTTAAGTTATCAAGCTGCTGATGAATTAAGGCAAGCATCAGATGATTTAACAAGGTTAGCAAGACTTTATGTTGTTAGTGTAAAGTCAGAACCTGAACAGGCAAAGGAATATTTAAGAGAATATAATGCAATTCTTGATATAAAAGCTGGTAAAATTCCTAGACCAATCAATTATAATATGATTTTTTGGGATTTAGCAGCAGTAGAGGGCAAAAATCCAAGAGGAGATACTGACCAAACAATAGCATTACTCGATATTATGAAAAATTTAAACTTTACTAAGGAAGAATTTGCTCTTTTGGATGAATCAAGTAATAATTCCCTAGAACTTGTAAATACAGAGGTAATGGCGTTTAATTTGGCTGATGGGAAAGTCGGTGAGGCTGAAAAAAAGGTAATGAAAAAAGGGGAAAGCCCACAAGAAACAGCCATCAGAATTATGCATGATAAAAACTATATGATCAACAAAGCAGGTATTATGTCACCTATCAATGATTTTTTGGAAAAGTTAGAAAAAAGGTGTGATGATAATGTTGTTTACACCCAAAAAAGAATGCGAAGAATGGTTGCTATTGCTGGTATATGGTCGGTTGTTTTAATGATGTTGGTTATATTTGCAGTAATATATTTATTTAAAAAAGTATTAAAAAATATAAGCATTCTACGTACTAGACTAGTTGAGCTTGCAGAGGCAGGTGGTGATTTAACTCAGCGAATTGATATTAAAGCCAAAAATGAAATGGGTGAGCTTGCTGATGGTGTCAATGAGTTTATTGGTAATATTAGAGAAATAATTTTAGGTGTGTTAGAGGCTTCCAAGGGAGTTGATTATGCCATAACATCTATGAACGGCCAATTAGATGCTATCAATGGAATATCATCAACCGTTTCTGCTAGTACAGAAGAGTTGTCGGCAAGTATGGAGGAAACAGCTGCAATATCTTCTGAAATTAGAAATAATTCTAAAGAATCACAGGCTGCGACGCAACAAATTGCAGATAGTGCTGAACAGGGAGCTAAGACATCAAGAGAAATTAAGATGAAGACTGATGAACTTTACAAAAATATGACGAATGCAATAGGTAACGCTAACCGTGTATTTGAAGAATTAAAGGAAAAGATGCATTTAGCTCTTGAGCAATCTAAGGCAGTAGATCAAATAAATGTTCTCTCAGAATCTATTTTACAAATTAGTGAGCAAACGAACCTGTTAGCACTAAATGCTGCGATAGAGGCAGCTAGAGCTGGTGAAGCAGGGAAGGGTTTTGCAGTTGTTGCAGAAGAGATTAGAACACTAGCCGAGCAATCAAAAGATACTGTTACAGAAATTCAAGGCGTCACTGATAAAGTAACTGCTTCAGTAGGTAATTTAGCAGATAATTCCAATGAATTATTGAATTTTGTGAATGAAACAGTGATCAATGATTATAATGATATGAAAGATGGTACAGTACTATTTAATGAAGGTGTTGTAACTTTGGATAATTTGATTGGCGACTTTAGCGCTACATCTCAGGAACTATTTGCGACAATTACTAACGTAAATGAATCAATAGAGCAAATTGCAGCTGCGGCAGATGAAGGGGCAAAAGGTACAACCGAAATTGCTGAAGGCAATATGGACTTGACAAACCAACTGGCTGAGATGGTAGAGCAAAATGAGCAGTTGAAGCAAAATATTGCAGATGTCAATGAACTAATATCTAAATTTACAGTATAATTGAGTTTTAGCATAAAAAGAGCCCGTTAGCGTGATAAGCTAAACGGGCTTTCTTCTATTGTATTGACAATTTTCATAGAATTTTACTTTATCATTATACATTTCATTTTCAGCATCTTTAAAGAATGTTGTAACATCAATTTTTTTATTTGAATATTTGTAGCCTATTGCAATAGACAAAGGGTAAGGTTTAAATTTTTTATCATCACAGGCTCTTCTTATGGTGTCTATATACTGGGTTATTTCTTCTTCATCAACGTTCGTCATTATTATAGCAAATTCATCCCCGCCATGTCTGTATATTTCATAGTTGTTGCTATGTTTTTTTAAAATATCCGCTATTGAAATTAGGTGTCTATCACCTTCTATATGGCCTAAATTATCGTTTACTAATTTAAGATGGTTCATGTCGGCAAGTACTAATCCAATAGATTTATACGACTCAGTATTTTCTTTTAAATATTCTGTATGATTGACAAAAGCTCTTCTGTTTTGAAGACCTGTTAGTTCATCATAAAGACTCAAATTTTTTAATAATTTGCTTTTATTGGAATTTGATAAAGCAATAGCTACATAGGATGAAATCGATAACATTGTTTCATAAATTGTGTCATTAAATGTATCGTTATAGTCGCTTTGAATGGTTAGAATACCTATCATTTTATCGTCGCTCATTAGTCTGCAAAATATTAAAGAACCTGAAATATCTTCTGCTGTTTCTAAATCTGTACTTATTCCAGTTTTATCGATATAATTATAATATTCTTTTTCTAAATTTTTAATGAAAATATCTTTATTTTCTCTAGCGCAATATGATGCAAAAGAATGAGTATTATCAAAACTAAGTATATAATCTTTTTGAATTTTTTTGTCATACTCCACGATATATTTTAAATTGACAGTTCTATTGCTCTCATCTACTAAGATTAGACCAGCTGTATTAACTTTTACACTATCATATAAAATATCGACTATCGATTCAAATAAATCAATTTCGTTGGTTATAGAAGTTAATTTTTTACCGATTTTTGATATTATGCGAAGTTGTTTTATGTTTTCTTCTAATTCTAGTGTTTTTTGCTTTAGCTCAAGATTATATAATACCAAACGTTCTTTTGTTTCCTCCAGTTCAGAAGAAAGATATTTATTAAATTTACTAAAATTTTCTCTGCTATTGGGTAGTTCTATAATCGAATGTATTCTTTCGTTTATGAGTTTTAAACAGTCATATGCGTTTTGATAATCACCTATTTTTTGGTATGCTTTTTCAAGTCCAACTAGGCAGTCATAAGCTATGCTGTTGTCCTTTATTTTTTTTGCTATTTTATATGCCTCTTTATATAGTTTTATTGCTTCATCATATTCTTCAAGAGCAAGGTGGATTTCTGCCACGTTTGATTTAATGGCAAGTAAATTAGAGGCGTTTTTGTTAGTGTAGAATTTACTATATGCTTCAAATGCTTTGTCGTAATGTGCTTTTGCTTTTTCAATTTCACCGGTTGTGAACAGCAAATAACCGTAATTCATGTAATAAGAACCAATGATTTTTTGGTGGTCGAGTTTTGTAACATATTCTTGTGTATCCTCAAATACCTTGAGTGTTTCATCTGTAATTTCATTTTCTAGATCGAGGCAGATGAAATTTATAATACCAGCAACTGTAAGTTCAAAAATATTTGTTTCATGACTTATTTTATGTGCTTTATTTAAAGCTAGTGTTGCTTCAGGAATATTTTTGGAGTCTCGACAAGAAAGACCGTAGGTAGATAAGGTAAAAAATTCGCCGACTATATCAGAGTTTTTTACATAAATATCTAAAACATCGGTAAAATGTTCATTGATAAACCGATATTTACCCATTAAAAGTTCACATCTCATAATGAATAAAATATTGTCAGCATATTCGATAGTTCCTTTTTGATACTTATCAATATTTTGTGAGTAATATTCATGATTTTCAATGACATTATTATCGATGTCATAGTATTTATCAAGCAAGTACTTATCTCTGTTTTCCATATTACTCCTCAATCATTTTAAAAATGTAATATATGTCTTTTGTTTTACATTTGATTTATACCCAATTTATTGGGAAGTATGTACTATTTTTTAATTTTTTTTAATTTAGGTGCGATTACACTTACAATTAGGCAAAGAAAAACATCTTTTGGTATAAAAACAATTGCTCCTTTGTAGATTAAGTCTAACAAATTCATTTTAAATTTTGGCACAAAGAATTGACCAAGTAAGTACCAATAACTTACGCCTATCAGGTAAACTAAGAATAGACCAATTAGGGTTAATAGAAAAGTTTTTATGTGTACTTTTGTTTGATGTTCTTTTGTAACATTATTTTCTGCAAAAAAGCCAATAATGAAGGCACAAAGAATAAAACCAAGTATGTAGCCAAAGCTTGGGCTAGCAATGTAGCCTAAGCCGCCGCCTGAAGAAAATACTGGTAAGCCAGCTAAACCCATGATGGTATAGATACTACTTGATAAAAAGCCAACCTTATAGCCAAAGGTTAGTGCCACAAGCATAACCATGACTAGTTGTAAGGTAAAGGGTACCGCAAAAAGGCTTATTTTAACATAGGCTCCTATCGTTATGAGTGCTATCGAAAGAGCGGTAAAAACTAGCTCCCTTGTTGTTATTTTTGGTTGTGATGTTTCCACTTTTTACGCTCCTATAAACTGTTCAACTATTGCTTTAAGTTCCTTATGCTTATTATCAGCATCAGCTTTGTTTTCGCCTCTAACACAAAAATAAAACTTTACTTTTGGTTCAGTACCTGATGGTCTACAAGCTATCCAAGAACCACATGCCATTTTAAATTTAAGCAAGTTTTGCTCCTCTTTAATTTCTGGGATAGTACTCTTTTCACCAGTTTTAACATCTAAAGTATCAAGCGTTGCAAAGTCGTGAATTTCCTGTAATTGATATGCTTTTAGTTCATCTTTAAAACTAGTTCTAAATTTTTTCATTAAGTGTTGGATTTCTTCCATACCTGATTTACCAGGTTTGACAAGGGCAATTAAATCATCCTTAAAGTATCCATATTTAGCGTAAATTTCATCTAACACATCAAATAATGTTTTGCCTTGTGATTTATAAAACTTAGCCATATCGATTAAAAACATAGCTGAAACTAAAGAATCTTTATCCCTACAATGTGTGCCAACTAAGTAACCGTAGCTTTCTTCAAAGCCCATAATAAAGTCAGGTTCTCCAGCTTTATCAAATTTTCTAATGATACCACAAATATTTTTAAAACCTGTTAGTGTGCTTTTTGTTTGTACACCAAAGTCCTTAGCAATATAGTCTGTCAAATCGCTTGTTACAACGCTTTTAACCATGCAAGGCTGGGCTGGCATATTCTTTTTTTGGCTGAATAGGTAGTAAGCAATTAAAGCACCTATTTGGTTGCCATTTATTTTAACGTATTTTCCAGTTTTATCCCTTACGAGTAAACCTATTCTGTCAGCATCGGGGTCTGAAGCTATCAAAAGTTCAGCACCATGTTTTTTGCCGTATTCCTTGGATAAGTCAAAACTCTTTTCATCTTCAGGGTTTGGGATAGGGCAGGTAGTAAATTCTGGATCTGGTAGCATTTGTTCTTCAGTATACGTAACGTCTGTGAGCCCCAAGCTATCGAATAGTTTTTTCATGACCTTAGCGCCGGCACCGTTCAGGGCTGTGTAGTTGCTTTTTAATGCTACGTTTAGTGTTTCCTTGTGTAGTAGTTCGCTCATTACACCAGCTAAATATTTGTCATCATAATCGTCTTCGATCCATTCAATTAGCCCTTTATTAACAGCTTCATCAAAGTCCATTTGTTTGATGTCATTAAAGCCGTTTTGCCCCATAATAAATTCTGACACTTTAGCCGCGCTGTCAGAACTTAGCTGACAACCGTCTTTACCATAAACCTTATAACCACTGTATTCAGGTGGATTATGGCTTGCTGTGCAAACAATGCCACCTGTACACTGTTTATCTATCACTGTAAAAGATAATTCAGGTGTTGGTTTAAGTTCTCTAAATATGTATGTCTTCACACCATTGGCAGCTAGTACACTAGCTGCTTCTAAGGCAAAATATCTTGAAAAACGCCTGTTATCATAAGCTATGGCACAAGTTGGTGCTTCCGATTTTGAACATAAGAGCATTGCATAGCCTTGTGTTGCTCGTCTAATCACGTATTTATTCATTCGGTTTGAGCCGGCACCGTTGATTCCTCGTAAACCCGCTGTGCCAAAGGCAAGTTCTTTATAAAAGCACTCTTCTAGTTCATTTTCTGGAATTGCTTTTAATTCGGCAATAAATTCATCATCAAAAGCCTTGTCATTTAGCCATGTTTGGTATCTTTCTTTATAATTCATAGCGCTCTCCTTTTTCGATAATTCCACCACCTAAGCAAATGTCGCCGTCATACAAAACAGCGATTTGACCAGGGGTGATTGCTTTGACAGGTTCTTTAAATTCTATTAGCAGTTCATCGTCATGTTGCCCATTTTTTACAACAACTGCAATATCAGGTTGTCTATATCTGAATTTTGCGTTTAAGTCCATGGGTAATTCAGGCTGTTCCCCATTTATCCATTTAAAGTCTTTGCATATTAAGTAATCATAGAATAGGGCAGGGTGCTGTTTGCCTTGACAAACGTACAAAATATTGTTTTCTTTGTCTTTTTTGCAAACAAACCACGGTTCGCCCGACTTTACGCCACCAATGCCGATGCCTTTTCTTTGCCCTATGGTATAGTGGATAAGTCCCTTGTGTTTACCGATAACACCGCCATCTACATCAATGATGTCACCTTCTGTGCTATCTAAATATTTATCTAAAAACTTGTCAAAATTACGCTCGCCAATAAAGCAAATGCCTGTTGAATCTTTTTTTGTAGCGGTAACAAAACCCTGTTCTTCTGCTATTCTTCTTACTTCTGACTTTTCAATATCGCCGATTGGAAAGATGGTTTTTTGCAGGGCAACCTCGTCAATTCTTGATAAAAAATATGATTGGTCTTTGGAATTATCTTTTCCTTTGGCAAGGTAGCTTCTGCCCTCTTTGTGAATAACCCTTGCGTAATGCCCCATGGCAATGTAGTCGGCATCAATATTCATGGCAAAATCCAAAAATGCGTTAAATTTGATTTCCTGGTTGCACATCACATCTGGGTTTGGTGTTCTGCCAGCCTTCAATTCTTCCAAAAAGTAGCTAAAAACTCTATCCATATATTCTTTTTCAAAATTAACAACATAAAAGGGTAAACCCAGAGAGGATGCCACGTTTAGGGCATCCTGTGAATCCTCATATGCTGTACATTCTGAATCGTTTGCTTCATCCCAATTTTTCATAAAAAGGCAGGTTACATCATAGCCTTGTTCTTTTAAAAGATAGGCACATACTGATGAATCTACCCCGCCTGATAGTCCTAATACAACTTTCTTGTTCAAATTGTCCTCCGTTTTGTCTGTAACATTTCTATTATAATGGTAACTTATGTAAAGTTCAAGTAATTTAGTGCATGCTCAATGACACAAACGTTTTTTTATGATAAAATAATAAAAAAGGAGCTAGTATGAATATAAAAATAATTGCAATGGGTAAGCTAACAGAAAATTATCACAAAACTTTAGTACAGCAGGGTGCCAACAAACTAAAAAAAAGTAAGTCAAGCATTAAAAATATAGATGTGATTCATATAAGTGAAGAAAAATTGCCTAATAAGGCTTCAAATGCTGAAATTACAAAAGCACTTGATAAGGAAGCTGATTTAATGATGGCAAAAATAAAACCTAGTGATTATTTATTGTGCTTAGATATTAAGGGTAAAATTATTCAAGATGATGTTTTAAAAACTATCTTAAAAGAAGTAGAAAAAAAGAATAAAGAAGATATTGTTTTTGTCATTGGTTCGTCTTATGGTTTGTCAGATAACATTAAAAAAAGAGCTGATTATCTTTTTAGCTTAGGTAAAGTAACTTTAAATCATCAAATTGTTCCTGCTGTTATATTAGAAATTTTAGTATAGTACAGAAAAACCTTCGAAGTCCGTTTTATTTGTTTCTTCTACTTTTATACAAGAAACGCTAGAATATTCATTTCCAGATTTTAGTTTATCGATAAAGTCATTTAAAGGTTGTTTTTTACAATTTACAAACACTAAAACAGAACCATCAGGATTGTTTTTAATTTTTCCTGATATGCCATTATTCATTGCCAAGTTGTATACGTAATTTTCATAACCTACACCTTGCACATCTCCAAATATATTGATAACGTATGTTTTTTGCATTTTTTTACCTTTTAGTATTTTCTATATTTAAACCTTACTACTAATATATACCAAAAAAAACTGATAATATTCTGATATGACATTTTTATAACTAATTTCATTTTGTTATTTTCCTACAAAAATGTTTATTTACCTTGCAAATTGACTATTATACAGTGTTGAATAAACGCCATTTTTTTGTAACAGTTCAGTATGACTTCCTTGTTCAACAATGCTGCCATTATCTAAAACTAAAATAATATCTGCATTTTTAATGGTAGAAAGCCTGTGTGCTATTACAAAAGATGTTCTATTTTTCATTAAAGAATCCATCGCTTCTTGGATGTGGAGTTCAGTTCTAGTATCAACTGAGCTTGTCGCTTCATCAAATATTAGAATTTTAGGGTTGCTTAAAATGGCTCTAGCAATTGTTATGAGTTGTTTTTGTCCAGCTGATATATTATTTGTTTCTTCATTGATTTGCATATCATAAGCATGTGGCAGTGTTTTTACAAAACTATCTACATTAGCCTGTTTAGCGGCTTTAATTACTTCTTCATCACTTACATTCAAATTCCCGTATCTAATATTTTCTAGGATACTACCATTAAAAAGCCATGTATCTTGTAAAACCATTGCGAATTTACTTCTTAAATCTTCTCTCTTAAAAGCGTTAACGTTTTTGCCATCGATTAAAATTTCGCCACTATCAACATCGTAATAACGCATTAAGAGTTTCACCAGTGTTGTTTTACCAGCACCGGTATGGCCTACAATTGCAACTTTTGTACCTACCTTAAAATGTGCATTAAAGTTTTGGATAATAGGTTTGTTTTTTTCATAGCCAAAGGACACATTGTTAAAAGAAATTTGCCCCTGTATTATGGAAGCGTCTTCAGCTTGCTCAAAAGATTCTGTTTCTTCCTCTTCGTTTAAAAACTCAGCTATTCTTTCGCCAGCTGCGGCAGTTTTTTGTAAGATGCTTGTGGTATTTGCTAAGCCTACAACTGGCTGATGAATTCCTCTTACATATTGTAAAAAGGCTTGTACTTCACCTATCGTTATGATATTTAAAATGGTTAGACTAGCTCCTAGTATGGTAACTACAACATAGCCTATGTTTACTATAATCGTCATAATTGGCATTAAAAGGCCAGATAAAAACTGTGATTTTTTGGAAGAATTGTATAGTGTTTGGTTCTTTGCTTCAAAATCTGTAATGGTTTTACTTTCACCATTAAATGCTTTTATTACGGTATGGTTTGAAATCATTTCTTCTATGTGGGAATTGATATCTGCTAAATCCTTTTGTCTATTTTTAAAATATGTTTGTGTTTTTTTAACAACCATAAAAGTAATGATTACAGACACAGGTATGATAATGATGGTTGCTATTGTCATTTGCCAGTTCATATAAAACATAATAGCAATAATACCTATAATAGAAGTTGTTGCGGTAATCATATCTGATAGACTTTCGCTTAAAGTTTGTGTTATGGTGTCTATGTCATTTGTTATCCTTGATAAAATATCACCTTGTGATACCTTATCAAAATAATTTAGGGGTAGTCTATTTATTTTACTTGCAAGCTGACTGCGTAAGTCTTTAGATGTAGTGTGTGACACTTTAAGCATAATATAACCTTGGATATATCGTAATACTGTGCTAATTAAATACAAGACTAGTAGAATCATTAGCGTGTTAAATATTTTGTCAAAATCTATGTTGATCTGATTACTATCTTTAACGCCATGATAAATAGTTGTTGTGATATCGCCCATTAGTTTTGGGCCAATAACAGAAAATATGGTGCTAAAAATTGACATGATAATTGCTAGTATGATTTTAAGTTTATGTTCTTTTATTAGACTTAAAACAGCTTTAAAAGATGGTTTCTTTTTGATTTTATTTGAATTAGTATTCATCTGTAAGCTCCTTTTCATCTTGTGAAAGAGCAATTTCTCTATATGTTTCACAATGTTTTAAAAGCTCTTGATGTTTTCCTACGCTAGCTATTTTACCTTCTTCTAAAACTACTATTTTATCGGCTTCTTTGATGCTATTTACTCTTTGAGCTACTATTATAATAGTGCTGTTTGTATATTCTTTCAACGCCTCTCTTAGTTTTTTATCGGTGGCAAAGTCGAGTGCCGAAAAACTGTCATCAAACAGATAAACAGGGGCTTTTTTACATAAGGCTCTTGCTATGGTAAGCCGTTGCTTTTGCCCACCAGAAAAATTGCTACCGCCTTGTGATACTTCAGCATCTAGACCATTTTCGAGTTCATCGATGAATTCGCTAGCTTGAGCTGTATCAAGTGCTTTCCTAATATCTTCTTCGCTAATTGTAGGATTTGCAAATAAAAGGTTTGATTTAATAGTTCCTTTAAAAAGTTGAGCTTTTTGTGGTACATAAGCTACGTTATTACGAATAGATTTAAGACTTAAAGCATCAATTGCTATATCGTCAAAGTAAATCATGCCACTACTGATATTGTAGAACTTTGTGATTAGGTTCATCAAAGTAGTTTTGCCCGAACCGGTTGAACCGACAATTGCAACTGTTGAACCAGCTTCTATTGTTAAATTGATATTGCTTAGTGCATTTGCCTCAGCTTCATTATAAGCAAAACAAACGTTATCAAACGTTATTTGACCTGTAAAGTCTTTTAGTGTGATCGGATTTGAGGGTTCTTTTACACTAGAGTTAGTATCTAATACATCAGCGATTCTATTAGCTGAAACGCTTGCTCTTGGCACCATCACAAACATCATCGACATCATGATAAACGCCATGATTACTTGAATTGCAAATTGTAAATATGCCATCATATCGCCAACTTTAAAAGCGCTTGAGGCAATTTCTTTAGCACCAAACCAAATGATGATAAGCCAAGTTAGATTCATAATCAGTAAGATAATTGTTGGCATCAGAAGCATTGTTTTGTTGACAAAAAATCTAGTATTATTCAATTCGCTGTTGACAGCTTCAAATTTAGAGAATTCAAATTTTTGGGTGTTAAAAGCTCTCACAACCATTAAGCCACTTAAACTTTGTCTAACTGTTTGTGTTAGCTTATCTACTAATTGTTGGATTTTTTTAAATTTTGGCATACTAATTTTGAAGAGAATTATAACTAGTATTATTAGGCAAATGACAGCAAGGGCTATTGTCCATGATAAATTGATGGATTTGTTAAATGCCATAATGATGCCGCCAATTGCCATAATAGGCGCCAGAAAGCCTAACCTAATCATGATAACAAGCATATTTTGAATTTGTGTTACATCGCTTGTACACCTTGTAATTAGAGAGGCTGATGAGAATTTGTTAAATTCGTCATTATGAAAGCTTTCTATCTTAGTAAACATTGCTGTTCTAAGGTCTTTGCCCACAGCGGCGGCAATTGTTGAGGCAATATAGACAATGGTAATTATCACGCCAGCCTGTAAAATAGATACCATAAACATTTTAAAGCCAACTTTTAATATATAGTCTCTTTGTACACTTGCTATATCTATTCCACTGGTAATGAGTTCTGTTTTTTTCGTAAGGTAGTCTGCTCCCTTGATCCCATATTGCTGAATACCAATGTTTACAATATCTGACATTAGGTATGGCAAAAGAAGACTATTGATAGCCTGTATAAATATTAGAATAAAAATAAATATTAGCAATTTTTGGTATGGTTTAAAAAAGGTTTTAATTCTAAGCATTATTTCTCCAATTTATTATTCATAATAATTCAATATATATTATGCCCATATCGCCTTAATTTAAACAACTTGGACAATGGAGGGTGAATTTTTTATTTTTTTCTTTCGTTGCTTCTGCAACGGAAAAGCTATTTGCGAAATGTTATCATTAAAGCAATCTATACTAAATGAGTAAAGTATAGTTAGAAGGATAGTGTAAAAGTGTTATTGTAACAAATATCTAAAGGAGGATTTTATGAAAAAAAGAATCAGTATGTTACTGGCTTTAACCCTTGCGTTTGCATTCTTATTTACAGCTTGTGGTGAAAAAGAGCAAGCCAAAGAGGAAGTGAAAGAAGAAACACAAACGGAAGAAAATGTAGATGACGATGCTACTGAGCCTGCTAATGAAGAAAATCAAGAGGCAGACCAAGAAGCTGAAGAACCACAAGAAAAGATGGTTTTAAAAGTGGGGGCTCCTAAAGCACCACCTATTTTACCGGTATTAAAAATGCAAGAAGATAAAGTACTTGGTGAAAATGTTGATATCGAAATTAACTTTTGGGAAACACCTGAGCAGCTAATAGCAATGGTTCAAGGTGATGAAAATGATATGTATGCCTTTCCATTAACTGTAATTGCCAAACTTCATAATAAGGGGATGAACGTAAAGTTAACCAATGTAAACACTTGGGGCGTGGCTTATCTATTAAGCAAAGATCCTGATGTTAAAACGTGGGCAGATTTAAAAGGAAAAACAATTTATATTCCATTACAGTCATCGCCACCAGATATTATGGCACAATACTTTTTAAGTGAAGCGGGCTTGACTCCTGATGATTATGAGATTATTTACACTAGTAAAACAGAATTGTCAGAAATGATGATTGCAGGTAATGTTGATACCGGTGTTATGATTGAACCTTTGGTTAGCATAGTAACAACTAAAAATCCTGAGATAAAAGTGGTAACAGCTTTTGAAAAAGATTGGCAAAAAATGAAAGGTGAAGATAGTATGATTCCAAACGCTGGTATGGGCGCTTCTGGCAGATTCGCCGAAGAAAATCATGATCTAGTAGTACAATTTGAAGAGGAATATGCCAAGGCTTTAGATTGGGTAAAACAAAATCCAGAGGAAGCGGGTGCATTAGCTGAAGCAAAAATTGGTATGAAAAAGCCTATTATAATGAAAGCTATCCCAAATATGGGCATACATTATAAGAGTGCCATGGATTCTAAGGTAGAATTAGATGTATTTTATCAAATGTT
>PDWI01007495.1_pt1 | contig 13215 bp, 9 predicted proteins | sample 1430891 | NCBI WGS metagenome assembly PDWI01 (sample SAMN01162508, study PRJNA174530) | Oral metagenome, whole genome shotgun sequencing project. | biome: Marine environment; feature: Marine mammal; material: Swab sample of the gingival sulcus; isolation source: swab sample of gingival sulcus... | reverse complement strand
CACAAGAATTTTTGTTTTTTTTGTTTTAAAAAAGTCCCCTTTAGTAAATAGATCCTTTAAAACGACTTCTTCAAAATCAAATTTTTGATCAAAATGCCTTGTAAAAAGCAACGCCAAAGACTCTCTCGGCTCTGATAAAAATACTTTAATACACTCACCTACTTACTTATTTAATTCAATCAATAACCAAATTCTTAAAAGATTAATTCCCCTAAGAACCCAACCTAAAAACTATCTTATTTTCTATACCGATGCTACAATCCTATAGTAATTACAACTCTTGGACTAATAACCCTAAACTCTATTTTGCTCCCGTTGCTTATCAAAAATAAAGCTAACCAACTGATCTATTTCTTTTTGAAACAAATACTTAAATTCTACAGATACAAAATGATTATCGTCAACCTCCAAAGCTTCTACAACATTTCCCCAGCAGCCCTTAACATCTTTGGAAAGATTAAGATCAACAAATACGAAATCTCCATTTTGGAATTTTGAACTATCATCAATTTTTAACCTAACCCCTCCCGCCGAAACATTAACAGAAACAGCTTCTATTGATTTATCTTCACAAGAAAAATTGTCTGCAAAATGAATAATGGAGCATTGTTTACCAAATGGTAATCTAAAAAAATTTCTCCTCTGCACTCTTTTTATTGAGCTTGGAGATAAAACAACTTCCATAGTCTTATCATTAAGAGCCGGAGTTTTAGCAACCTCTCCTTTAAAAATATAGATTTCATGCTCTGTTTTATAAATAAAATCCAATTTAGTATTTTCCCGAAAGCGAACAAAGCCCCCTCCTGTAACTATTGGTAAATCGGTTATGAACTTTTGCTCATCAACAACATCTTCAATTCTTACAATAAACTGGTTACCGCTCTCATTACCTTCTCTGCAGCATTTTATTTTGTCTCGTATTTTAAAATCACTCAACTTCATACTTACAGCTTGGGCATACCTTTTTTACAGTCTTAGTTTTTAGATCAACAACCTCTCCCATAACTTTAAATCCGCAAGCAGGACATTTTTCAGCGATAGGTTTATTCCAGCTTACAAAATCACAAGTAGGATAATTACTACAACCGTAGAACCTTTTGCCTCTTTTGCTCTTCCTCTGAATTATCTTGCCATCACATCCTTCTTTAGGGCAATCAACATCCATTTCCTCGTTAACAATATTTCTGCACTTGGGAAAATTATTGCAGGCTATAAACTTCCCATATCTCCCAAAACGAACAACCAGATCTCCGCCACATTTCTTACATTTACCAACTACAACCAATTCCTTCTTGGATGCCCCGTCACCAGCTCCATTAGCTTCTTCTATCGAAGAGGTATATTTACAATCAGGAAAATTATTACAAGCAATAAATTTACCATTTTTTCCCCATTTATAAATCAGTTTTCCATTTTCACATTGAGGACAGTCCTTGCCAACTTCTTCAACGGCTTCTTCTTTAATTTCCTTTTTTCTCTTCATAACATCGGTCAAATGTTCATCAAAAGGATTATAAAATTTTTTAACAATTTCAACCCATTGAGACTTCCCGTACTCAATACTATCAAGTTCAGACTCCATCTTCTTAGTAAACTCCACATTGAAAAGATCTGGGAAATTTTCAATCAAAAGTCTATTAACCATTACTCCTAGCTCAGTAGAAATAAGCCTTCGCTCTTGTTTTTCTATATATTTCTGAGCAATTAGCTTGGTGATAATAGTCGCATAAGTAGAAGGTCTCCCTATCTCCTTATCCTCTAATTCTTTAGTTATGGAAGCCTCATTATAATGAGCCGGAGGTTTTGTGAAATGTTGATTCTTAAAGACTTCAACTATCTTTAATTTTTCTCCAACATCAAGATTATTAGGAAGTAAATTTTCTGTTTTTTCTAAATCAGAATCAGATTTTAAAACCTGTAAGTATCCTTTAGCAACCAAAATTCTTCCTGAAACCCTAAACAAATAGTCTCCACCTGTTATATCAATCACTGTTTGTTCATAAACCGCCTCTTTCATTTGAGTAGAAGCAAAACGATTCCAAATCAATTCGTACAATTTTAATTGATCAGCTGTTAGAAAACTACTAATCCTCTTGGGTTTAAGATCAATATCAGTTGGTCTGATTGCCTCATGAGCATCTTGAACATTTTTCTTAGATTTAAACTTCCTTTTTTTGGTAGAAATAAAATCTTTTCCATAATTTTTTAATAAATAATTACGAAGTAAATCAATAGCTTCTTCTGAAACTCTAATAGAATCAGTACGCATATAAGTGATTAAACCCTGTATTCCTTCTCTCCCAAGATCGACACCTTCATATAACGATTGAGCAATTTGCATAGTTTTTTTAGAACTAAAGCCAAGTTTTTTAAAAGATTCTTGTAAGAGAGTTGAAGTAATGAAAGGAGGCGGAGGAGATTTTTTTATCTTCTTCTTATTAATATTCTCTATTGAATATTGCTCTTTCTGAAGCTGCTCCACCATCTTCAAAGCTTCTTCTTCATTTTTAATCTCAATATTTTTGCCATTAAACTTTAATAGTTCGGCACTAATAACTTCTTCTTTGGTAGAACCAAAATCAGCTTTGATAGACCAATATTCTTCAGTTTTAAAATCTGCAATCTCTTTATCCCTCTCGCAAATAATGCGAAGAGCCACCGATTGCACCCTGCCCGCACTCAGCCCATTAGTAATAATCTTCCATAAAAAAGGACTAACTTTATAACCTACCAAACGATCTAAAATCCTTCTCGCCTGCTGAGCATCCACTAAATCTTGATTGATTTCACCTTCATTTTTAATTCCTGCAGCAATCCCTCGCTTAGTAATCTCATTAAAAGAAACCCTGGCAATATTATCATTATACTTCTTAATTCTATTTGCAATATGCCAACCAATAGCCTCCCCTTCTCTATCGGGGTCAGTTGCAATCAAAATCTTTTCACTCTTTTTTGCTAAAGTTTCTATATCTTTTAAGATTTTAGCACTACTACCATTACTTATGACTTTATACTTAGGTTTAAAATCGTGCTCAACATCAACCCCTAGCTCCTTTTGAGGAAGATCTATAACATGCCCATTACTGGCAACAACCTTATAGTCCTTACCCAAATACTTACTAATAGCTTTTACTTTTCCCGGAGACTCTAATATTACTAATTTCTTTGTCAAAATATTATCCTTAATTATTTATATTCTTTCCACAACAATTCTTGTATTTTAAACCACTTCCACAAGGGCAAGAGTCATTTCTGCCAACTTTTGCTACTTTTCTGATTGGTTTATTTTGCTTTTCTTCAGTAGCTTCATCCTTAACCTTTAAAGAATTTAATTTCTTATTTTGCTTATCCTCATACTCTTCTTCTCGCTTTTGCTGCACCTTTACATTAACCTTAAAGATAAATTCTATCGCTTCTTGATTAATGTCAAAAACTAATTTCTTAAAAGATTCAAAAGATCTTCTCTTATACTCCAGTAAAGGATCTTTCTGAGCATGACTCATTAGTCCAATTCCCTTCCTGAGCTCTTCATCTTCATTTAGATGCTCTTGCCATTTACGATCAACCGTATTTAAAATTCCAATCTTAGATAAAAATAGCATCAACGGAGCCGAGATAATCTCCTTTTTATAATTATATCTCTTCATTACCTCAGCTAAAGCATACTCTTTAAGCTCTTTTGGGGAACTGAAATTTTCGTAATTAAAATCTATATCAATCATCATTGTTGCCATTAGATTATTTTTCAAGAACTCATAATTCCAATCTTCCGGAGCATCAGAGTGAGCAGTAGCATTATAAATTAGCTCATCAACATAATCATCAATTATCTCAAGAACATCTTTTTCTAGAGATTCATTAGCATCAATTCCATACTCAGCCGCAAAAGGAACTTCTATTCCCTCGCTAATAGCACCTTTAATCAAAGCTTTCTTTCTTCTGGTATAAATAACATTTCTTTTTTGATTCATTACATCATCATACTCTAAAACATTCTTTCTCATCCCAAAATTATGAGATTCAACCCTTTTTTGAGCCCTTTCAATAGATTTTGTAATCCAAGGATGGGTTATCGGTTCTCCTTCTTCATGCCCAAATTTATCCATTACGGAAGCAATTCTTTCAGAACCAAAAATTCTCATTAAATTATCTTCCAAAGAAACATAGAATCTAGAAGATCCCGGATCACCCTGTCTTCCGGCTCGACCTCTTAACTGACGATCAATTCTACGAGAACTATGCCTTTCAACACCTAAGATTGCAAGACCACCCTTTTCTCTAACGCCTTCTCCAAGCTTAATATCTGTACCTCTACCGGCCATATTGGTAGCAATTGTAACATTTCCTCTTTGACCTGCTTCTTTGACAATTTCAGCCTCTTTAAAATGGTTTTTAGCGTTGAGAAGATTATGAGCAATTCCTTCCTTTTTCAAAAGATGATGCATTACTTCACTAACATCAACATCCGGGGTTCCAATTAGAACCGGTCTGCCCTGAGCAACCAATTCTTTAACCTGCTCTACTACAGCTCTATATTTTTCTGCTCTAGTCTTATAAATTAAATCTTCTTGATCATCTCTAATAACAGGAACATTAGTTGGAATTTCAACTACCGGAAGTTTATAAATTTCATAAAATTCGTTTTCTTCGGTTATCGCAGTACCGGTCATACCACTTAATTTTTTATACATTCTAAAATAATTCTGATAAGTAATAGTCGCTACCGTTTGAGTTTCCTCTCCGACAGCCACTCCCTCTTTAGCTTCAATAGCCTGATGCATTCCGTCACTAAACCTACTATCATGCTTAAGTCTTCCTGTTGACTGGTCAACAATAATTACCTTTTCGTCTTGAACCACATATTCTACATCTTTTTCATATAGGCAATAAGCTCTAAGCAGCTGATGAATAGTGTGAATCTTATCACTCTTATCACTATACTCTCGATGAAGTTTTTCCTTAGCCTCTTCTTTTTCAGCCTTACTAACTTCCATTTTTTCTATTTCATGAATTTCAGACCCTAAATCAGGAAGAATGAACATATTTTTATCTTCACTATCACCTGTTAAATAGAGATGCCCCTTAGTATGAAGATCAACAACATGAGACTTTTCCTCAATAGTATAATATAAATTATCTGTGATCTCTCCCATTCTCTTATCTCTCAAAAACTCATTTTCAAGCTTTTGAACACCATTTTTAACTCCCTGCTCGTTCAATAATTCCATCAGGGCTTTATGCTTAGGAAGAGCTTTGTAGCATTGTACCAACTTAAAATAAGCTTCTCTTTTCTTATCTTCATTTAGTAAGTTTTTAGCTTCAGCAACTAATTTATTAACAAGTTCAGCCTGCTTGTTAACCAGGGAAAAAACAATAGGTTTTAATTGATTATACTTTTGCTCAGTAGCCCTTTCAACTGCTCCCGAAATTATTAAAGGAATCCTCGCATCATCAATCAAAACAGAATCAACCTCATCAATCAAGCAATAATTAAATCCCCTTTGAACCATATCTTTAACATCAGGAACCATATTATCTCTTAAATAGTCAAAGCCAAATTCATGATTTACTCCATAAGTAACATCTTTAGCATACTCTGCTCTTCTTAGAGTTGAATCTTTAAGAGTATTGGTTATAACTCCAACTGAAACCCCTAAGAACTCTAATACATGTCCCATCCAATCATGGTCTCTTTTTGCCAAATAGTCATTAACGGTTACGATATGAACCCCTTTTCCACTCAAAGCATTGAGATAAGTCGGAAATAGAGCTACCAAAGTCTTACCTTCACCAGTTGCCATCTCTGCTATTTTACCCTGAGCAAGAACAGCCCCACCTAAAATTTGGACATCATAAGGGATCATTTCCCATTTTTGCATCCTTCCGTCTATCAGCCATTCTCTGCCTACCATTCTCCTACAAGCATCTTTGACTACGGCGAAAGCTTCCGGCATCAAATCATCTAGAGTTTCCCCCTCATGATGCCTTTTCTTAAACTCTTCAGTCTTAGCTCTTAACTCTTCATCTGTTAAGGATTCAAGATTTTTATAAAAAGAGTCAACTTGTTTTAAGATAGGAGAGAGCTTCTTAACTTCTCTCTCTTGTTTTGAACCAAAAATTTTTTTAAAAACTTTATTTAACATGATATATTTCCACCAAATTTATTTCCCATAATAAAAAAAACAAACCAAACAAGATTTGCTCACTAAATCTACTATACAAACGCTAAGGACTCATTCTCTCTATTCAAAGAATGCCCTTGAATTCTTTATCTTCCGGCAAGGAGTCTCTCTCCTAAGAAAGTATCCAGCCCAACATCAATGATTTTTTTATAAACAGCAGGAATATTGTACGATTCCCTAATAAACTTATATTCTTTCGTTTTCGTATCGTAGATTAAAAAACAAGAATCAGGATTACCATCTCTAGGCTGCCCTACTGACCCAACATTAATAATCATTCTATCATCAATAGCTCTGAAAACCTCCGGACGATGGGAGTGCCCTACAAAGCAAACTTCTTCGGAAAAGTGACTAAATTGCCTTTCGGCCTCCTCCTGAGAAAGAATATAATTCCAATCCTCCGGAATTAGAGGAGTTGAATGCACCAAAAGCAAATTCTCTACACTAATTTTAAGAGGAAGACCGAGTAAATATTCGTAGTTCTCATCTGAAATAGTTTCGACTGTCCATTTAGTAGCATCTCTAGCATAAGAATTAAATAAGAGAGTATTCGTTTGATGAACTACAGCACTATCATGATTTCCCATAACAACTTTGCTAGCATTCTTCCTAACTAATTCAACACATTCATTAGGATTTGGACCATAGCCAACGATATCTCCCAAACAGAAAATATGATCAACCTTCTCCTTTTCAATTCTCTTCAAAGTAGCCATTAATGCTTCAATATTGGAATGAATATCTGAAATAAATGCTATCTTCATTGCTATCCTTTAGCCTTTTCAACTTTATTGATTTTTTACAGTATTTAAAATACCGTTAATAAATTTGCTACTTTTGGGAGTACTATACTTTTTAGCTAATTCAATACACTCATTGATACTTACTCTTGGAGGAATCCCATCCAAATACTTGATTTCAACAATCCCCATCCGAATCAAGACTTTATCTACCATTGTTAAGCGACTAAAATCCCAGTTTTTAAGACTTTCCTTAATCAAAGAATCAACTTCTTCTAAATTCTCTCCATACTTCTCTATGTAGTCAACAAAGAAGTCATAATTGGAATCAATAATTTCTTTAACCTGATCATTAGAATTAATCCTCGGAAAAAAATTATACTTTTTCTTCCCCTTTAAAATTCTAACTCTCAATTCTTCAGCATAAGAATAAAAATTATCTAGAGAATTTTGAGCATCCAAATCTACAAAACTAGTTTCAATCTCTTCTTCGGAAAAAGGAATATTAAAAAAGACCAAGCTATCTTGATCTAATTTCTTAGTTCTGGCATCCTCAAAAACAGTGATTAATTCATCCCTAATAAGATCAACAACCTCAAAACTTCCCGCATCCAATAATAATTCGAAAAAAGCTTCCAAATTATCTTTTAGAAGCTCAAAAGACTCTCCTGATAACTCTTGAGCGTAGAAAAATGTGAGGAGAGTTTCCCTTACTTTTCTTCTTTTTGTAAATAATTTATTTTTCATCTTTTTCTTTCAACTTTAACGGAAATTTTTTCCAAACCTCCATGCTCATGCCCAATGGAGTTGCAGATCTCCACTACATGATAATAATTCTTTTACGAATAAACAAATATAATTTTAGTTCTACTACTTTTCACTAGCTAAAACAATCTCCTTTCTAATCAGAAAAAACGCTCTAGCAATCTAGAAAGGCTTAAATATAATTCATCTTTCCCAAAGAAACAAGCATCTTAAGTAAACTCTAGCAATTTACGATCTTTCAAGCCTTGGACTCCTTCTCTTTATGCTCTAATTGTTCTTCATTGTTGGGAAAAGAAGAACATCTCTAATAGATGACTGATTTGTTAAAAGCATCACAAGTCTATCTATTCCAATTCCAAGCCCTCCTGTAGGAGGCATTCCTGTTTCGATTGCTTGGACGAAATTTTCATCCATTGGGCTGGCTTCTTCATCCACATCTCTTCTCGCAGATTGCTCCATCAAAGTTTTTCTCTGGTAAACAGGATCATTACATTCGCTATAAGCGTTAGCAAATTCACTCCCATTGATAAAAAGCTCAAATCTTTGTAAATAATCAGGATCAGAATATTCTATTTTACAAAGTGGCGAAGTTTCTTTTGGATGATGAGTTATAAAAGTAGGCTGAATCAGCTTATCTTCTACCAAAAGTTCAAAAATTTCGCTAATAGCAAGACCTCTGATGAACTCTCCTTTTATTTCGCCGCCATTAGTTTTTACAATCTCTGCTAGTTCCTCATCAGTTTTAGTGGTAACATCAATTCCTGCGTATTCTTTGATCGCATCAACCATCTTAATTCTTCTAAAAGGTCTCTTAAGACTTATTTTATTTTCGCCGTAGGTGATTTCTTCGCTGCCATTAATTTCAAGATTAGTTCTAGCAAAAATTTCTTCTGTAATATTCATCATATCATGGTAATCTGCATAAGATTGATAAAGCTCCAAAAGAGTAAATTCAGGATTATGAGTTCTATCTACCCCCTCATTTCTAAAAACTTTTGAGATTTCATAAACACGATCAAAGCCACCAACAATTAATTTCTTCAAATAAGGCTCTAAAGAAATCCTCATATAAAGGTCTGTATCTAAGGCGTTATGATGAGTTATAAAAGGACGAGCCTCAGCACCGCCATAAATCGGTTGCAAAATTGGTGTTTCAACTTCCATGAAATCATGAGAATCTAAAATATTTCTAATTTGCCTAACAATTTTACATCTGTTAAGAAAAACTTCCTTAACCCCCGGGGTTACAATTAAATCAACATGGCGATTTCTATATCTTAACTCTTTATCTGCAAACTCATCAAAAACCTGCCCATCTTTCTCTTTTACAATAGGAAGTGGTCTTATATTTTTAGAAAGAAGCTCAAAATAATCAGCATAAACTGTGATTTCACCAACTTTAGTCTTCTTAACAATTCCTTTAACCCCAACAATATCACCGATATCAAGCTTTTTAAAAACCTCATAAGCTTCCTGTCCTATATTTTTTTGAGCAATATAGAGCTGGATCTTACCTTCTTTGTCCATAATCGAACAAAAACTGGCTTTACCCATTTTTCTCATGGTCATAATTCTGCCTGCTAAAGATAGAGTCTTTGGCTGATCTTCTGAAAAATAATTATCAAAATTATCCTTTATATCTTTAGAAAAATGCGTTACCTCATACTTGTATGGAAAAGGATTTATCTTTGCAAGATCTCTTAATTCGTTTATTTTATCAATTCTAACCTGTATTAGTTTTGAATATTCTTCCATAAATTTACCACCAAATTTTATATTTTATTTCATTTTTTTTGTTTCATTATTTTTTGAATAATATCTACACCCAAGAACTGAAGCTTAACTTCCTAAAATATTATTTTTTTTCTTCTGCCGCTTCTGTCACTTCTTCAGTCGGTCTTAGATTAAGCTCTGTTAATAGAAGATTTTCTATTTTTTCGCATAAAGCGCTATCTTCCATTAAAACCTGCTTAACCTTTTCTCTTCCTTGACCAATTCTTTCTTCGTTAAAAGAATACCAAGAACCAGATTTTTTAATAATATCTTTCTCAACTGCCAGATCAATGAGTTCTCCAATTCTAGAAATTCCTTCTCCAAAAATCATATCAAATTGAGCTGTTCTAAAAGGAGGTGCCACTTTGTTTTTAACAATTTTGACTCTAGTTGTATTACCAATGATCTCATCCTTATTTTTAATCGCAGAAATCTTTCTAACATCAACCCTAATCGAAGAATAGAATTTTAAAGCGTTTCCACCTGTAGTTGTTTCAGGATTGCCAAACATCACCCCGATTTTCATTCTTAATTGGTTAATAAAAATAACAATACAAGATGATTTTGAAATGGTTGCTGTGAGTTTTCTTAGAGCCTGAGACATCAGCCTTGCTTGAAGTCCCATGTGAGAATCTCCCATTTCACCCTCTATTTCGGCCTTTGGAGTTAAAGCTGCCACTGAATCAACAACAATAATATCAACAGCGTTAGAGCGAACTAGAGTTTCGGTAATATCCATAGCTTGCTCTCCATAATCAGGTTGGGCAACAAGCAGGTTTTTTATATCAACTCCAAGCCTTTTAGCATATTGCAAATCAAGAGCATGTTCTGCATCAATAAAAGCCGCTACACCTCCTAGTTTTTGAGCTTGAGCCACAGCATGAAGAGTCAGAGTTGTTTTCCCTGAACTTTCCGGACCAAAGATCTCAATAATTCTACCCCTAGGATAACCACCCACTCCAAGTGCTAAATCAACTCCAATAGAACCGGAAGGAACAACTTCTAAATTGAGACTTGGCTTATTATCTCCCAGCCTCATAATAGACCCCTTACCATAATTCTTTTCAATCTGTGCTATTGATAAATCCAGCATCTTCTGCTTATCACTATTTTCTTTCATTTAAACTCCAAACATATATTTTAAATCTCTACATTTTAATAATTCTCATCCCTAAAGGAGTAACTCTTTTGCAATTATGAAAAGAGCCAAACAGAAGCAATACACTGCAAAAAACTTTAAATTAACTTTTTTTATTAACCATATTAAAAAAGTTAAACAGAGATAACCACTCACAAAAGATGCCCCAAATCCACTCAGAAAAAGAGGAATATTAATCCCTTCTAAAGAATTTAATTCCAGTGCTTTTAGTAAAAATGCCCCTCCTACTGCAGGAATAGATAGAATAAAAGAGAAATTAGCAGCTTCCTCCTTATTTATCCAAAGCATCTTTCCCATACTCATAGTCGAACCACTTCTAGAAATACCCGGTAAAACGCTCAAACCTTGAACAAATCCAATAATCAAGCTATCAGAAATATTGATCATTGAAAGCTTTTTAAAAGTCCCTTGTCTAAATTCAAAAAAAACTAGCATTAAAGAAGTAATCAGTAAGCCTCCTGCTACATAGAGCAAATTTGAAGAAATAGCTTCCATATAATCATTCAAATATAGCCCCACAAAACCGGTCGGAATACTCCCTATCAACACAAGGAAAGAAAGCCTTGCATAATCATCTTGCATAAAGCTATCAGAAACTCTCCAAGTCTTTAAAAATTTTAGGAAAGCAACAAAGAAAGATCCAATCATCTTTAAAATTATTTTACGATAAAAAATTAGAACTACCAGTAAAGTCCCCAGATGAAGTAAGACATCAAAGAGTAAATTGTTCCCCGTATCCAAATCAAAATATTTGTGCAAAATAGCCAAATGACCCGATGAAGAAACCGGTAAAAACTCAGTTACGCCTTGTACGATTCCAAATAAAATATATTTTATCAACTCACCCATCTTCTCACTTATAAAACAAGTTCAAATTCTAGTTACTAATTCTTGCTACAATATAGAAATAGAGATTTTTTTTGTCAACTAATAAAATCGAACTACCTCAAAATAATAGCTCAGGTTGCTCCAAATTTTGTTCCTTTAAAATCCTAAATTTTAAAAAGAATTTCTAGCAATATTAAATCTTATGGTTGATTATTTTTGGTATTCTTTAAAAAATAGTTTATATTAGCTCCCAAATATAAGAGATAGGAGATAAAATGTTAGATATTAAATTTGTTAGAGAAAACTTAGAACTAGTCAAGCAGAAAGTAGCTAGTAAGAATGTTAAAATAGATTTTGATAAACTAATCAGTCTTGATGAAGAAAAAAGACAAATGCTGACTTCAGTTGAGAATTTAAAAGCAACTAGAAATAAAGCAACCAAAGAGATTGCTCGTCTCAAAAAGGAAAAGCAAGATGCCTCTGAAATGATCAAGGAAATGAGAAATATTGGAGATCAGATTTCAGAAATGGATCATAGGATTAAGGAAAAAGATGAGGAAATCCATGAAATTATGATGCAAGTTCCCAATTTACCTAATGACAGCGTTCCTGTAGGCAAGAATGAACTGGATAATCAAATCCTTAAGCAATGGGGAGAAAAAAAGAATTTTGATTTTAAAGCTCTAGATCATTTAGAACTTGCTGAAAAGCATGGTTTAATGGACTTTAAAAGAGCCAGCAGAATGAGTGGCTCCGGATTTCCTCTCTACACAGGCAGAGGAGCAACTTTGGAAAGAGCATTAATCAACTATATGTTGGATTTTCATGTAAATGATGGCTATATTGAAATGATACCGCCAATTATGGCTCTTCCAACTGCCATGGAAGGAACAGCCCAGCTTCCAAAACTGAAGGAAGATATGTATTATTGCCCTAAAGACAATCTCTATCTGATTCCAACGGCAGAAGTTACTATTACCAATTATCATAGAGAAGAAATTTTAAGCAAAAAGGAACTTCCCAAATATTTCTGTGGCTATACCCCTTGTTTTAGAAGAGAAGCAGGAAGCTATGGAAAAGATACCAGAGGTCTCTTGAGAATACATCAATTTAATAAAGTGGAAATGGTAAAATTGGTAGAACCTGAAAATTCTTATGCTGAACTTGAAGATCTTTTGAATAGAGTTGAAAGAATTTTACAAAATTTAAATATTCCTTATCAAGTTTTAACTCTTTGCACCGGAGATCTTTCTTTTGGAGCTGCTAAATGCTATGATATTGAAACTTGGTCAGTTTGCGAAAATAAATATTTAGAAGCTTCTTCATGCAGTAATTTTGAAGATTTTCAAGCTAGAAGAATGAATTTAAGATACAGAAAAGAAGAAAAGGCAAAGCCTGAATTTGTTCATACTTTAAATGGCTCCGGACTTGCAACTTCCAGACTAATGGTTTCACTTTTAGAAAATAATCAAAATGCTGATGGCTCTATTACAGTGCCAAAAGTACTACAGAAATATACAGGATTTGAGATCATTAAATAATTTTTTGCGGTATAAATAGCGAGCTACTGCGTCAAGATTAAAATTACATTCGGTCACCTACTATTTGTAGGCTCGGTCATAAAATTTTAATCAATCCTTGTATCTCATCCATTTCTACTCGCAAAAAAATACAAATATTGAGATAAATATTTTGGGAATTGATTTCTAATTTGTTTACCCTTTTTATTTTTACTTAGAGTTTCCTGAAAAAGTCCCAAACGCAGGAG
>PDWI01007493.1_pt1 | contig 13218 bp, 14 predicted proteins | sample 1430891 | NCBI WGS metagenome assembly PDWI01 (sample SAMN01162508, study PRJNA174530) | Oral metagenome, whole genome shotgun sequencing project. | biome: Marine environment; feature: Marine mammal; material: Swab sample of the gingival sulcus; isolation source: swab sample of gingival sulcus... | reverse complement strand
TGGCGTCATTTCATTTAAATAATCATTCTCTTTCTCATAAAATTCATCAAAGGTGTTGATAGAACGTCTTATATAAACAAGATTAAGCATGGTATCAAATTCACTTCTCATAGCGTTTAGTTTTTTGAAAATGTCATTTTGTTCTGCAAAACTATCCGCATTGTTAAACTCCGTTGTACACTCCATAAAGTGTTGTTTTAATTCGTCCAAATTTGGTCTATTATATTTAAGATCACTAAATTTCATCCATACCACCCATATATTTCTTTAGCACCTCTGGTACTCTCACCTTTCCATCTTTCGTTTGGTAATTCTCCATAATAGCAGCCAGACATCTGCCCACCGCTACACCGGAACCATTTAACGTATGAAGATGTTTTACTTTACCATCTTTATCTCTATATCGTAGAGAAGCTCGTCTCGCCTGAAAATCTAAAAAATTAGAAATAGAAGATATTTCTCTGTAAGTATTAAAACCTGGCATCCAAACCTCTACATCATAGGTCTTTGAAGAAGTAAATGATAAATCTCCACTACATAACTCAATCACCCTATATGGTATGCCAAGTGATTGAAGAAGCGCTTCCACATCCTGTAACATATCTTCTTGTTCTGCCCAAGAATCCTCTTGCCTAGCAAATTTCACAAGTTCAATCTTATCAAACTGATGCTGACGAATGATTCCTTTGGTATCTTTTCCTGCTGAACCAGCTTCTTTTCTAAAACATGGTGTATAGGCTGTAATGTAAATAGGAAGCATATCATCACTTAAAATCTCTTCTCTGTAATAATTGGTAAGCGATACCTCCGCCGTAGGAATTAAAAACATATCTAGTTCTTCAATACGAAACATATCATCTTCAAATTTGGGTAGCTGACCAGTTCCTATCATAGCGTCTCTATTTACAACAACTGGCGTGTTCATCTCTTTATACTTCCCATTTTGGGTATGAAAATCTAGCATATAGTTTATTAGTGCTCTTTCTAGTTTAGCTGCCTTATCGACAATATAAGTAAATCTAGATTTTGAAACTTTTGATCCTCTAAGAGAATCTAAAAACCCACGCTCTGCACCAATATCCCAGTGTGCTTTAGGCTCAAAATCAAATACGGTCGGTTCTCCCCATTTTCTAATTTCAACGTTGTCATCTTCTCCTTTACCTATAGGAATACCATCATGTGGTATATTCGGAAGATATAATAGTTTTTCTTCTATCACCGTTTCAACTTCTTTTAACTTTTCATTGAGTACAGATATATCACTTGATAACTTCTTAAGTTCTACAAGCAACGTCTCTGCATCCCTACCTTCTTTTTTATACTGAGGAATTAACTTGCTTTTTTTGTTTTGCTCACTTCTTAACTCCTCTACTTCTTGAAGTATCTTTCGTCTATTCTCATCGAAATCTTTAATCTCGCTTAATCCAAAGTCGCCTTTACCTCTTTTAAGTATTGCTTCACGGATTACATCATAATCTCGTCTAATTCTTTTTAAATCTATCATAAATTACTCCTTTTACTAATTGTCTATAAACGATCTGCATCGGTCAATTGATGCAAAAAGGATACCCATACCAATATAATATGAATAAATATGTCTTGGAACCGCCCCCTTAATAAGTAACTCTATACCTAAAAAAACCATGGATATGATAATATAAAATATAAAGTTATACGTCAGCATTCTTTTCCTGTTGTTAATTTTAAACTTTTGTATAAAAATATTATGGATTGGTGTATTGTTAAAAACAATTTTAAAGAATGAATATGATAAAAAAGCTAGCGCCATTTTATATAATAATTGAGCCATACTACCTCTTCTTTCTTTTTTTCTTGTGTTTACTCTTATTCTTTGAACTCTTGCGTTCATTCGCCTTTTTTATATTGACGATATCGATCGTCTTTAACATCGAGGCAATAATAATACCACCAACAAATATGTCTGAATACGTTGTACTTGCCGACTCTCCTCTTACATAATACTCAATTGCTATGGTCGCAAAGGATAGCGCAAAGTAAACGATAGTATGAAAAAATATATTTCTAAAAAAACTTTCCAGTTTATACTTTTCTACTAATTTTTCATGTATATTTATTTTTTTAAATATAAAGTGAAATACAAAAGCAGAAAGCAGCATCAATGCTATCCTAATAAATATTGTCATCATTACTCTCCATATCTAGCTGTTGTTCAACAACAAAATCTATCCCATTATTTTTGATCAGATTGTATGTTTTCTCATCAATCTTCTGTATCGTTTCTATCAGTTTTTTCCCTCTAATTTTGAAAATGTTGCCGATTTTCTTTGCATCAACCATCTCACAATCAAATAGGCCATACCGATACTTAGCAATACTAAGTTCTCTATCGGTCAAGTTTTCAACAAGTATCGACTCCAATTTCTTGATATTTAGAGATCGTTGTATTTTTTTATCATCCATTTTGATAACTCTACCTTTTCTAAACCAAGAGAATTTCTAATTATGATTTCTCCCCTTTGTTTGCTATCATTTAATTCAATTAATCTCTTTAGTTGCATTACAGTACCTTGATTCCCATCATATATTTTTGCTTTACTAAAATACCTACTAAACTCCTGTTTTAAAAATAAAAAATGAGTACAACCAAGAACCACAGCATCATAATGGCTGCCGTCTATATTTTCACGCATAAGGTAATCGCTAAAGGAGCCATAATCCCACTTGCCACTCTCAACAAGTTCTACTAATGTACTAGCTTTTAATGAATCTACTTTATCCGTACTATACTTTTCTTCTAATCTAACATATTTATCATTTTCTATTGTATACTTGGTTGCAACAACTAATATATTTTTGTCTTTGTTTTCTAAATACGCAGGCTTTAAAGCCGGTTCCATTCCTATAATTGGAATATGAAAAGCACTTCTTAATTCTTCGATTGCCGCACTAGTAGCGGTATTACAAGCAACAACAACAGCTTTTGCTCCTTCAGAGACAAAACCGTCTACAATTTCTTTAGAAAATGCTATTAGTTCACTCTTTGGCCGAACGCCATATGGTGCTCTGGCGCTATCGCCAAAATATATTAAATTTTCGTTTGGCAACAGTGAGTGTATATCGCTCAACACACTAAGTCCGCCTAATCCCGAATCAAATACGCCAATAAATTTTTTCATATAAACATTATACCATAAAGATTAAATGGATAGTTTAATAAATCGATCCACTCCAAAAATATCTTTATACTCCTTATCAACTCGATAATTATACTCGATAGCAAGTAGTCTTACATCCAGCATTTGGTCATGACCTAGCTCCAATATAATCTTTCCTCCAGGATTTAAATAATCCCTTGCATCACGAAGTATCCTTCTATAAAAAGAAAGGCCATCATCCCCTCCAAAAAGCGATATATAGGGCTCGCTCTTTAAAAGAGTCAACTGATCAAGGTCTTCTTTTTTTATATATGGTGGGTTTGAAACGATGACATCAAACGTTGATTCAATCGATTGAAACAAATCGGACTGTATTATGTTTACCATCGAATCAAACTTATTAGCATTTTGGGTTGCAACAAAAAGTGCTTTGTCAGAAATATCGGAAATCGTAACATTTTTTTTAGTCTCTAATTCCAGAGTAATCCCAATGATGCCAGAACCCGTACAAAGATCGAGTAGACTATCAAATGATTCTTGTCTAGCAATATCGATTATCATTTCGGTTTCTTCCCTAGGAATTAACACGTTTTCAGAGACAATAAACTCTCTCCCATAAAACTCCCTAGTACCTTTTATATAGGCTAATGGGTACCCGCTAGCTAACGATTCAATAAACTCCATATATTGTCGTTCTATCTCTAAATCGACCTCATCATCTCGTCTTAATACAATCTCTTCAAAGCTCATATTAGACAAAAAACAGAGCAATTCTCTAACATCATGCTTATTATTCACTTTTTGATATCCAATCGCTAACATTGTTTTCACATTCATACATAAAGCCCCTTAATTCACTATATTTAAGTATAACATATATATTTTTAATAATTAATATGTAATTTTTGTAAAAAATGTGATATGCTATAAGTGTCAGAGCTTCTTATATTTTGAACCGCAAATTTTATTTAGGGAGCCCGTTGTCGAAGTGGAATACAAACAAGCCTTTTTAGTTGGACGTTTCAAGACCACCGTAGGGCACCCACCTGGTGTACAGGGTCTCAAAATCCGGAAGCTTTGATAAAAAAAACACTCTAGATTTCTAAGTAGAAATAATAGAGTGTATTTTTGTTTCTTACTTGTGCGAAATAATGGCCACATAGGAACCCGATTGGTATCCTTCTACTGTTGCCTCAACTTCCTCATTTGAATAAATAGGATGTTTTATGAGCGTCTGTAAAAAAGTAAACTGTTTGATTCCTAGATCTCTTAAAATGTCAATCTTTTCCTGTGTCGTTCGCCAATTAGCAGCTTTTAGTAGCTCTATCATTCGCTTGTGCTTGTCAAGATTGGGAATGGCCCCTTCTAGATTAATATTTTCAAACACTTGATCCGTAGTAAGAAGCATATACATAAGACCATATGAGCTCTCTTTGGGAATATCAAATATGATGAGTCGTCCACCATTTTTTAGTGCATGATAACTTTTCTCATACGCTTGTTTAATGTCGTCAATATAACAAGAACTGGTATTAAAATAAATAATATCATAGTAGTCATCTTTTAAACATACCTGTTCTATGGTATCAATGGTAACATCCATTCCTCTTTTTATCGCTATAGTCGCCATATCCTTAGAAGGCTCAATTCCTTCAATCACTACGTCACCGTCTTCCTTTAAAAAATGCTCAAAATAACCCGTACCACATCCAACAGAAAGAACTTTTTTACCTTGTAAATCGCCAAGTGCTTTGCTCATCAATGCGAACTCACTACGAAATATATTTTCATGTTCTAAAAACCATTTATCATACTTTTTAGCATATCCATCAAAGGAAACGTTTTCCATATCATCCTCCTAAAACAAAAAGCTTCCTTCAAAAGGAAGCCAATCGTTTACCAATACTTCAGTTCTAAGTCTTTTCCTATAATATTCTTAGCGAGCTTATTAATTGGCAGTAAGTTCATTATAATGATTGCAATAATCATATCTACAACCAAGAAAGACCCATTATAAATCATAGAATAGATTAATGGATTTTGTCCTTCTGGCGCATACTCTGCAAAAAATACAAAGCCACTAATGACATGAGATGCAAACCTCATTAGCGTTGCCATTACCATTCCCATATTCATATGTTTTGGAAAATATCCAGCAAGTCCAAGCAACATAAATGGCACTGGATAATCCAGCAATACTTGAACTGGGTGAACGACATATCCACCAAGTATTAGATTTAATATTCCAAAAATAAGTCCTGTCATAACACCAATATTTGGTCCATAGATAAATGCTATGAAAAATATCGGAACCATAGATGCAAGCGTTACGCTACCACCTTGTGGCATTTTAAATAGTACAAACATATTTAAAATAATAGCTAGTGTCACCGCAAGAGCAACATGAGTTAATATCTTAGTTGTAAATTTTATCTTTGAAAATCTTAATATAAGAATGCCTGATAAAATAAGTAATATAACTAAAACGATACTAACAGGACTAGCCATAAGGCCTTTTATCGCCTCACTAATGCCTGATGGTATTTCTGAAATCTTTTCAATAAAGTTACTAAACATTCTACCTCCTTTTATTGTAGGTTGTTAAAAAAAACAACCCCATAAGTAAGGGGCTAATATTTGCTTTCCTACGACGGCGTTAACCGAATCAGGTTCTGAGGGTATCATCTCAGCTTTAAAGCACCCCTAGCAAAGTTATTATAACATGATGTCACCGTTTTTAAAAGGCTTTTGTTTTTATTAATCTAAGAAAAAATAGCCACCCCCTTCCATAAGGAAGTGACTATTTCGCACTAAAAATTCATGTTATATTATCGTGCCATGTTATCATTAACGATGAATATACTCCCAAATAACAGTAGAGAAATACCTAAAAGCATTGTAAACAGACGTAATGTATTATCATAACCAGTTGCCGGTAAAGCGGCTTTATTTTCTTTGTTAGTAACAATGAATCCATCTTTTGCATTGCCGCTAATGGTTGTTGTATAATGGTCTACTTTATCTTCCGTTACGGTATATACGATGTCTTTCCCGTCTTTCTCTTTAACTAAGTCGGCAAATTCCACTTTCCATCCATCGGATTGTTGTAGTTCTTTCGTTGCTACTTCTACCCCATCAGCCATAAGTCTTACCATTATACTATCCGGTCTACTGCCATTTTTATTGTCACTATCATCCCATACTTTGGTAACTTTTATGGCCGTTTTTTCTGGAAGATAGGTATTGGTTATAGTATTTCCTTTTTGACTTACTAGATATGCATTAGAGTTTATTACTACTTTGTCGTCTATAACACCATCTTCTTCTATGCTATATATATACTCCTCGCCTTTAGCATTTTCTTTCTCTAAATTCTGCCATGTATAATGAAATGGTCCTTTGCCTGATACAATAGGATTGACATTAACAAACTCTTTTGGTGTTGATTGGGTTTCTCTATATAAATGTAGTTTGACTGCTATATGATCAGCCTTAGGTCCACCTTTCCATTCTTTTGTTGCTTCTACGGTAATGGTCTCTGGTTTCATTATCGTATTGATCAAATTGTAACCATCTACTGTTGTCAAATAATTTGGAACCTTATCTTCTCTCAGTGTATACTCTATTAGCTTACCATCTTTATATTTTGCTAAATCAATAAACGACCATGACCACCCATCTGCTGCTGTTACTTCTTTTGAAACCAATTCAGTAGCGCCACTCATTAACCTTATAATTATGCTACTAGGTCTTTTTCCATCTTGATTATTGTTGTCATCCCATGTCTTTTGACCATGTATGGTTATGGTTTCTGGAACATATGTATTGGTGATGTCATATCCATTAATTTCTGTCGTATATTCTTCCACAACATCTTCTTTTATCGTGTAATTGATTTCACTGCCATTTTGATACTTTGGTACATCATTAAACGACCATGACCACCCGTCCGCTGCTGTTACTTCTTTGGAAGCCACTTCAACGTCGCCGTTCATAAGTCGAACAGTAATACTATCGGGCCTTTTTCCATCTTGGTTATTATTATCATTCCAAGTCTTTTGACCACTTATGTCAATGGTTTCTGGGACATACGTATTGGTGATATCATATCCATTAATGGTTGACGTATACTCTGCAACGGCATCTTCTTTTATTGTATAATTAATTTCATTACCATTTTTGTACTTTGGCACATCCGTAAACGACCATGACCACCCATCCGCTGCTGTTACTTCATTGGACGCCACTTCAGTGTCGCCGTTCATAAGTCGAACAGTAATACTCTCTGGCCTTTTTCCATCCTGATTATCACCATCTTGCCATATCTTTTTCCCATTGATGGTGATTACTCGAACATTTGTTATTAATGTTCGTGAACCAAGCTCTGGATAAGTACCATCTGGTAAATCGTAAACTATCTCTGTTTTATACCCCTCTACAGGTTCTTCTTCAATAAGGATTTTTTGAAAAGGGCAGCCAATAACAGAGCCTATTTGTTCCGAAATATAAACAGTATGCCCCCATCCATTGTTAGCACTTAACACTAAAGGATCATCACCAAATGAATGATTGGCACCTGGATAATAGGTGATATGAAGCGTAATATGATCCGGCCTTATGCCATCTTCATTGTTATTATCTTCCCATGCTTTGTATATAGATAGTGGTGATTCAACCATATAATAACCTTCGTTAATATAATTTGTTATAACAAATCCATCTTCTGGCGATCCTGTAACATCAGAAACATAAAAATAAGAAGTTGGTGTTTCTAATTCTTCTACAGAATAGTTGATCAAATCGCCATTGGCATCATACTTATCTACGTCTTTAAATTCACTTTCCCATACCCAGTAGCCAGTTGCATTTGAATCATTTAAAGTAATTTGTTCTCCCGTATCCTGACCATTGGCAATAAGTTTTATCGTGCAACTGTTAGCAAAATTAGGATCACGGTATTGTCGAATTAAATCAACTGCCCAAGGCGGTTGCCATTCTTTTGTTACTTTAATGTCTATTGTTTCTCCCCTTGGATTATTGTTGTTACTTCCAAAACTCTTCGAATCAGTACTAATAATTAAACAACTTATAACTAGTATAAAAACTAACACGACTGAAACCATCCGCTTGACTTTCATTGTGCACCTCTCTTTTCTAAAAAAATAATAAATAATAACAATACAAAATTACAAATATCCGATTACATTATACCATAAAAAAATATTTTAAAAAGCAATATCTACTATTATATATAAATATAGTCCTATTTTTTTAATTTATTTGTATTAATTGTTTCACAAATTAAATTATATTCATTTTTTGATATAATTAGGACCAAACCACTTATCGTTCACTGTGTTTTATAAATAAAAAATACACCAGCCACTAGGGTAGCCAATGCATTTTAGTATCTATTTCTTAGCTTGGTTCTTAACACTCTCTATTTTTTTCTTTAATGCTTCTTGATCCCCAAGATAGTACTTATTTATTACGTTAAACTCTTTATCAAACTCATATACTAATGGAACACCTGTAGGAATATTAACCCCCACAATCTCTTCATCACTTAATTGATCAAAATGCTTCACTAACGCTCTTATAGAGTTCCCATGCGCTGCTATTAAAACTCGTTTTCCATCTAACATATCCTTCTTAATGTATTGATTAAAGTATGGTAATGCTCTTTCAATCGTTTCTTTTAGCGACTCTGTAAGAGGTAATTCCTTTTTATCAACATTTCTATAAGGTTCTTGATTCGCAGGATTCCTCTCGTCTCCCTCTTCTAATGCAGGAGGCATCACGTCAAAAGAACGTCGCCAAATTTTAACCTGCTCTTCGCCCATCTTTTTAGCAGTCTCACTTTTATTAAGTCCTTGAAGCGCACCGTAATGCCTCTCATTTATTCTCCAAGTCTTAACGACTGGTAACCACTCTCTATCCATTTCTTCTAGCACTAAGTTAAGCGTTCTAATAGCTCTCTTAAGGTAGCTAGTGTAACATATATCAAAATCAAAACCTGCTTCTTTTAAAAGTTTACCACCTTCTCTAGCTTCTTCAACGCCCTTCTCTGTAAGACCGACATCTGTCCAGCCAGTAAATTGATTTAATTTATTCCATTCGCTCTCGCCATGCCTAATAATTACTAATTTCATATTTCCTCCTATTTTCTTCTTTTATTGTATTGAAGTCTCTCATGAGCATCTAAAAATCGCTTTCTGAGTCTTATATCATCTGGTGTAACTTCTACCCATTCATCCTCTTCTATAAACTCTAATGCTTCTTCTAATGTGAACTCTTTTGCCTTTGTTAACTTAATGGCATCATCACTACCTGATGCTCTCGTATTGGTAAGCTTTTTATTTTTACAAGGGTTTACTGTCATATCTTCTTTTCGATTATTCATCCCCACAATCATGCCTTCATAGACTTCTGTCTGAGGGTCTACAAATAGAGTTCCTCTACTACTTAAGTTATTTAAAGCGTACCCCATAGTCGTTCCTTTTTCACCACTAATAAGTGCTCCATTCGCTCTTGTAGGTATCTCTCCAACAAATGCACCATAGTGCGAAAATCTTCTAATAAAAGTTCCTTCTCCTCTTGTTTCTGTGATAAATTCCGATCGGTATCCGAGTAAACTTCTAGTAGGTATGCTGTAGATAATCTTTGTATAGTTCCCCTCTTTTTCCATACTCTCCATAATACCTTTTCTTAAGTTTAATTTGGCAATAACACTTCCTATAAATTCATCAGGAGCACTTATAGAAACCGTTTCATATGGCTCGCATTTTTTACCGTCTATGGTTTTAAATAGCACTTCTGGTTTTGATATGCTTAATTCATAACCTTCTCTTCTCATGTTTTCAATAAGTATGGATAAATGTAGTTCCCCTCTTCCAGACACTTTGTAGGCATCACTTCCTTCTATTGGCTCCACTTTAAGACCAACATTCGTTTCCAGTTCTTTTTTAAGTCTTGCCCCAATATGCCTCGTGGTCAGGAATTTCCCACTCTTACCCGCAAAAGGTGACGTGTTTACATAAAAGTTCATCGACAATGTCGGCTCTTCAATATCAATCATTTCAAGCGCTCTCACCTTGCCTTCATCTCCTATTGTTTCACCAATTGATATATCACTGATGCCGGCAATTAGCGCCATGTCGCCTGACCCAACGCTCTCCACTTCCACTCTATTTAACCCTTCATAGGTAAAACAACTCGATATCTTAACATTTTTTTCCGTTCCATCTCTTTTGACAATACTAACATTTTGTCCCTTTTTTAACCTACCACTCAATACTCTACCAAGTCCTAGTCGACCAATGTAATCATCGTATTGAAGAGATGATATTTGAAGTGATAAATCCTCTGAATCTCTATCTGGATATGGTTCAACGTGATCAATTATTGTTTCAAATAGAGGGATGATATCGTCATTGTTATCCTCTTTTTCATATCGCACGATGCCACGTTTGGCGATACCATATAGTATTGGAAAATCTAGCTGTTCATCATCTGCTCCAAGCTCACCAAATAGATCAAAACTCATATCAACAACTTCTTCGCTTCTCTCATCATTCTTATCTATTTTGTTAATCAGTAATATTGGTTTAAGACCAGCTTCAAGTGATTTTTGAAGTACAAATCTAGTTTGAGGCATTGGTCCTTCACTCGAATCGACAAGGAGTATTGTCGTATCTACTGTTTTGATGATTCTCTCAACTTCACTTGAAAAGTCTGCGTGACCTGGTGTATCCACCACATTGATCTTATAATCCTTATAATTGATAGCACAGTTTTTAGAGTATATCGTGATGCCTCGTTCTCTTTCAAGATCATTGCTGTCCATTACACAATCAATTTTTTCTTCATGCGCATCAAAAACACCGGATTCTGCTAACATAGCATCTATTAAAGTACTTTTCCCAGCATCTACATGGGCGATAACTGCGATATTAATGATTTTTCTTTTTTTCATGGTTCTCCTTACTATTTCTTAAGAGAAAGTATCTCCATTAGTTTTTTATTCTTTTTTATAACATTATAAACTGGTATACCTATTACCGTAACGATAATAAACTCACTGATTGCTATGGTAAAAAATGTTTCCCATAACGGCGCACCAATTAAATAGTTTAACTCCACAGCGATTGGAAAGATCATAATGGTAGGAAATAAAGACGCAATAAAAGTGTGTTTTCTAAACTTATATACGAGCGCCATAGCGATCATAGTCGAAATGGATCCTACCACAACATCTATCAAACCATACATATAAAAGTTTGAAATGGCACATCCAAGCCCTACGGCAAATATATATATCGGGTGGATGAGCGCAAGTAGATTTAGTATCTCTGCCACTCTAAACTGAATGGGTCCATAAGCAAGCGCTCCAAGTGATATCGTCAGTGTCACATATAGCGCAGCAACAACTGCTATTAGTGTTAATTTTCTTGTATTCATTTTTTTCTCCTAGTTTTGTTTTTTGTCAGGATGGTTTCGAACTGACAGTAATTTCCAAATATGTTGAAAATGAAAGGTTTGTTTTTATTTCACTACAAAACTCCTATTCAATTATCAACTGACACAGTATACCATAGTATTATAAAAAAGACTAACCTTTTTTTCACTATTGATCTGTATTTATGCTATCCTTTTCAAAAAGATCTTCATTGATTTCACCATTAATTCGAATACTCGTGGTTTTTCTAGTTTCAAATTCATAATCGTAATAGGCAATGTCTTCTAAAACATAAAAGGGTTTTAAATTAAACCACAATTTTGCCACCACTTTAGAATCCTCTACATATTCCGCATAAATAGCTGGTTTTTCATGATACGTTGTCATTTTAATGTTGCTAAAATCATCTTCAAATCCGTTATAAAAAAGGAGATTATTGATTTTAGGAAACGCTGGTACAGATTCGATTTCTCCTATTCGAGGATCCCAAACATACCCATCGCGGTCTGAAAAAGATATTGTTGTAGAAGTAAATGAGCCATAGTCTGTTTCGCTTCTCGCTTTATTAGGAAGCCAGTAATATGTACTTTGTGCCTTTTGCTCCATATCGGGCAATTGAATCGAACTATTGACAACCATCGATTGATAGCCATTTGTTGGCGCATATTTTAATAACAGTTCCTTACCAGTTAACTCTTTGTCCTTGTCGCTTAATTCACCTAGTTCTATCTTTTCATTCGTGCCCTCAATATAGCACTCCATTTCACCATTCTTATTTTCTTTACACTCAATAACTTCATTTTCATAAGACGCAGCTACACGCTCTGTCTCCTCTTCTTCTTTCTTGCTCTCTTCTTTTGATTCTTCCTTTTTCTCTTCTTTTATTTCGGCCTTTGTGTCTTCTTCCTTCGCTTCTTCTTTTTTAGCACAAGCCACACTAAATAGAACAGTAACTAATACCAAAATGCATGCGATTATCACTTTTTTGTTTCTCACCAACAACCTCCTAAACATCTTTACTTTTCTCTTATTCCTCTGCTCATTTTCATATCAAATATGACATCTACTACACTTTTTCTATAGGGAATAAACAGATCATCATCTATCATCTTTATAATCTCTTCTTTACTAGCCCACTTGGCATCCTGAACTTCTTCTTTTTGAAAACGAAGTTCACCGATTGAAACATCGTTTTCAACGATGTATATATCATGAAAGCCTCTATCAAAATGGACAGTAAGTGATGGCCTTAACGTATTATCAAACAACTCAATGCCCAACTCTTCATAAAGTTCTCTTTTGATGGCTTCTTCACTCGTTTCTCCACTGATTACGGACCCACCAGCTGAAAACTCCCAGTATCCAGGATAGCTTTCTTTATCATGTTGTCTTCTACTTATCAGCATTTCACCATTTGTATTAAACACACAGATATGAACTACAAATCGATAGCACCCTTTAGGGACTTTATCACCTCTTATCATTGTTCTATCAAGTTTATGGTAATCCTTATCGTATAAATCCCACATTTCCATATGATGCTCCTTCAATAATTACATGAAAACTTACCTCTATATTGTAACCTTATTTTATCATCAAAATTTCATGAGCTCAATACAGGAA
>PDWI01007492.1_pt1 | contig 13218 bp, 13 predicted proteins | sample 1430891 | NCBI WGS metagenome assembly PDWI01 (sample SAMN01162508, study PRJNA174530) | Oral metagenome, whole genome shotgun sequencing project. | biome: Marine environment; feature: Marine mammal; material: Swab sample of the gingival sulcus; isolation source: swab sample of gingival sulcus... | reverse complement strand
GCAAGTTCGCAAGTTCGCAAGTTCGCAAGTTCGCAAGTTCGCAAGTTCGCAAGTTCGCAAGTAGCTCGGCGAGGGTTTACGTTGATTGAATTATTGGTAGTAATTGTAATAATCGGAATCCTTGCTGGAATGGGGATTGCTCAATATAAGCAGACGGTTTATAAGGCTCAGGAGGCTAAAGCGTTGGCTGAGATGGCACAGATAAAAAAGGCTATTCGACTATTAGAAGTTGAAACAGGGAAGACAATCGGAGGGTTTTCGATTGGTACTTGTGTGCAAAATCCTGAATTCAAAATGGTTGGTTGTGCAGGAGGTTTGTTATGTAAAGAAGAAGTAGCAAAACCTACAAATTCTGGTCAAGAATTTGATTTTGGAAAGAAATGGGCGGGACCATATATAGATAAAAGTGTATTAATTGACCCATGGGGAACACCATATGAGTTTGATTGGGATTTTGTTTGTTACAATAACCCTAAGTATGCACAAAAGGAATGTAATGGAAAATCTGTTATTTCGGCTATTATGTCGTATGGACCAGATAGGTCTGGTAGTTATAAAGATAATATTATAATTCCGTTTTGTGTTCCCAAGTAGTGAATCTAAATTATGACGGATTTTTGGTTTCTGAAATTTTGTTTAAAAACACTCGAAAACAGTTGACAATTTTTAGTAAAACACAAAAATTTGCCTGATTTTATTTAACATTGTTGAAATGCAAAAAATTTACGACAACATTAAATCTATTGCTGGACCAATCCTTGTGGTTGATGGAGTAAAAGATGCCAAATACGAAGAGCTAGTAGAAGTACAACTGGCTGACGGAAGTACCAAAATGGGGAAAGTTTTGGAATCTCATAATGGACGAGCGATGGTTCAAATGTTTGAGTCTACGCAAGGACTTTCTACCGAAAATTTGAAAGCAAAATTCACCGGAAAAGTGGCCACTTTGGGGGTTTCTCCAGATATGCTCGGACGAGTGTTCAATGGAGCGGGAAAAGCGCTTGATGATGGACCAGCTGTGTTAGCGGAAAAACAAATTGATATTTCAGGAATGGCGATTAATCCATATTCTCGAACCTTCCCATCAGACTTTATCCAAACTGGTATTTCGACTATTGATGTGATGAATACTTTGGTGCGAGGACAAAAATTACCAGTGTTTTCAGGGTCTGGGTTGCCACACGCTGAATTAGCGACACAAATTGCCCGACAAGCGAAAGTGAATGATGGATCTGAGTTTGCGGTAGTGTTTGGAGCCATGGGGGTAACGTTTGAAGAAGCGATGTTCTTTAAAAACGAATTTGAACGAACTGGAGCGATTGAAAACTCAACGTTGTTCTTGAATACGGCGGCCGATCCAGTGGTAGAACGAATTTCTGTGCCACGAATGGCGTTGTCTTTTGCTGAATACTTGGCGTTTGAAAAAGACATGCACGTGTTGGTGATTTTGACCGACATGACCAACTACGCAGAAGCGTTGCGAGAAGTGTCTGCGGCCCGAAAAGAAGTGCCAGGACGACGAGGATATCCAGGATACCTCTATACTGATCTTTCAACTATTTATGAACGAGCGGGACGAGTAAAAGGTTCAAACGGATCTTTGACGCAAGTGCCAATCTTATCAATGCCAGAAGATGATATTACTCATCCAGTGCCAGATTTGACTGGATATATTACCGAAGGACAATTCGTGGTTGATCGAGGATTGTACCAAAAGAAAGCGATGCCACCAGTAGACGTGTTGAAATCATTGTCTCGATTGGCCGGAGCTGGAATGGGAGAAGGAAAAACTCGAGAAGATCACTCAAAACTAAAAGATCAATTGTTTGCGTGTTATGCCCGAGGGAAAGACGTACGAGAATTGGCCGTTGTGTTGGGAGAAAGTTCTTTGTCTGACGTAGATAAATTGTACTTGGCGTTTGCGGATGCTTTTGAAAAAGAATTTGTAGGACAAGGCTTTGATGTTGACCGAACAATTTTAGAATCATTAGAACTTGGATGGGAATTATTGCGACCATTCCCAATTACTGAATTGAAACGGTTGAACCAAAAAACAATTGATAAATACCACCCAGATTTTAAAGACAAAAACTAAGAAACATTGGGTTTAGATTTAGATTATGAAAAATACCGCCGAATGGCGGTGTTTTTTGATATGAATGATTTTAGTTTTTCTTACTAAAAGCAAAATAGTGTAAATCTTTTTCGGTCCAATCTTACAGTGGGGGAATTTATGAATAGCTGGTTCAGTTAAATCGTGTTCGTTTTTATTTTATGCTGCTATTGGGGAGTCATCGTTTTCTATCGGAGTTTTTTCTCTTTCGAATACTACGACCATTGCTTCAACAGCCCAAAACCCAAATTTTCTTCTCATCTCTTTTTCTATGTTTTTAAACCTCCACCCGGCTTTTGCTTGTTCATTTAGGAATGTGTCGAACTTTTCTTTGTTTATTTTTCCATTTCCTAAAAGTATTGAGCTAAGTGCACTTTCTTCATAAATAGCTGTTTTATATTCATACTGTTTCATCTCTAAATTATATAACAAAATAAATAAAAAATCCAATAAAAATTTAGAGAACTACTTTTCTTATACTCCCATAAAAATATTTACTACGACGAAAGCAATAAACATCAAAGTAAGAATGATTCCTTGCCATTTGTGAGTCCGAAACTTTGTAATAGCGAAAAGTAGTAAAATAGCGAATAAGTATCCAAATAAAAATAGGATTGAAGTCGTCATTTTTTCGGTTTCTGCTCCGGAAATATTCCCATTTAGAAAGGCATATGGAATTGAAACGAGTGCAAAACTAATACAAATATCCAGGGTGTTACTTCCGAGGGCATTTCCAATGGCTTGGTCGATGTTATTTTCTTTGGCGAGGGCAATGTTTGAAAATAATTCGGGAATAGAACTTCCGCCCGCGAGTACGGTTAGGGCGATGAGGGTGCTGGAAACACCAATCATTTCGGCAAAAGTAACCGATGATTCTACAAATGTATAAGTTAATACGCCGATGGCAATGAGCGTAATGATAAATCCAACGGGAATTTTTTTGATAAGTCCAAACTTGTCATCAGGATTTGGAATTATAGAAAGAATCTTCTCAAGCCAATGTTTGTTCTCTCTCTCTCTCTCTCTCTCTCTAGCTGAAAGTTCTAAGTGTAAATCAAAATTTGATTTTTTATGGGTGGCAATAAGAATTGTTATATAACAAATATGGTAGGCTGATAGGATAACGAGTTCCCAGCCAGTGAGAGCTTGTCCTGATGATAGGAATGCCCATAGAAGAATTACAGATCCACCATAAATAGCTGAAGTTCGTAGAAGGCCTCGAGGATCTAACTTGACGGATTTTTTGGTGAATAGTAATGGAATCCCAATAACTACGGTGATTTGAAAAATAGCAGAACCAATAATAGTGGCTAATCCAAGGGCTGGGTTATCGTGTAAAATGTATAATCCGATAAAACTAATAGCAATTTCTGGGGCAGATGTTCCGAGGGCTTGAATGGTTTCACCAGCAACAAAATCACTTAGATGCCATTGTTTTTTAAAGTGTTCAGTCCAGTTCATAAAAGGTCCATCGGAGACAATTCCGATGGCTTGTACCAGAATTATGATGGCAATACAGAGTCCGATTCCTATTAAAATTTCAATCATTGTAATTTTCTAATTTTCGGTTGATTGTTCGAGTAAACTCTTTTGTTCTTCGAGGGCGAGGGCTTCGACAATTTTGTCTAAGTTTCCTTCTAAAATTCCGGGAAGATTTGAGAAATTTTGTCCGATTCGGTGGTCTGTTACTCGGTCTTGCGGGAAGTTGTAGGTTCTGATTTTATCAGAACGATCCCCTGATCCGATTTGTACCAATCGTTTGGCTCCGAGTTCTTTTTGTTTTTTCTCTTCTTCAATTGCGTGCAAACGAGACCGCAATACCGTAAAGGCTTTTTCTTTGTTTTTTAATTGTGATTTCCCATCTTGGCACGTTACTACCAATCCACTCGGAATATGTGTTAATCGGACGGCTGAATCGGTTGTATTCACCGATTGTCCTCCGTTTCCGCTTGAGCGGTATACATCCACTCGTACATCAGAGTCTTTAATTTCAATGGTTGATTCTTCTACTTCGGGCATAACAACAATTGAAATTGCTGAAGTGTGGACTCGTCCTTGGCTTTCGGTGGCAGGAATCCGTTGTACTCGGTGTACGCCCCCTTCGAATTTTAGTTTTCCATACGCGCCAAATCCAGAAACCTTGAACACAACTTCCTTAATTCCTCCGCCGTCGTTCCAGTTTTCGTCCATAATTTCGGTGCTGAATCCATTATTTTCAGCAAACTTAAGCATCATGCGGTAGACTTCGTTGGCAAAGAGCGCGGCCTCGTCTCCACCAGTTCCTGGTCTGATTTCGACGATACAATTTTTTTCGTCGTTTGGATCGCGTGGAATAAGCGCAATTTTTAAATCTTCTTCGATTTGAGGGAGTTTCGCTTTGGCTTCGTCTAACTCTTCTTTGGCCATTTCTTGCATATCTGGGTCTTTTTCTGTGCGGAGTAAGGTTTCTGAGTCAGTTTTTTGCACTGAAAATTTGATGTATTCAGACGCCAGTTGGTATTTTGATTCCAAGGCCTTTCGTTTTTGGCTTAATTCTCGTAATCGATCTTGATCAGAATATATGTCTGGGCTTTGTAATTCGTCTTCTAATTTCTTGAATTCGGCTACTACTTTTTTGGCTTTTTCTAACATATGAGTACGATTTTCGTATAAGTAATTTCCCCAGTATGGTATATAAAACTTCGTCAAAAGGCAATGAATTTGAGCAAAAATATCATTTGTCGACTTCTTTTTTTGAGAAATTGAAAGTGTTGGTAGCACATTTGTCTTATTCAACGAATACTCCTTGGAGTGCTTTGCCATGGAAGAATCAGTGTGCTCCGTTAGTATGGAAATATAAATGGCAATTTCCGTGGCTTGAATGGGTAAATCCATCTATGTCTCATTATTCGGGATTAATCGGAGTTCCAAAATCAGAAATTAACCGGCATTTAGTGAGCAAATTTATGCCGATTTCGGTATTGGTAGAGCAAAAAATGTCTTTGGAAAACTTTTTAGCATTTTTAAAAAAATATAAATTATCTTTTCCCATTATTTGTAAACCCAATGCGGGAGAACGATCTACTGGAGTATATTTTATTCAAAATGGGTCGGAGTTATCTCAGTTTATTGCTACGGCACCGGATGAACCATTTTTGGTGCAAGAATTTCTCGGTCAAAAAAAAGAGTTTGGTATTGTGATGGTGCGAAAATCGGTTAGTTCGAATGAGTTTTCCGTGTTTTCGTGTGTCGAAAAACAAGCCCGACGGGTTATTGGAGATGGAAAGTCAACTATACAAGCATTGGTCGAGCAATTGCCAATTGCGGTGGCTCAGCGACAAAAAATCTTGTTATCTTTATCAGAAGATGAAAAACAGACGGTTTTGCCCGTAAACGAAGAACGAAAAATTGCTCGAATGGCCAGTGTGTCGTTAGGAACGGTATTTGTAAATCGGCAAGATGAAGTTACTCCAGCGCTCGAAAAAAGTTTGTCGGCGGCGTTGGTAAACTACCAAGGCTTTAATGTGGGGCGGTTTGATATTATGGCGGATTCGTTAGCCGATATTGAAAAAGAAAATTATAAAATTATTGAATTGAATGGAGTTGGGGCTACGCCGCTGACTATTTATGAGTTGGATCGTAGTGTAGAAAGTGTGTACGAACAGTTAGAAAATTATTATGATTTGTTGTTGGAATGGGGACGAAAGAATGCATCGAAAAAGCGTTTGTCGATAGTTGATTATTGGCATTTTTTACGGTCGGTGTATCCAGCGGTAAAACAACAGAAAACATCTGATTTGGTGCGAAAACTAGAGAAGCAAAATTTCAAAATTTTATTTTATAATTGGTGGAAATTTGAGAAAAATGGTCGTAGAAATGGACGAGAAAACTCATAATTTCCCGCACTTGATGCGGGATCTTCGTTTTCTTTTTTGTCAAAATACTTCTAGTCAGAAATTGGGAAATATAAAAATTTTTTAGATTCTGGACAAGCCAGAATAACCTTGGTGTGTTTTATTCAGATTTTGGTTTCGGGAATTTTTTCCGAATTTCTCGTAGGGCGCGCATATGAATGATGCGGATGTTTCCTTCGGATTTTTGGAGTATGTCTGCCATTTCTCGGTAGGAAAAATCTTCCATGTATCGTAATTCCAATACTTGGGCGTGAATGGGAGAAAGATTGGTCAGAATTTTTTTTATTTCCTGTTGTTGATACTGTTTTTGTAATCCTTCGTCTGGAGTATCGTGTGGATCTTCTAGCAAAAATTTGTCTTCGCCTTCGTCGTCGGTTAACCCCAAATATTCTTTTTGTTTGCGGTAAAAATCAATGACGGTGTTTTGTGCAATTCTGAATATCCACGCCGCAAAACTTTGTTTGATTTTGGGGTTAGGAGCATAAGAGTTTATTTTTTGTACGATTTTCAGAAAAATATCCGAAACAATATCTTCGGCTTCGTTTTGGTTCACTCGAAACGATACAAACCGAAAAATTTTATCGTAAAAATGCTCAAACAGAATCCCAAATTGTTCGGTATCGCCTGCCTGCACTTGTTGTACAAGTGTTTCAATTTCAGTAGGCGAAAGGTTTTTAGGCATTCATCTTTATTTTAACATTCCAGTTTGACCTGTAAATTATAATTTTTGTGTTTGGTAAAAAACTCTCGTTTCTTTTATACTAATATTGATGAAGTTTTCGTTAGCGAGAGAGAAGTATTTTCGGTATTTGGTAAATATCAAAGACGCTTCAAAATATACGATTAAAAATTATACCAAGGCGTTAGAGGCGTTTGGTGCGGTTATTGGCGAAAATACTCATTTGTCGAAAATTTCGATGGATCATTTAGACTCGTTTTATGATTATTTGTTTGGCTTAAAAAACCGTCGTGGCGAACCAGTTTCGGCGAATACCAAAAATTTGTATTTAATTCCAGTACGAAGTTTTTTAAAATTTTGTATTAAGCGAGATTTAGACCAGAATATTCTCGCCCCAGAAAAAATTGAATTATCAAAATACAAGGCGCGTGATGTGTCGGGGTTGACGTTGGAGGAGTTAACTATGTTGCGGGATTTTTCGGGCATAAAAAATAAAATAATTGCCGCGCGCGATGCGGCTATCATCGAGTTGTTATATTCAACGGGGTTACGAATTGCCGAACTACATTCGCTTAATCGGAGCCAAGTAAATTTAGACCTAAAAGAGTTTACGGTGTTAGGAAAAGGAAAGAAATATCGAACCGTGTTTTTAACAGATCGAGCGGTGGAAAAGTTGCAAACCTATTTTGATTTACGCACAGATAATTTTCAGCCAGTGTTTTTGAATGCTAAAACACGTCCTGATGAGTTTGAAACTGCGGGTGAATCGCGCCGTTTATCGACCAATGCCATTGAGAATATGGTGCGAACGAGAGCGATTCGAGTTGGTATTACCAAACCGGTAACACCGCACAAATTACGGCATACATTTGCAACTCATTTGTTACGGAATGGAGCCGATTTGCGGAGTGTGCAAGAGATGCTTGGTCATTCGAATATTTCGACTACGCAAATTTATACACACGTGGTAAATGCCGATTTAAAAGCGGCGCACAAAAAGTTTTTAAATTAGGAGTTATTGTATTTTTGGTCATTACGAGCGAAAGCGGGTCGAAGTATCTTCAATTTGTATTAAATTGTTTTGCAAAACACTGGAATATCTTTCGGCTTCTTTCTTTTGATTTAACTTTTTTCGCTCAAGAATAGTAATCAGATTTAATTAGGCTTTCAGCGGATTATGTTTTGGTTCTCCAACGGCTCGCGGGAATTTTTTGGGTGTTTTTTCAAATTTTTTTAAAACCACAAATCGTCGTTCTAGGTCTAAATAATCGCTTTCAAATACTTCCATTACCATTCCGCCTAACCGTTCGGCAACCGACTCGTTTTCAAACACATCATCTAAAATAGAGGGCGTTTGGTAGGCAATCATTTTTCCGCCCACTTTTAAAAATGGCAGGGTGATTTCCAATAAAGTCGTCCACGGAGCCACCGCTCGACACACAATCACATCAAATTGCTCTCGGTATTCTGGATCGTGCCCGAGCGTTTCGGCGCGTTCGTTGATGGTGGTAATATTTAAACTCAATTCGTTTGCCATATTTTGCACGGCTTTTAATTTTTTCCCGACCGAATCTAGCCCAGTAATTTGAGCACTCGGAAAAATAATTCCCAATGGTAATGACGGATATCCACCACCACAACCAACATCGAGTATTTTTTTGTCGGCTAAATCAAAAAACTTGGCTACCATTACCGAATCAAGAAAATGTTTGATGTAAATTCCTTCTTCGTCTCGAATGGCTGACAGGTTTATTTTTGAGTTCCAGTCGGTGAACAATTGGTGCAATTTTTTAAATGATTCGCCTTGGTTGGTTACAAATTCGGGTAATGATTGGGCGGTAGTAAGTTGTTTCCAGTCCATTTTAAGCGATTATTTTAGGCGTATCTTCTTTGTCTTTTTTGGGGAATCGTTTTTTGAACGATTTTTTTGAACTTTGCGTTCGTTTGGTGGCTTGTTTTAGTTCAACTAATTCTTTGTTTACAAAATGTGTTAGTAGGATTCGTAATCCAACCAACACTACAATGTGAATCAAAACGGAAGTGTTTCGTTCTAATACTAGGGTGTCTAAGATGTCTTTGGCTACTAAAAAATCAAGCCCTAATAATAAATGTTGTGATAGTTCTAACCGCGAAGCTTGAAAGAATGAGTCTTCTTTTTTTTCGATATACATTTTGGCGGCTTTCACCACGCCCACCACAATAATAAGCCCGCCAAATAACCCAATGGCGAAGGCAAAAATTTCGATAATCGTTTTGAGTAAAAACATTTTTATAGTTGAAGTTAGAAATTTGGTTTAATTTTAGTTATTCGCCAGTGTTTCAGCGGCTTCAACGGTGTTTTCAATCAACGAAGCAACCGTCATTGGTCCTACCCCACCTGGTACTGGTGAAATGGCTGCTACTTTGTTTTTGGCTGATTCAAACTCAACATCGCCGCACAATTTCCATCCTCGTTCGGTGTCAGGGGCGTCTTTTCGATGAATTCCGACATCAATAATAACCGCTCCTTTTGGGAAATCATCTCCCGTAAACATTTCTGGTCGGCCAACCGCTACAATAATAATATCAGCGTCTGCCATTTTGGCTTTTATGTCTTTGGTTTTTGAGTGACAAACGGTTACGGTAGCTCGTTTGTTTAGGGCGAGGGCGGCCACTGGTTTTCCAACAATATTAGAACGACCAATCACGCAAATGTTTTTTCCCGTCATATCGCCAATGGTGTCTTCAATCATGGTGATGATTCCTTTGGGCGTACAACATTGTAAACAAGGTTCGCCCAAGAATAGTTTTCCAATGTTTTCTGGGGTAAATCCGTCGACATCCTTGGCTGGGGCAATAGTTTGCAGTACTTTGGTTACCGAAATATGGTCGGGAAGTGGTAGTTGGACAATGACTCCGTGAATTGAATCGTCGGCGTTGATTTGTTTGATTTCATCTAAAATTTCTGCTTCGCTGATAGTGTCTTCGTAGCGTCGTACTTCACTTAAAATTCCGGCTTTGGTCGCAAACTTTTCTTTTTGTCGTACATAACTGGCACTAGCCGAATGATTTCCGACTAAAATTACAACCAATTTAGGCTGAATACCCTGCGCGTTTAATTTTGCAACTCGTGGTTTGAGTGAGTTCTCGATTAAGTTTTCGGCGATTTGTTTTCCAGAAATAATTTGAGCGGTCATTGCGATTAGGTGTTAGTGAATAGTTTATGATTTTTTTTGGAGTCGTTCGAGCACTAAGTTTAAAATTTCGGCACCGATTTCTTCTCGTCGTCTGAGTTCTCCGCCTTTATCAACGGATAATTTTTGCCAACGGAAATCGGTTTCGCATCGGTCTAGGGCTACGGCTCGTACTTTGGCTAGATATTCATTATCCGATTCGTGCAAATCGGTGGTGCGGCCTTTGGCGGCGTGTATTTGTTCACGGGCTTCTGGCGAAGCATCTAAAAACAAGACTAAACTTTCACGAGGAAATCCGTTTAGTTCGTATTCAAGCGTTTCGACAAAATGAATTAGATCTTCGGCTTCGACTTTTGATTGTGCTCGTGCGGGGGTATAGATAAGGTTTGAGGTTACGCCGCGGTCAAAAATAACCACATCATTTTCAATCAACAATTTTTGAATTTCTTCGGTTTGAGCCACGCGGTCAGAGGCGTAAAGAGCGGCAATGGCTTTCGGGTCAAGGTTGTGAAAGTTTCCACACTCACCTCGTAAATAAGCCGCAATGCGGGCTCCAGCAGGAGTTTGTTCGTAGCCTGGAAATCGTTTCCAACCGACTTTAATGTTGTGTTTGGCTAAGTTTTTCAGCAAAATTTCGGTTTGGGTTGATTTTCCGCAGGCATCTAATCCTTCTAGTACAATTATGGGAGCTTTTTTCATTTTGTTCACACTAAATTCGACGCTATAGTATTTGTTTCGTTTAAAAAAAACAAACAGAAATCGACTGGGTTTTTGAACGCTTGTTTAAAAAACATACTTTTATTTGACTTAAATTCAAAAAAGTTTTAAAAATATTTTGAAATATTCTTATCTTACAATTTGATGAATAAACAAATACAATTATTAGGGGCTGTTTTATTGCTTGGTTCAGCCGTGGTTTTTGCGACACAGGCGGTTCATTACGGAAACAGAACGAGAAAAAATATCACTCGACGTTTTTCTTATCATATGCGAACGGGAAATAATTCGGCTTATTTGCGAGACAAAACCGTCGAAAAAAAAGGGTATATGCGCCCACGAGTAACGGCAAATAAAGGTGTTACAAGTGAAAAGAATAATCCGATTAGAAAGTTTGTGGGTGGAAGACGATGGGTTAATGGGCGTTCGTCTTTTTCAAGTTTGAAGAAAATTTCGGTGGAGAAAAAAGGATACATGCGCCCACGAGTAACGGTTGATCGTGCGGAAAAATCGCCTCAAAGTACGCCACTTCGAACCATTACAAACCGAACTTTGCCAACCTCGAAAAAACTCAATTCTCCGTATGTGGCAACGAGAAAACACGTGATGTTACATACAGAATTTAAACCTTCAGAACTTAAAAATGTTCAATCAGAATCATTTGCGTTAGATTTGCCAACCGAAATGTTGCAAACCAGCAAATCAAAAACCGAATTGACGGCACGAACAGCTGATGGAGTAAAATTAAATATAGAAATACTTTCACCAGAAAAAGAAACGGGGTTTGACGGAACGGCTCGAGCAATTGCGGAAACTCAGTTGAAAAAACGGCTTGATGTGTCGACTATCAACCAAACACGAAAAGTGTCTGAACAATTTGGGAAAAATCACATTAAGTTTTTGCAAACTCCAGCTACCAAATATTTTGAAAAAGTAAGTACTGGAAACCAAAAATCTCTGGCACAACGGGTGCAAGAAAATCCGAATGGAGGTTTCGTGTATATGGAGGTTTCAGCGTTGGAAAAACAATTGAACAAGGTATTAAATTTTGCCAACCAAATATTTAATTCATTTAATCTGAATTAGTGAAAATTTTCTAACTTTAGGGGAACATTCAATTAGATTCTGTTGTGAACGACAGAATCTTTTTTGTAAAAAAAAAGTATTTTGCTACCATAGTTTGTGATGACTGATTTATTAAAAAAGTTTCGAAAAAAAATTGTTGATTTAGGCTTTTCTCACAACAAGGAGTCAAAAGTTGAAGCCATTGATTTGTCAGATTTGCCAGCCGTACAAACAGAAGAAGTGCCGAAGGTTGAGTTTACCATTTCTTCGATGACGATTGCGAAAGTGTTGTTTGTGGGGGCCTTGTTTTTAGTAGGAAAAGAGTTATTGTTAGAGTTAAAAAGCATCATTATTATGACGGCGTTATCAAGTTTGTTGGCGCTCGGATTGTCACCGTTTTTGGATAGATTGGAACGGTTTAAAATTCCGCGTCCACTGGCAATATTGATTTTATATATAGTTTTTTTAGGGGTGTTGGCGGTTGTGTTTATTCAGGTATTACCAATGTTGTCAGAACAATTATTGGGTATTGCCAAAGAACTAAAACACTTAGTTTTCTCTCCAAAATTTGAAATTCCTTTTATCGGAAAACTTGGGCTCAATATTAACGCGACTGATTTACAAGGATTAGTAGCCAATAATCTGACAGAAATTTCTCAAAATTTACAGTCAGTGGCTGGATCTACGTTTGATATTGTGGGAAGTATCTTCCAAGGGGTATTTAACTTTGTGTATACATTGATTTTATTGTTCTTTATGTTACTAGAACGAGAAAAAATTGGACGTTTTGTTTTGAGTCATTTGCCTTCTGATACGAGAAAATATGTGTACCAAAAAACCATTGACGTGCAGCATAAAATGGCCCATTGGTTTAAAGGTCAAATTATGGTGATGATTGTGGTCGGTGTTGGAATTTATATTGGAATGAAGATATTTTCGCTTATTTTTGGCGTAAAATATGCTGCGACCATTGCTATTGTGGCAGGAATTATGGAATTGTTCCCATATATTGGAGCGGCTTTGTCTACCGTTTTGGCTGGAGTGGTAGCGGCAAATGAATCTGCGACCGCCTTCTTATTTGTGTTAGGATGGATGGGATTAGTTCAATTCTTAGAAGGAAATATTTTAGTTCCATTGGTGATGGAGAAAGCGGTCGGATTATCATCGGTGGTGGTGATTTTGTCATTGTCTATTGCGGGTACTTTGGGGTATGCCGTAGGTGGAATTGCGGTCTCAATTCTTGGTATGATTTTTGCCATTCCGTTGGCGGCCATTGGGTCAATCTTTATTTCGGGTGAGCATAAAGATTAATAAAGATAATGAATAGTTTTTTACTATAAGAATGTCTTGAAATCTAGTGAAAAAATTAGACAAAGAAAGTGGCAGAAAATAGACTTAATTTGATGAGTTTTATTGAACCGAACCGAACCGAACCGAACCGAACCGAACCGAACCGAACCGAACCGCGTTAGCGTTTAGGCAATTTGCTCGCGGATTAGTTAAAGGGTTTACTCTCATAGAGTTATTGGTGGTAATTGTGATAATTGGGATTTTGTCTGGAATGGGAATTGCTCAGTA
>PDWI01009481.1_pt1 | contig 13220 bp, 14 predicted proteins | sample 1430891 | NCBI WGS metagenome assembly PDWI01 (sample SAMN01162508, study PRJNA174530) | Oral metagenome, whole genome shotgun sequencing project. | biome: Marine environment; feature: Marine mammal; material: Swab sample of the gingival sulcus; isolation source: swab sample of gingival sulcus... | reverse complement strand
CGTTCTGGGGTGTTTTGCCGATATCGCGCCCTGGTATCTCGCCCCCACCGTGACGGCGCTGCAATCGCGTTTTCCGACGGTCTCGGTTCAGGGGGTCGAAGGGCGGTTCTCGACCCTTGCTTCCGATATCAGCGAGGGACGCATTCGGGCGGTGTCGCTGGCCCCCTTTTTCACCCCATCGGCCGTATCCTCGGCCCAGTCTGTGACATCTCCAGCGTCCAGATTGAGAACCTGATTTGCCGCTTTGCGAACGCGATCCGTGACGACCTCGGCGGTGTCGCTGGCCAACTCTGCGGCGTCATCGGCCTCCTGATTTAGCTGGTTCGCCGTTTTCCGAACGCTGCCCGCAACAGTGCTAGCCGCTTTGCGCGTCCAGTCCGCAGCCCCTTGCGCGGCTTCATTTGTCCAGGCCGAGGCCGACTGAACCGCATGTCCCGCCATCTCGCTGGTACTGTTCATCAGCGCTTTATAGTCCTGCTTTGAGAACGGAGCCCACATCGTTACCAGCCTCGTCCGTTCGGTCGGTACCATTGCTGAGTCTGGTAATAGAACGCATCGCACGCTTCGCCTCTTTCATAGCTGAACCCGACTTCCGCCAGGAAAGTGCCGCTACGGGTTTTCGGGTTCGGGCGCTGTTCAATCACCGTCTCCCAATAGTCCTGATCCTCGATCAGGTCCGGGCTCACAAGGCGGGTGATCGCCATGTTCACCACATCATTTTCTCGCATACTGCCAAGGCGCGCGCAGTCCTGGATCGCGGCATCGACAAGCATCAGAAGATCTTTTGGCGACATCCCAGCGGTCTCTTCGGTAAAGACCGTGGTCAGATAGGTGACCAAGCGTTTGCGGAATACATCTTCGGTGACGGCGGACATGGCTTGCACCTGATCTTCACTGATCTGATAAAACTCGCCGGGCGGAAGGCCAATGCGACCCAGGCGCGGGGTGGTGGTAGCGGCGGTGGCACCGGTGTCCCCGGCGGGCAGGCTGGCCGCCAGTGCCGCAGCGGCGGGGCGTTGCCAGACCATGGCACGGCTGCCCTGAAGGGTAATCAGCCGCTTGGCCGGGCCGAAGAAGCTGGCGGCGTCTGCGGGGCCGAGGGTGGCCAGAAAGGCGGCCAGGATACGGGAGCCAAAGAAACGAAACAGAGCCAAATCGCTTTCCTTTTCAGGGTCATGGGGCAGACGCACGGTGAGCCAGTTTTGAAGTGCCGCCGCAGGTCGTCAAAGCGGGCGGAGCTGTCCGTGATCAGCCCAGCATGGGGGTATGCCGCCTTTTGCAGCAGATCTCGCACGGCCTCAGGCCGGTCCGGGTCCAGGTCACCTTGCAAATATTCGGCATCTTCGCCGAAGAACAGGCTGTCGAAATACAGCCCGCTTTCCGTCAGCGCGGTGAACAGATCATCGAAAGATGTGCCATCCAGCAGCGCGCAACGCCGTTGAGCACGCATCGGGCCGCGCAACTGGTACAATGATCCGAGCGGAGCCGCCCCGACCGCCATCAACCGGCCCCTTTTTGAACGAAGGACTGCCCTTTGCGGTTCGCAACCCGCATGCATTGGCGCACTCAGGTTGATCCGCTCTTGCCGACGCTAGAGGCAGAGGCGGGGATGGGTTTGGGCGCGCCTGGTGTCCGTTCGTCGGCCACCACATTGGCGCTGCCAACCATCACCGAACCGCCACAGGCCACCCCGTCGCCCACCCGGGCAAGCGGAATGCCATTGACGAAGACACTGGGCGAACCCGCCGAGATGGCGCGCGGATGGGGCGGGCAGTCCGGGCAGCCATGCGGGGCCACCGCATCGCCAACTCTGAGGGCGGGCAGTCTATTGATAAACACATTGAAGCTGCCGCCGATCGCGCTGGATGGCGGGAAGCACCCGTGCCCTGAGCACATATCTGTTTTGCGTGCGGCTTTTGGCATAAATATGGCTCCCTGTTTAAAAAGGACTGAATACGCCAGCCGGGATCGGTCCCCTTAACCTGATCAATTCTAACGCACCCCCTGCGCAGGTCAATCACCACGTTTACAACGTTTCGCGCGTTCCATCTGGACGGGAACACGGAAATCCCGTTTACTGGAGTCGAATTTCGATCAGATAGCTTTTTTCGGAGGCGAGGTATGACAGATATCATCCTGGGTGTGGATGGGTCAGGACCCGTTTTCAACTATGCCGAGGAGTTTAAGGAAAGCCACGTCAAGCGGTTGTGTGGTGGCAACAGGGCTGGGTTCTGGGACAGTTTTTATCTGCGCGGCCCCTCGATGGCTGGGATGGTGACGAAGTCGCTGTCAAACATCGTGACCAGCGCCGCTGTAACCTATTATGGAGCCATTAAGGTGGCCACGACCTTCAGCAAAGAGAAAAAGCCGCCGCGCCTTTTTCTGGCCGGGTACAGCCGGGGCGGTGCGGCGGTGATTGACGCGGCCTATGATCTTAAGTCGAAGGGAATCCCGGTACGGGCGCTTTTGCTGTTCGACGCAGTGGACCGGACCCATACCATTAGCAGCCGGGTGGATGTGATCCCCGAGAATGTCGAATACTGTTTTCACGCCATGCGCGACCCGGCCACGGAATCGCGTTCGTATTTCGGCAACTGCGGCACGTCATCGCGGGGCTCGACCATTTTTGTCACGGAGCACTTCGCATGTACGCATGGTGCCATGGGCGGCACGCCAAATACCGAATTCAGCGAAGATGGGTTTGCGATGGAGGATGTGGGCGGCTCGGCTGGCGAGGCGGCGGCATTTATCGCCGGAGGGGTGAAGAAAAACATAGATGACGGGATCGTGTCCATGGTGACCTCTTCCGCCCCGAAGCGGACAGCAGGGTTCGTGGCCGGCGGCGTTTCCGGGCTGAACGCGCTTCACGAACTCTCAAAAACGACGGTAACAAAGAAAAAAGAGCTGAGCGAGCAGCAGAAGGTCTGGAACTGGATGCAGGGGAATCTGCTGATCGCACAGCGCTATGTTGGCGTTAGTGGCGGAGGCTGGTAGGTTCCAGACTGTACAACGTGGATTATGTCGGCATCGTGCCGATACAATTTGGAAAGGAGAAAAAAATGGCAATGGATTGGGTTTTGATCAAAAAATGGTCCGACAAGCCGATTGGGGCGGTCGGATTTCTGGACAATGAAGCGGTGGCGGTGGTCGCCTTTTTCGATGACCGGGACGGCAACAAGGATGGCAAGGTCAGCTTTGGTGAACGCGCGGCGGCCTTCCTGTCTCCGATCAAGGTGGAAGGCTCGGCTGTGACCGAGGTCGCCATGCAGGCACGGGTCGAGATGGAAGTGCTCAGCCGTGACCCGGGTTTCGGGCAGATGGCAGCAAACATGTTCATGAATTTTGCCCGGGGGCTGATGCTGGACGGCATTTATGCCGTTTATTTTTCGCGCGGCGTGTCGATGGTCGGCGGCGGGATCGCCAAGCAGGTTACATCTGGAATGGTCAAGGAATTCGTGGTGAAGAAGGGGTTTGAGACCGCCGTGAAGGAAGCCTTCAAGGCCGCGGTCGGGCGCTGATCGCGCCTAGCAGGGCGTGCCATTGGATTTTTCCGCGCCAACCACGACAGTGGGTGTGATGTTTTTGTGTGCGTTTGGCTCAGCTGTCCTCGGCTAGGATCGGTTTTATCAGGTCGATAAAGGCTTTGACTTCAGGTGGCACCGCCCGACGGCGCGTTGCCGCCGTTACGCTGCCGCGCTGTCCCATCTTGCGATCGGCCCAGGCCCAAAGGTCGCCGATTGTCTTGTCGCGCAGGAAGCCGTTGGCATTTACCACACTTGCGCCCATCACCGCCTCGACCGACAGGTTTGGGTCCGAGGACAACGCCTTGTCCGCCCCCGCAGGCCCCAGAAAATGCGCCAGATACAAGCGACCGGGCGTGATCCTGTGACCGCGCGCGCGTAAATAGGCCTCACCCTCGCGGGCCAGGTTGCGCACCATTTCGCGTGACAAATCCGGATTGGTGCGCAACGCCAACAGATCCGCCTCGCTCATCGAAGCGACAAGGTCGGGTCGATAGGTGCGCATCATTCTCAGCCATGTGCCCTTGATAAACTGCCCCAGCCCCAGCGCGGTAGAGTTCGGGTTGGCCGCATCGGCCTTCCCTCCGCTCTCGACCTGAATGATCCGATTGACCAGTGCTTCGACCGCATCGCTGGCCCCTCCGGCCATGATTGTGCCGCCCCCCGCCGCCGGGCCATTATACGTCAGCGGATCCACCGGCTTGCCATTCACATGCAATTCGAAATGCAGGTGTGGCCCGGTGGAGCGGCCGGTGGTCCCCACATACCCGATCAGTTGTCCCGCGCGCACCTGCACCCCCGCGCTGATCCCCTTGGCAAATCCGTTCAGGTGGGCATAGCGGGTCTGCAAGCCACCCGAGTGGTCGATATAAACCACATTGCCATAGCCGCCGCCCGGCCCGGCCACCGCCACCTTACCCGCAGCAGCGGCCATCACCGGTGTGCCGGTGGGCGCCGCCCAGTCCACCCCGTTGTGATTGCGCAGCTGGTGCAGGATCGGGTGCATCCGCGGTCCGAACCCCGAGGTCTTGGTCCCCGAGACCGGCACCACCAGACCGCCCCCCATGCTACCGCCGCCTCCGCCGCCGCCCCGGTTGCGGAAACAGCCGAATCCCGCGCCGCCGGACTCGGGGATAACATAGCAATCCAGCGTGCCCGAGGGGCCCTTGATCCCGGCAAACAGGATACGCCCCTTGCCCTGCCCGCGCGGGCCAGGGGTATCGGCCATCAACAGAGTCATGCGGTCACCCACCGCCGCAAACCGGTCCAGGTCATGGGCCTGTGACATCATCACGATCAGCTCGCCCACCAGACTGCTGGGCAGCCCGTTGCGGATCGCCGCAGAATAGACCGCATCCAGCAGGCGCACTTCCTGCACCGCCGCCGCATTCGGCAGCGCGGCCTGACCCTGGGCGATCAGGTCCTTCTCGATCCAGGGATCGGCGCCGGTGGTGTACCGCCCCGCCCCGTTCCAGGCCATGGTGCCCAGATACGTTTCGCCATCATAGAGCGACATTTGTTGCAGCCGGGTCCCCATTGCGTCGCTGCTGGCCCGGATCGCAACGATATGGCCAGCGGACAGCGTCGGCCCCACGGACAGCCGTCGTTCGGTTTGCGCCGCCAGCCGCGCGGCCTCATCCGGGTCAAGCCCGGCGGCTTCGGCAAGTTCACTTAGCGAGCGTTCGGTGCGCAGGACGGTGATCGTGTCCTCATACAGGGGCTGGCGTTGTGCCTCGTCCAGGATGAAGGCCACCGAGGTGGTGTTCTGGATCTGAGTTTCGATGAAGCTTGCGGTGTCCTCGCCCGGCCCGTCGCTGCCGCTGATCAACGCGCCCCAGCTGCCTTCCGATCCGTCAACCTCGATCAGTTCGCCCTGCTCTGCCTCCTCAGCCACGGTGTCTGTTGCCGCACCCGTCCCGTTCGCCCCGCCCCCGTCCTGCGCCAGCGCGGCAATGCCCTGGTTGCGGCTAGCCTGGAACAAGGCAAGATCGGCGCGGCTGGAGGGGATGCGGGTGACGATCTGGGTCTCGCGCAACACCAGGTCGTCACGGATCAGGGTCAGCCGGGAGGGCGACAGTGGCCCGACGCGTTCGACCGGAAGTTCGGCAGGCCCCGCCAGACTGTGGCGCGTTTCGTTGCCCGAGTTTTCAAAATGCAGGATCATCGGATCCTTGGCGATGTCGATGAACGGTGCACGGACGGCGACCAGATCGGCCTCGGCGCTGGCGGCCACCTGCACCATGGTAAAGTCCTCATCATCAGCCAGGTCTGTCATCCCTGAATCGCGATCAGTGGTCGCGGCCAGCTCAGACGGATGGACCGGCTCTGGCTCGCTCAGCCCCCATGAGACCAGCAGCCAGATTGCTGCGATGAAGAACAGTCCGCCCAGGCTGCTGCCGCCAATAATCGCCAGCCGCCGCCGCTTCTGTCGGGCGCGCCGTTCCCGCGCCGCCTTCGAGCCGCGTTTGAACCTCGGGTCGATCTGGATGCTCATATGCCTCGACCCCGGGTATCAGCGGAACACGCCGCTTAGCCCGCCTCCACCAATCCTGCCGCCGGACGGTGCCGGTGTGCGTGTGGGCGCGGGTGCGGACGGACGTGGTCGGCGCGGCGCTGTGCCACTGTTTCGTCCACCGCCGCTTGTCCTGCCGCCAGCGGGCGCCGCAGTGCGGACGGGTGACGGACAGATCACGTCGCCTTCCAGCAGAATCTGCCGGAACAGGTCGGCCGTGGCTTCCCGGGTTATCGGTGTAACTCCGTTCAGCTGAGCGAAATAGCGGTCCACCGCCCTGCGCGAGCCATTGCCCCAGATTCCATCCACGGTAGTGGTGTAACAGTCCATCCGCGCCAGTTCGCCCTGCAAGGCGCGGCCGATCTCGGTCGGGGGCGGATCGAAAGCGCCACCAGCCACCAAGCTGGCGAACAGTTCGGGGTCCCGGTCGCGCATGGCGTTGCGGGCTTCAAGGTTCTCATAGGTGATTTCGGTCTGTCCCACCTCGGGCGGAGTGTCGTCCACGGTGCCGAACGTGCCTCTGATACCGTCGATCAGACCGATGATGATCGAGGGTTCCGGCAACCCCTCGGCAACAGGCACAGCGGCCAGTTGTGACGCGGAAGGGGCGACAAAGATCACGGTCTGATCGTCGCGCACTGCCGTGGGGGTGCCAGTTGCGCTGCCGCCCAGGGAACCGACTTCGCCTCCGCCCCCGGGCTGTGCGGCCGGGGTCAACGAGACCGGGGTGATCGCGGGGGTCAGGCGGATGGTGTCATTGGCGATCAGCGTCACCTGAGGCGCGCCTTGCACGAGCGGGATCGCGCCTTGATCCGTCAGGGTGGGCGCGGAGGTGGGCACAGTGGTCACATCCCCGCCGCCACGGTTCAGACGCGGCGGCGACAGTGTGCCGACGGTTGCTGTCCAGGTTCCGGCAAGGCGGTCGGTCAGCCGTGCGGCCGGGCCGGGGGCGGTCAGTGCATCGGTCATCCGGGCGGTGTCAGCGGAACAACTGCGCTCCGGCCCGGCGCTGGCGGCCATGAACAGGTTCAGCCCGGCGGGCGGGGTCGGCAGGGTCAGGCGTCCGCCCATGCCTTGCCCGCCGGCACAGTCCTCGACCAGCAGAATCAGCTCGCGTGTACCGGCAGCGGCCAGCCGGTCCAGCAAAGGGGCCACCGCACTGCGCGCGTCGCCGCCGCCCTTCCCCATCAACACCGGCCCCGTGCTCTGTACCGAGATCGCGCCCGAGAAATACAGCACCAGACGTGGCACCCCTTCGACATCCTGCAACGCCTGCGCCATTGCATCCGCGCCCAGTTCGCGGCGCAGCGTCACATCGGCGAGCCCGGCCTCTTTCAACACCTGGGCGGCGTGGAAACTGTCCCCGAACGCGCCCGGCGCATTGCGCGACGGGTTACCGATCACCAGCGCCTTCCAGTCGGAAGCCGCGCCGTCCTGAGCGCACAGGGGGGTGGTGGTCAGCAGAGTGCCGACCGTCACGATTGAGGATATGAAGCGTCTGAAAATCACGGCCTGGGGGTAAGCAGATTTCGGGTTGCAGGGATGGTAGCACGGGCCGGGCCGGGATGTCTCGCATGATCGGTGGGAATCTGGTGGCACTGAAATCGTCAGGGGCCGCGCCTTTTCTCTGGCGTCGTGGCGTCACCGGGAAGGCGAGGCCAGAAAAAGGGTCCAGCGTTCTGTGGCCAGCGTATCCACCTCGTGGAAGGGGGCGTTGATATAGCCGCGCGCGGCGCAGTCCTGTTCACCGCGAATATCAAAGCGGTCTGGCGCAACGCACATCTGAGTCGTGCCGGACAGAACCACTTTGCCAAAAACGTCCTGTGCGAAGACATAAACATAGCGGACAGACAACTCCTGAGTGATCACATTTGCGCATTGATTCGGTCCGATTGTCCACCAGCCCGAGGTCGCGAACACATTTCGGTCATATTTTCCGATTGCCACATTCACCACATCGAAGGTTTGGTTGCAGACGGCGAATTCGGCCCTTGCCGGGTGCGGCAACGATTGGAAAAAAAGCGTGAAAACAATGATTAATAACGCGTTTCGCACCTGGGGCTCCGGTTGGGATAGGGAAGCTTTGGAACGGTTAAAGCACGGATTTGGCCCCCCGTTAAGTGTGAGAACTGCAACAGGTTTGGGCCAATAGGAGGAAATCCGCCGCCCCTGAACCTAAACATTTGCGGTAAAAGCTGCTATATTCATCTCATGAAACGTGCATTCCTTCTCATAACCACTGCCGCTTCACTGGGTTTTGCTGGGGCTTTTGGCCTCTCGGCGGCGCATAAGGTCGCTTACCAGGATTCGGTCCCATCCGTGTTCGCGAAGGTGGAAACTGACAGGGTGGAAGGGATAGCAATCACGCGTCGCGCCGTGCCTTTGTCGGCTACGCCAGCGCAGGTGGCCCCGTCCACCCCCACAATCGTGGCTCGCGCGCCCGATGCCGTCAAGCCCGTCAGGGGGGCCTCCGGTTATCCCGGCGTGACTGACGAAAATCCGACCGCTCCGGCTGACGACAATCCCATCACGCCGTCTGACGACAATCCAACCACGCCCGAGAGGCCTGATGATCGGCCTGACAATGATAAAGATCGCCCAGACGCCGCATCTAAGCCCGTCGGGGATTTGGAGTATTTCGCCCGCCCCGTCTTCCCGATCATCCCCGTTCCCGCCCCGGAGAAACAGTCTCAGAACATGGAACCGAGCCGCGGTAATATCTGGGTAATGGGCGTGTTCCGCTAAGAGCGCTGCTGCGGTTTTGCCGCCGGATATCAATCAACGGTTGACACTTCCCCCTCACTTCCTGCCAATTGGTCTATAATACGCCGCGTCCGGGCGCGCTCGACTGGCGTGAAAAAGTGTTGACCAAATCAGTATTACAGGGGGGCTTCATGTCTTTTGTGTCATCCATCGCGGCCCGTGTCGGGACCGCCTGCCTGATCACCATGCTGCCATTGGCGGCAAATGCGCAGAACACGGACAGTTTTGATCTTCAGTTGAACGCGGCGGCCGATACCTCGACCGGCAATTGCCGGCTGACCTATGTTGCGGCGAACCGGTCTGAACTGTCCTTTGAACGCACAGCTTTCGAAGTGGGTGTCTTTGACGCCGATGGCGCTGTGACACGGCTGCTGGTTCTGGAATTCGGGGCGCTGGTGGCGGGCAAGACCAAAATCCTGCAATTCGACCTGGGGGAAACGGCCTGCGGGTCAATCTCACGTATTGTTGTCAATGACGTGGCGGCCTGCACCCAGAGCGATGGTGCCGAATCCGATTTCTGCATGAACGGGCTGGTGGCCAGTTCACGAACCGCAATTCAGTTCGGCATCTGACGGCAGCAGGTCCCGGCCTTGTCCCGCCCTGCCCCTTGCGGTGACCGTGGCTGATGAAAGGAACCATCATGAATGCGATCTATGACGCGCTGCTGCAAGGCCAGTTCAACCTGCCAACGCTGGTGGTCTTCGCTGCCCTTGCGGTTCTGTCGCTTGTCGGCATTGCCATCGGCCTGTTCAAGGCTGTGCAATTCGCCCGTATGGGGGTGGGAAAGCGCGAAAAGGCCGAAACGATCCTGGACAGCTGGCTGTCAGGCCGCCCGGACGAGGCGATCGCCGCCGCTTCAGAGCGAAAGACGGTGCTGACGCGGGTACTGCAATCGGTGTTTACGGGGTTGCAGTCGCGGCCGCAGGACCCCTCCTATGCCGAAGAACTGGGGCGCCAGTCCGCGATCATCGAGCTGGCCCAGATGTCCGAGCGCATGCGGACTCTGGATATGGTTGTGCAGGCCGCACCGATGCTGGGGCTGCTGGGCACCGTGGTCGGTATGATTGACGCCTTCGGCGTGTTATCATTGGCCGAAGGCGCAGTGGACCCGGCGCAGTTGGCTGGCGGGATCTGGTCGGCGTTGACCACCACCGCAGTCGGGCTGGCCATCGCATTGATTTCGTTCTTCATCGCCACTTGGCTTGAGGGCCGGATCGAGCGGGAACGCAATTTGATCGAAGCGGTGATCTCGGCGGCGATCCACGGGCGGGTCGATCCGAACGCCCGCCTGAGCTGACGCTGACGGACCCGACTGGAACGGAGAGACCCCATGGCCGGCCCCTCTCGCTTGCAACTGCCGCAACGCCAGCCGACCTATCGGTTCTCGCTGACGCCTCTGGCGGACGCGATGTTTCAGCTATTGATTTTCTTCATGCTCAGCTCCAGCCTGACGCCCTATTCGCTGCTGACCGTGCAAAGCGCTCAGACGGACACCGATGCCTCCGCCGTACCCGGGGCCGAGACCACCGCCGACAGGCTGGGCGAGGACACGCTCGGCGATATCGCCCTGTGGGCCATCTCCCACCAGGGGTTAACCGTCGGCGGGCAAAGCTTCGGTTTTGACGCGCTGAAGGATCTGGCCGCCGCGCTGGGGTCCGAGGCCGCCCCCGCCGATGTGGTTCTGGTGGTCGAGAACAGCGCCCAAGTGCAGGATGTGACCACTGTTCTGGAAAGCCTGCAAGAGGCCAATGTGGGATCGGTCAGGGTTGCAACAACGGGCGAGGGGGGCTGAGTCATGGCGCTGCGCAAGGTGCTGCCCCCCGGAACCAAGCCGACCAAGGTGGACAACTCGTTGTTCATCATCAATATCGTGCTGCTGCTGATCCTGTTCTTCCTGGCCACCGGGCAGTTGATGAACTCGCGCGATGTACCGATGGTGCTGTCACGCACGACCGAACTGGATATCGAAGCCTTGCCCAAACCCTTGCTGATGGTCGGCGAGGACGGCGCGCTGTCGCTGGACGGCGAGGCGGTGCAGCCGGATGATCTGGCCGCCGCCCTGGCCGATGCCAGCGCCGTCCATGTGCTGATCGCCCGCGAGGCGCCCGCCACTGATCTGATCGAGCTGATGTCCCGCCCCGCGCTGGAGCGGGTCGAGGTGCATCTGGTCACTGTGCATTACCGGGAGGAAGACAAATGAGCTTCCTGCCCTATGGTCGACGGTCCTCCTCGGGGTGGCTGGGGGCCTATGGCATGTCGCTGGCACTGCATGGTGGCGTTCTGGTGGCCTTTTTGGCGCTGCGGGGCATGACCTGGACCCCACCCGATCCTCCCGCCCCTGAGGTGAATTTCACGGTGACTCTGGAACGGCTGGACGCCGATACGCTGGCGGGCATCATGCTGCGAGAAGGCAAGGCCGGGGCCGAGGGTACGGACCCGGCGGCCGATCTGCCTGAGGATCCTGAGCAGCCAGAGGAAAGCCTGACGCCCCCGGAATCGGAGCCTGAACCGGAGGTGGATACCGCCCCTGACCCGACCGCAGAGGTCGCGCCAGACCCTGAACCTGAGCTGGCGCCAGACCCAGACCCTGCACCCGAACCGGAAACCGTGTCCGAGCCGGAGCCCACCGAACTGGCTGCCATCGAACCCGAAGCTGTGACCCCCGAGCCTCTTGCGTCGGAACCGGCTCTGAATGCAATTCAGCCAGAAGCCGTGGAAGCGGCGCCGGTTGTGACGGCGGGGAGCGATCCTTCGCCTGTGCCCACTGCGGTAGCGCCAGACAGCCCGGCCCTGAGCCCGATCCTGCCGGAAACCGTGGCGACGGCGCCGGTTGTCCCAGCGGGGAGCGATCCTGCGCCTGTGCCCACTGCGGTGACGCCGGACAGCCCGGCCCTGAGCCCGGTCCTGTCGGACACCGTGGCGACGGCGCCGGTTGTGACGGCGGGGAACGACCCTGGGCTTGTGTCCACTGCGGTGGCACCGGTGGATGTTGGAGTGGCCACTGTGGCGCCGGTGGATGGGGCGGATGGTCCGCCAGTGATCACCGCACGCACGCGTCCCACTCCACCGGCGCCCGTTCGCGCACCGCGCCCGCCTTCGGCTCAGGATTTGGCCATCGGGGATCTGATCAAGCGCATTCGTGCTCAGGACGCAGACCCCTGCCTGACCGCCCTGCCCCGCCGCGACGGCGCGGATGGCGTGGGGCTGGCCATGGTCTCCGCCAAGGATGGGGTAATGGAGGAATTCGCCCGCGCGCTTCTGACCCCCGAGGACGCAATCCGTCAGACCCGCACCTTGGTGGACCCTCGCCAATGCCCGGCGCTCGCCTATATGCGCGAAAATCGTGACTATCCGGCAACCCGGATGGGGCTGCGGGTGGACACGCCTGAAGTGGTTTCAGGCGGGCGGTTGACCGGCGTGCTACGCGGTGTCGCCGGGCGGAACGTGACACTGCTTCTGATCGACGACAACGGGGTGGTACAGGATTTGCAGCGCTTCCTGGCTTTCTCGGGCAATCTGGTGCGCTTCGATGTGCCCGTGACCCGCTCGGGTCCGGCGACCAAACGCGCGCCCAGCCAACTGCGTGCGCGCAACGGCCAACTGGCCCAGGACGTCTTTGCCGGACTGACCGGAGAACTGGCCGACAGCGCTTATATCGCCACCGCAACTTTCGACGTGCGCTAAAGCGACCGATCTGAAGCGTTTCGGAATAAACTTGAACCACAGCTTTCGATCTTTACCAACGGCCCAAGCGACCCTGAGCGGGATGAGGACGATCCGAACCATCAAACGCAGCCACAGTCATCATTAGAAAGCTGGTGTGCAAGGAGAGATCCAGTTCGTCTTTCAACTGTTCGAGGGCGCAAGACAGACCGCCGCTCAACTGTAAAATCCGGGCTCAGCCGGAGAATGCAACAGTCCTCATCATACGCTTTATACACCAACACGTATTGCCAGTACGCCGCCTTTTGCGCATCGAGGGAACCAGGCGATGGCGTCCCCACTTCTCAAAGGTTTCAGTAAAATCAGCGAGATAACAAAACAAAGCGGTGGCCGCAAATGACATGAAGGGTGGTTCATCTCATTGATCTGCTTCCGGGATGTCTTCGACCGGGGGATCGGTGCTGTCGTCGCCGGTTGGCGCCGACGCCGGTTGGGTCAGCAGGATGTGCGACAGAGCCGCCACGCCTTTGCCGCCGCCCTCGGCGATTTCACGGGCGATCAGCGGCAGAAGCACCTTCACATTCGAGCCGTCGCGCGCGGCGGCAGCGTTCACCAGCGGGTTGCCGGTGGCCACGGCCAACAGCAGCTGTGGGGCGGCCTCAGCGCCCGGGGCCAGCGCCAGAGCAAAGTGGAAGCTGCGGCGTTCGCCCACCGGGTCCGACAGGCGGCTGGTCAGGTTATAAACCCCACCCTTCGGACTG
>PDWI01007491.1_pt1 | contig 13220 bp, 17 predicted proteins | sample 1430891 | NCBI WGS metagenome assembly PDWI01 (sample SAMN01162508, study PRJNA174530) | Oral metagenome, whole genome shotgun sequencing project. | biome: Marine environment; feature: Marine mammal; material: Swab sample of the gingival sulcus; isolation source: swab sample of gingival sulcus... | reverse complement strand
CTATAAAATATTTTTGATTCATAAAAAAGTTTAAATAAACTCATATTCATTAATAAATATAAAACCCAAATTTATGGAAATTGTTGATATAAGACGAAGATTAAAAGAAGGCAACAAAAGATTTGTAGCCGACATTCTTGATGGAAAATTGCAAGATAGCAAGAGAAGAACGCAGCTTATAAGCGGACAGCAACCACATACTATTGTGCTAACTTGTTCAGACAGCCGAGTAGTGCCCGAACTAATATTCGACACAGGATTAGGCGAGCTTTTTGTAATCAGAATAGCCGGAAATGTGGCTCATGCCACTGCCATTGCAAGTATCGAATATGCCGTTGCACACTTGTCTTCTAAGGTGTTGGTTGTGCTTGGTCATCAAAGTTGTGGCGCAGTAACGGCAGCCATCGACGGAGGTGATAATGGCTACAATATCAACCAGTTATTGAGCCATGTAAGCCCTGCCATAGCACACTGCGGAAAAGATGCCGACGTGAATGATATAGTAAAACAAAACGTATCAGTTTCGATAAAAGACATTATAGAGCACTCCACAATTGTGCGAAATGCTTTACGAAAGAAGGAGCTGGAAATAGTGCCGGCTTACTATAAACTTGATACAGGCGAGGTAGATTTTCTTGACGAAGGTTGATGCGTAATAATCTCACGTTAAGCATTTTATAGATTTGGGGTTGAAAGTTTAATACCCCAAAATTGATATGAGATATGCCGAGTTTGTTCAGGTCTAAAATAAAGAGCTGCCTGCTTATTGTACATTTTTGGTGTACTTTGGGGCTTGCTTATGCCCAGCAATATCCTATAAACAAAATAGGTGGCAGAGCAGTGGCTATGTCGGGTGCAAATGCTTGTGTGCGAGATGTTTGGGCTGGCTATCACAATCAGGCTGCTCTGGCATTTTTAGATGGAATTAATGTGGGAATTGCTTTTCAGAATTCATTTTTTGTTAAAGAACTCAGTACAAAAGCTATTAGTTTTGCAATTCCTACCAAATTTTTTGTTTTTGGATTGAATTACTACCACTTTGGCTATACCAAATTTAATGAAAATAAAATTGGACTTGCTTTTGTAAAAAAATTGGGCAAAAAAATTGCAATTGGAGGACAAATTGATTATTTTTATACCCACATAGACGGCGAATACGACAATAAATCAACGACAGTTGGCGAAATAGGAATTATTGCCAAACCGGTGAATAATTTATTCATTTCGGCTCATTTGTTCAATGTGTGGAATGCTAAAATTTCGGGCAACGAAGAGCAATATATGCCAAATATTGTGACAATTGGGGCGTCTTACATTATTCTCGATAAAGCCGAGTTGCACGTTAATGTAGAAAAGGATATAAGTGAAAATATTTTGGTGAAAACCGGTATAGAATATCAACTTATTAAACAATTGACGATTATGATTGGAATGATGGGAAAGCCTGTCAGTTATTCCTTTGGATTGGGATACAATTATAATGCTTTACAACTAAATATTGCATTTTCAAAACATAATATTTTAGGATATTCTCCGGCTGTTTCTATTGTTTACGCATTTAATAAAATTAAACAAAAATAAACATTCCAAATAGCCATTGAGTTCTTTAAACTTGCACAATACGCCAAGCAGCTTTAAGACAAAAAAAAGCCTCAACTACCTAATAGTCAAGACTTTTTAACCGTTGTCGGGGTGAGAAGATTTGAACTTCCGACCCCACGCCCCCCAGATGGCTGATTAATTCCTGTAAAGCATTAAATATCTTACACTTACAAGGGTAATACATATATCGTCCCTGTTTTTTTAGTGTTTTAGGCTTATTTTTTAAGTTTTTCTCGCCTATTCCCGCAATACGGACATATACTTTTTTTACTTTTACGTTCTTTAACCCTTTCCGCGAAAGCAGTGCTGATTATCCCTGTTGGTAAAGCGACAAAACCTATTCCTATCAAAGCTATTATCGCACTCAACACCTTGCCCACCCCTGTTAAAGGATACACATCTCCGTAGCCTACCGTAGTAAGTGTCGCGACCGCCCACCAAAAAGAATGCCCTATACTCGCGAACTTATCAGGTTGGGCATCGTGCTCTGCATAATACATTAGTGTAGATGAGAAAACCAAAAGGATAAGAGCCACAAATAGAGTAATTAATAATTCTGCTTTTGTATCTTTTAAGACCTGACCTATCAGGCTTAATGATGTAGAATATCTGCCTAATTTAAAAACACGCAACATACGAAACAGGCGTAAAATACGCATAATCCGCAAATCAAAATTGAATAAAAAAGGTAAATAGAAAGGGAGTATTGCCACCAAATCTATAAGACCAAAAGCAGAAAAAACGAATTTCCACCTATTTTCGGAAACCCATATTCTTATAATATATTCAGTAGTAAATATTAAAACCGATATTAATTCAAAAACATAGAAAAAACTATCAAAATCACCTCGCACCCCTTCATACGACTGTAAAATAATCGCTATAACATTTAAAATTATCAACGCGTAAACACTTCTTACAAATACGCTACCGTGCATAAAGTTAAAGACCCTCTGTTTAAAAGCGACCATCGCATATATTCTAAAAAGTTAATAACGCTACTTTTTCCATAAATTTAATTAATAATTATTGATTGCCTAATAAATTGAGCAGTTTGTCTATTTGCTCATCTTTTTTAATTATCTGTTCGTCCTTTTTGTTTAGTTGCGCGGTAAACCAATCTATTAAGCTCGAAAAATCGAAACCGTTATTATTGTTTTGATTTATCTTTTTAGCATTTCCCGTGTTAATTATGCCATTATTAGTCGTATCACAACTATCCATAAGACGCTCCAATATTGCGATTTTCGACTCCGGAATTTTGCCTCCTTTTTCATAATTATATACCGTATTGGGTGCAACTCCCAGCATATCCGCTAAATCTTTTTGAGTTAAATTACTCTTCTTTCTTAGAATTATTAGGTCTTCTTTGTTCATAATCAATATTTTAAAGCAATTATGTTATTTAGAATGATTATAAATAACGCAATATTGTGAATTTTTATTTGCAAATCGCAATATTGTGATTATCTTTGCACTCTCAAAACAACAAAATTAATAACAAAAAACAATATACAAAATGTTTACCCAAAAAAGTTATAAAAAAGTACTACCCGAAGCACTTTGCGACATGTTAAACCGAAACACCGACAGTCGCGATTGTTCACGAGCCGCCGAGCTGGGCGATATAAGTCCCTCGCTCGTAACTAAACTTATTTACCGGCGCACAACGCTAACAGAAAACAACTACAAAGCGATAGTAGAACTTGCAAAGATAGCAAAATTGAATTGCGAAACTACTATCAGAAAAGCACAAGAGGACTTAAAAAGTCTTGAATTATTGTTAAACGTCCAAAATTAAAATAAATGGAAAAAATAACAACTATATGCGATATAAGTACTAAACCGTATTTGAATTTACGAGAGGCGGTAACACTCTTGGGCTTCGGTAATGCAAACACTTTTAGAGAGTGGCGAGAGACCGGCAAACTCGAATATTATAAGGTAGGCAGGTCGATAGTGTACTCGCAAAAAGCCCTCAATAAATTTATGAATAATCATCTTGTAAAAACCAGAATATGAAAACTTTTTCACGACTTTATTTCGCGCTAATACTGATGTTAGCCTTAACAGTAGTACCCGCCGAAGCAAGAGCGGTAATACCGTACTACATCACCCTAACAATAAATTTAATTGTATCACATCACCTACTAATGAAATACGGAGATATAGACGAGTATTCAGAAATAGAGGATATTAGAAACGAAATGTAATTTTTTAAATAATATAGATATGTTTGAAGTAGTAATAAAATTAGACACAACTGATAAGTTGTTAGAAGCGGTTAGAGCCATATCCGAGGCGGTGCGTGGAGTAAAAGCGGTTAGTGCCGAAACGCCCGCCGAGCCGGCGAAAGAGGCTAAACCGAAAAGAGCAGCCGCAAAAAAGACTGCTGCGAAAAAGCCTGTTGCAAAAAAAGCAGATACGACTACCGTAAAAGAAACTGCAAAACCTGTTACGGATGAAGCAGAACAGGCAGAAAGCGAAACCGAGAAAGTTCCTACAAAGGAAGAGTTGAGACAAGCAACAGTACTTGCTATCAAAAAAGACAGAAATGCAGTACTTAAAATGTTAGAAGACAGCTTCCCCGGTTGTGCCAAAATCTCGGATATTCCCGAGAGCGACCGCGAGCGAGCAATGTTTTTGTTAAACAAAATAGCAGAAGGGTAATGAGTAGTCCGGCAGAACATGCAATATTGAGCCCGTCGGGTGCAGCGCGCTGGCTCGCCTGCACTCCATCGGCTCGGCTCGAAGTCGAGTTGCCCAACAAATCATCAGAGGCGGCAGACGAGGGTACGTTAGCCCACGCAATCGCCGAAGATTTTACACTTTGGAAAATTGGCGACATCACGCTGGACGAACTTCACGCGAAAATGCAAGTTCACACAAAACACAAATTATATAAAAAAGAAATGAATATGTTTTGTGAGGATTTTGCTAAATACGTGATAGAGCTTTTGAACACCGCTAAAAAAAATACTCCCGACGCATTTCTGGAAACCGAACAAAGGGTTAATTTAACAGACTGGGTGCCCGACGGTTTTGGCACGGTCGATAATACCATTATCGCGGACGGGCGCATGTACATAACAGACTTTAAATACGGAAAAGGCGTAAAAGTATCAGCGATAAACAATAAGCAACTCATGCTTTACGCGCTCGGAGCTTTGCACAAATACAATATCGTGTATGATATTGACAAGGTGGTAATGACTATTTACCAACCACGTTTAGACCACATAGAAAATTTTGAAATGAGTGCAGACGAGCTAGATGCTTGGGGTGAGTCGGTAAAAGAACAGGCAAAAATGGCTTTTGCCGGAAAAGGTGAATTAGTACCGGGAGAGCATTGCACTTTTTGCAAGGTATTACCAACATGCCGCGCACACGCCGAAATAGCATCGCAAGCTGCTAAAAAAGAGTTCGCATTGCCGCCAACTTTGAGTGATGCTGAAATAGCCGAACTGCTGGCAAAACTCGACCCTATTATGAAATGGGCTAAGAAAGTGCAGCAATACGCTTTCAATAAAGCGATGGAAGGGCATAAATGGGACGGCTGGAAATTAGTATACGGCAGAAGTGTAAGAACTTATGCCGATGAGGAGCTTATAAGCAAAGAGCTTAAAAATCTCGGATTTAAAGACGAAGATATTTATAATACAAAGCTAAAAGGCATAACCGATATGACAAAAATAATCGGTAAAAAGGAAATGAGTGCACTCGAAAACAAGGATTTGATTATAAAGCCCTTGGGTAAACCTACCCTTGTGCCTAATAGCGATAAAAGACCGGAAATTCAAACCAAGGACTCGGCTATTGCCGACTTTGCAAATTAGATATATTAACAATTAAAACAGAATAGTCATGGACAGTACAAAAGTAGTAACAGGAAAAGTAAGATTTAGCTATTGCCACATCTTTACACCAAAAGCATTAGACGACGGAGACCCTAAATATTCCGTTAGTATTCTAATATCTAAAAAAGACAAAAAAACATTAGACGCTATCAAAAAAGCTATCGTAGCCGCGAAAACAGAAGGCAAAAACTCGCGTTTCGGAGGCAAAATACCCGTAAATTTAAAATTGCCGCTGCGTGATGGAGACGTAGATAAACCGGAAGACCCCGCTTATGCCGGGTGCATGTTTGTAAACGCTACGAGCAAACGCCGACCCGGTATAATCGATGCGGAAATGAACGATATTATCGACCCCGAAGATGTTGTAAGCGGCGACTACGGACGCGTAAGCATTAATTTCTACCCCTTCGCCGTAACAGGCAATAAGGGTGTTGCCGCAGGTCTAAATAATGTACAGTTTCTCGAAAAAGGAGAGCCGTTGTCAGGTGGAACTTCCGCCGCAGAAGATTTTGCCGAGCCTTTTGAAGAAGATAGCATAGACGATGTTTTTTAGAAGTTTTTAATCCATTCTCATGTACGTGAACTCGGAGGCTACTAACGGTCTCCGAGTTCTAATAACCAAATATGAAAATTTCGGAAAAACGATTAGAAGCGAAACTCGTAAAAGAGGTAAAGAGACTCGGCGGTCATGCTTTGAAATTCCATAGCAGCGCAGAAACAGGTTTCCCCGACAGGCTAATTATTCTAAAAAAGGGCAAAACGTTGTGGGTTGAACTTAAATCGACTGGCAGAAAACCAACCAAATTGCAAAATTTCAGGATAAAGGCATTAAAGGAGTTAGGGCATACGGTCGAGGTTGTAGATAGCGAAGAGACCTTAACAAAAGTGATAAACCTTATAAAAAAAAAACTCGATATGAAAGAATTAGCGATTGATATAGAAACTTATTGTGATTTAGACCTTAAAGACGTGGGCGTGTATAAATATGCCGAACACCCCTCGTTTCAAATATTAATGTTAGCTTACGCTTTCGATAATGAACCGGTGCAGATTGTAGATTTAGCAAATGGCGATGATATACCGGTATTGGTCGTAAATGCTATTATTTCAAGTAATTTTATCAAGACTGCATTCAACGCTAATTTTGAAAGGGTATGTTTATCAAAACATATTTTGACCAAGGGTTTTTTGTCGCCGGATAAGTGGGTTTGCTCACGGGTAAATGCCGCACGAGTGGGTTTGCCGATGTCGCTCGATGCGGTAGGTAAAGCACTCGGAACTGAACAGCAAAAAAGCGGCACCGGTAAGGACCTAATCCGCTATTTCAGTATGCCGTGTAAGCCTACAAAGACAAACGAGGGTAGAACGCGAAACCTACCGGAGCACGCACCTGAAAAATGGGAGGAGTTTAAAGAATATTGTAAACAAGACGTTGAAACCGAGCGGGATATTAGGAAACATATCGGACACGTAAAGTTTACGGACTTTGATAATCACCTGTTCCACATCGACCAACTCATAAACGACTACGGTATTTTTACAGACGAGGTGCTCATAAAAAATGCTATCCGTTTCGACAAAGAATACAGAAACGAATTAGTAAAAGAAGCTAAAGAACTAACAGGCTTAGACAACCCGAATAGCCCCGCGCAACTGAAAAAATGGCTGCATGAACAAACAGGAGTAGAAGCGCCGAGCCTCGCAAAAGACAAGGTTGCCGATTTATTAAAAAACTCGGATTTGTCGGAGGACGTGGAAAGGCTTCTAAACATTCGCAAAAGAATGTCGAAGACAAGCGTAAAAAAATACGCTAAAATGATAGACAGCAGAAGCGATAAGGACGGTAGGATTAGAGGATTATTTCAGTTTTATGGTGCTAATCGCACCGGCAGGTGGGCAGGCAGACTGGTGCAGATGCAAAACCTGCCGCGCAACAAAACCGACGACCTCGAAATAGCTCGTGAGCTGGTAAGATACGGAAACATTAAACTTTTTAAGTTCCTTTTCGATAATCCCGCCGATATTTTGTCGCAACTTATTCGCACTGCGTTTATCGCTCCCGACAGCAGAAAGTTCGTAGTATCAGATTTTTCCGCTATCGAAGCTCGCGTAATTGCTTGGTTGGCTGGCGAAACGTGGAGAATTAAAGTGTTTAACTCGCACGGAAAAATTTATGAAGCGTCAGCGGCTAAGATGTTAAACAAGCCCATAGACGATATTACCAAAGACGAAAGGAGTAAGGGCAAAATCGCGGAGTTGGCTTTGGGCTATCAAGGTGGTGCGGGTGCACTACTGGCAATGGGCGCAATTAATATGGGGTTAAAAGAAGAGGAGCTCGACGGGATAGTACGAGCGTGGCGGGCATCTAATCCTAAAATTGTGGAGCTTTGGCGCGAGGTACAAGTAGCGGCTATTAAGGCTATTGAGGGGAAAGGCAAACAAATGGTAAAAGGTGGTTTAGTAACAATCCACCGAGACCGAAATGATATGATTATCACTTTACCCTCAGGGCGACAACTTTTTTATTGCTCGGTCGGTATCGGAGTTAATCAGTTCGGTAGTAAAAGCATCACTTATTATGGCATGGACCAAACAAGTAAAAAATGGTCGAAGTTGGAAACTTACGGCGGCAAACTTGTAGAGAATATAGTGCAGGCAATCGCCCGCGACTGTTTGGGCGAGGCTCTTATAAAAATACGGCAAAAATATCCGCGAACACCGATTGTCGGGCATATTCACGACGAGGTAGTTTTAGAAGCTCCCGCAGGCATAGCCGAACATCGACTAAACACTGTAAACGAAATTTTAGGCGAACCAATATCATGGGCTAAGGGCTTACCACTAAAAGGCGCGGGTTTCGTATCAAAATATTACAAAAAAGATTAGAACATGAAATTTTTATATTACGATTTAGAAACGACGGGAGTAAAACCCCACCGGCACGGAATACATCAAATAGCCGGAATAGTTGTGATAGACGGCGAAGAAAAGGAGCGTTTCGATATAAGAATGCAGCCGCACCCGAACGCCGAAATCACGGACGAGGCTTTGGGGATTTGTGGAATAACAAGGCATGATTTAGAAACATACCAACCCATGAAAGCCGCTAAAAAAGAGTTTACCCAAATTCTATCTAAATACATAGATAGATACGATAAACACGACAAATTCCATTTAATCGGATACAATAACAGGGCTTTCGATGACAAGTTTTTAAGGGCTTTCTTTGAGTATAATGACGACCCGTATTTCGGTTCTTATTTTTGGGCGGACAGTATAGACGTGTTGGTTCTGGCATCTTACAATTTGATGCACGAGCGGCACAAATTATATAACTTTAAGCTCGAAACAGTTGCGAAATATTTGGGTTGCGAGTTTAGCAGCGAGGCTGCCCACAACGCATATTACGATGTTCAAAAAACAAAAGAAATATTTAACCTTTTAGAAATTTTATAGGCATGGCACGGGCATATACAGAATACGAATTGCAATATTTACGCGACTTTTACCCTAACACTGACACCAAAGAAATGGCTAAAAAGCTAAAACGTAGCAAAGCGGCTATAAATACCAAAGCATCAAAAATGGGGATTAAAAAAAGTAGAGAATTTATATTGCAGCTCGAAAATGGTAAAAGTACCCGGTTTAAAAAAGGGCTAATACCATTCAACAAAGGCAAAAAACGTGAGGAGTTTCTAAGCGAACAGGCTATCATAAAAATTCGGAAAACGCAATTTAAAAAAGGGCACGTGCCGCACAACCATAAGCCCATCGGGCACGAGCGTGTGGACAAGAACGGATACATCGAAATAAAGGTAAAAGAACCAAACGTTTTTAAGTCCAAACACCGACTTATCTACGAAAACCATCACGGAAAAATACCAAAAGGGTACAACGTGATATTTATAGACGGCAACAACCGAAATTTCAATATCAATAATTTAAAATGTATAAGCAACGCGGAGCTAATGGCTAAAAACACAATACACCAGTACCCGAAGGATCTAAAAGATTTGATAATAATAAATAACAAATTAAAAAGACAAATAAATGAAACAGACAAGTATAGACGAACTAAAAAGGCATCTATTTGAAAGCATAGAAATGCTTAAAAATCAAAACGACCCGAAGGCGGACGCGTGCGAAAAAATGGACGTGAAAACGGCACGCGAGGTGGCTAATACCGCTCAAACTATTATTAGCATATACAAAATAGAATTGCAGGCGGTTAATATGTTAGCAAAAGCGGACAATCCCGTAGCCGCCAACAAGCTCTTAATTAGCGCCGGATTTACATCAGGCAATTTAACAGCTATACCCGTATAAATATTAATCTAAAAAATAATAAATCATGGCAGTATTTCCAAAATTACACGCCGTATTGCACGGCAGAGAAGTGTGGGTCGGTGAAGAAGCATTAGCGTCAGTTATGGACGGATACATTTATTCAATTTCAACTCACGCAATAGTAAGAAGCTCACTAAAACGCCTTTTCTTAAATATATCAGACGAGGAGTTACAGAATGTAGAGGGTAAAGTATTTGACGAAACCTTATTAAAAAGAATGGCAGCAGGCAAAGTGAAAAGCATCAGGTTTGAGGCTGAAAAAGTTATCCTCACAACGCGCGACGAAGAAGAGCCTTATTATTACGCCGGTAGCCTACCGGAGAACATGGCGCAGCTGAGTACATACTCCAAAATTCAAAAAAAATCAATACACACGGGGGAGCCGCTAAAAGAGCAAACATTTCGACATCCCGCGAAAAACGTATTGACTTCATTATTCGACGACTTCAAAATAAAGATGTATGCGGAGGCGAGTCTGAACATTAGGGATATTGCGGACGTTTATAGCGCATTCTCAAACTCGCTATCAAGGTACTCATCATCGAATGCGGTTACTATACAGTACGGGGACTCGGACACTAATGTACAACCAACACACTTGATTAGAGTAGAGCCGGCAGATTTCGACAAAAATGAGAAAGAAGAAGCCTTGATAGTGCCGGTTATGGTAAATACGTATGGAGGAGAGGAAGAGTTAATAAACAGCTTATTTTAACTAAAAAAAACATGAGCGATTATATTGTAAACATCGCCGTCGGCAAATCCCGTAAATCTACGAGATGGGTTAATGAGGAGTGGACTTGGGCACAACTTACAAAACGACTTAGTAAAACAGTAAGAACCCATGAAACAGCAGCGGAGTATTCTAAAATGAATAAAAACCGCCAAGCTGAAATAAAAGACGTAGGCGGATTTATCGGCGGCACAGTGATTGGCGGGCGGCGCAAAAAAGGGAGTATCCTTAGCCGCTCCCTTCTAACACTCGACATCGACCATATTGGCGCGAGTGGCGACCCGTGGGCAACTTTTCGTGTTCTATTCGATTGCGCTGCTTGCGTTTACAGCACGCATAAGCATAAACCAACTGCAAAACGATTGAGGCTAATAGTGCCTTTAAGCAGGGAGGTTAGCAGCGAAGAGTATATCGCTATAAGCCGCAAAGTGGCAAGTGAGGTAGGAATAGATATGTTTGACGACACTACATTCCAAGCCCACAGATTAATGTATTATCCAAGCACTTCGAGCGATGCCGAGTTTGTTTTCGACAAACAAGATGGTGAATTCTTAGATGCCGATAGTGTATTAAATCAATATCGGGATTGGAGAGACCATGCCGAGTGGGCTTATTCATCGAGGGTGGATAAAATTATGCACAATGCCGTTAGTAAGCAGGAAGACCCGACAACTAAACAGGGGCTTATAGGCGCATTTTGCAGAACATACGATATTCACGAGGCAATCGCCGAGTTTCTAAAAGACGAATACGAAAGTTGCGATGTTGAAAACCGATACACTTACAAAAAAGGCAGCACAAGTGCGGGAGTGGTGATTTACGAGGATAAATTCGCATATTCTCATCACGAAACAGACCCATGTGGCGGCACACTTTGCAACGCTTTCGACCTGTTAAGAATACACAAATTCCGGCACTTAGACGAAGATACACACGCGAAAACGCCTATTAATAAAAGACCGTCTTACGTGGCGTGTCTCGACTTTGCCGCAAAAGACGAAAACGTTAGAAAAAAGTTAGCAGCCGAGCGGCTAAGCAGCGCGAAAAATGACTTCGCAGATGGGTATGCCGACCCTTACGACGAGACCGCGGAGGTCGAAGATTGGGCGGGGTCTTTGGATACCGACCGAAAAGGTAATCCGTATGCCACAATAAATAACATTTTACTGATTTTGCGTAATGATAAAAGGCTAAAAGGCTTGTTTTCGCACGATGAGTTTGCCGATATTGATAGAGTAAACCGCGACACCCCGTGGCGAGTTTTGCCGCCGCAAGGTGCAGAAATGACCGATACGGACGATATGGGTTTAAGGCATTACATTGAAACTAATTACAGCATCGCGAGCGCAAGCAAAATCAACGATGCGCTTGGTTTAATTTTAAACGAAAATAGCCGCCACCCCATACGCGAATATTTAGACGATTTGGAATGGGACGGAGTTAAAAGAATAGACCGGCTGCTTATAGATTTTTTCAATGCGGAGGATTGCGATTACACCAAAGCGGTAACACGCAAGACGTTGGTGGCAGCGGTAGCGCGGGTTTACAATCCCGGTTGCAAATTCGATTATGTTTTAACCCTAACAGGCAAGGAGGGTTTGAAAAAATCCCGCTTCCTTTCAAAGCTCGGTCGCGATTGGTTTTCAGACTCATTTTCGAGTAAAACCATGATAGGGCGCGAGGCTTACGAACAGCTAAGGGGTGCGTGGATTTTGGAAATGGCGGAATTGTCAAGCATCAAACGCGCCGATGTTGAGAACGTAAAACACTTTATAACAAAGCAAACGGACAGGTATCGACCCGCTTATGGTAAGAGGTTAGTAGAATATAAAAGGCAGTGTGTATTTATAGCAACCACCAACGAAAACGATTTTTTGCAATCGTCCACCGGCAACCGCCGGTTCTGGCCTGTCGAAGTTTTTAAAGGCGATAAGGATATAGACGAAATTAGCAACGGCGAAATAAATCAGATTTGGGCGGAGGCTAAACATTTGTACGAAAAGGGCGAGCCGCTTTGGCTCGAAGATTTAGAAGACGAAGCGCGTGAAAGGCAGGAGAGACACACTCAAAAAGATGAGCGGCAAAGCGATATTGCGCAATTTCTTGAAATGCCATTGCCGGACCGCTGGGACAAAATGACTTTATACGAAAGGCGGAATTATCTGAATGAAAATGAGGGCATGCGCGCTAAGGGTACAAATCAAAGGATGCAGGTTTGTGCAAAAGAAATCTGGGCGGAGCTTTGGGGGAAAGACCTTGCCGACTTCGGCAGGCGGCAGTCATGGGAGGTTAAAAGTATGTTAGATGGCATTCCGGGTTGGGAAAGAAAGAAAACAGCCACCAAAGGAGTATATGGATTGCAGAGAAGATACGTAAGAATGAAAAACATCAAAGGAGGTTGTAACGGTTGTAACGGGTTGTAACCATGTTGTAACGCCCTTAACAAATTGATTATTAAATAGATACCCGTAAAGGTTACAACCGTTACTACTATTTACCAAAAGACTTAAAATGGATTTTAACATAGCTTATCTATAATCGATATAAATAGTATATGTTAAAAATGATTTTAAGTGATTTGCAAAAAAGTAGTAACGGTTGTAACAGATGGCTTAACTAATTGATTTAAAAGAGCTTTGAGGTGTTACAACGTTGTAACGGGGTTGTAACGGTTGTAACGC
>PDWI01007490.1_pt1 | contig 13220 bp, 15 predicted proteins | sample 1430891 | NCBI WGS metagenome assembly PDWI01 (sample SAMN01162508, study PRJNA174530) | Oral metagenome, whole genome shotgun sequencing project. | biome: Marine environment; feature: Marine mammal; material: Swab sample of the gingival sulcus; isolation source: swab sample of gingival sulcus... | reverse complement strand
ACTGATGGGTACCCCAAAATCAAAGATTTTGACCCTTTCGTTGCAAATGTTTTCTTCTTATTACTTTTTTACTCTATAAGTCTATTTAGTCAATGCCAGATATTAATTCTTGACAATGGTAGAGGTATATGCTAGAATGCAATCATGACAAAAGAACAACATAATATTGCGATATTAATAGACTGTGATAATGTAAGTTATAGGTATGCTGAGGATATTTTTAACGATATATCTAAGTATGGAACTGTAAATATACGGCGGGCTTACGGTAACTGGAAAGACAAAAAATTAATTGGTTGGGAAAGATTATTACAACAGTACAATATTCAACCTATCCAACAATTTTCATATACTCAAGGTAAAAATGCAACAGATATTGCCATGATAATTGATATTATGGATTTACTATATACAAAAGAGTTAAAGGGTGTTGCCCTAGTAACTAGTGATAGTGACTTTACTCCGATAGTTACAAGAATTTTGGCAAATGGACTTACTGTATATGGTTATGGTGAGGAGAAAACACCGAGTGCTTTTACAAATGCTTGTTCACAATTTATTTATGTTGAAAATCTTTCAAGTAAGATAAAAATGGTAAAATTAGAAGAGAGTGAAACTCTTATACATGATGAATATAATGCTACAACTGGTTATCGTGGGAAAAATTACGATATCAAAAAAGACACGAAACTGAAAAAGTTTTTATTAAATGCAGTCCTTCAAACAAATGAAGATAATGATTGGAGTGATATGAAAGATGTAGGACTTTATATCAAACAAAATTCATCTTTCTCACCTATTAATCATGGTTTTAATAAATTGGGTGACCTTATAAAAGCATTGGAGATGTTCGACGTGGCATATACAAATGATAGACTAACGATGCTTGTACGTCCAAAAGAGGGGGAGGCCCCCAAGATTGGAAATTTAAAAGATTTTACTTTTTAAATGAGACAAGCACAGTAACCTCTCTTTGCTTCTTTTTTTTATTTCTTATTTTTAGAAAGAGAGATCTCTAAGAAGTGTTCTAAAGAATCATCAAGAATCTCTAGCCAAGGTTGTGGTAGTTGTGGGGCTAAATTATTTGTTAGAGTTGAAGTATATGCTTTCTCTCTATAACCCATAATATCAACTTTTTTATCACGTTTCCACTCTTTAAAAACTTCACTTTGTTTTTCTACCTGAAATTCTGGATAATCTGTAGCATCATTTAATTGGCGAATGTATGATGCTTGAAAGTCAATCTCTTCATAAGCAGTTTCTACTTTAGAATAGGCATCTAGCCATTTTTTTTCATCTGCTTTACGAATATCTAAGTTAGGTAATTTTATTTTATCTAAAATTACATCACGTGCATACCATGCTTGTGCATCAAACATATTAAAAGTAAAGTACTGATCTTGCATACCAAGGTATATTAGCTGTGGATTATTTTGCCAAAAAATACCTTTGTATAGATTTTTAGGATAAAGATTGTTAGGTGTTATTAAACGTAAACTATCAGGTAAAAAAGGAAAATGAAATAGATATCCTGTACACATAATAAGTGCATCAAAACGCTTACTAGTCCCATCTACAAAATATGCAATATCTCCTTCAAAATGGGTAATCAAGGGTACTTCACTAATCCCCTCTGGCCAGTCATATCCTAATGCTTGACTTCTATAACTAATAGTTACAGATTTTGAACCATATTTATAACACTGTGTTCCAATATCTTCAGCAGAATAGCTACCACCTACTAAAAGTATATCTTTATTTTTAAACTCTAAAGCATCACGAAAATCATGAGCATGCATAACCCTACCAGGGAATGTTTCTATCCCTTGAATTTCTGGTACATTTGGTGTAGAGAAATGCCCTGTTGCTACAACAACATAATCAAACTCTCCTACCTCTTGTTTACCAGTTTGATGGTTCATCACTGTAACTGTAAACATTTTTGTTTCTTCATTAAAGCTGACCCATCGAACAGCACATTCAAAACGGATATATTTATTTATCTCTTGTTTATTAATACGTCCCATAATATAGTCTTTAATAACAGCTCGAGGAGGATAAGAAGCAATGGGTTCACCAAAATGCTCTTCAAAAGAATAATCAGCAAATTCCAAACACTCTTTTGGACCATTTGACCATAAATAACGATACATACTTCCATGAACAGGCTCCCCATTTTGGTCTGTTCCTGTACGCCATGTATAGTTCCACATGCCACCAATCTGAGTTTGTTTTTCATAACAAACAACCTCTGGTAAATTTTCAACACCTGCTAAGCGTGCTGCTTCAAATGAGCGTAACTGTGCTAAACCACTAGGTCCCGCACCCAATACAGCTACTCTTTTATTTTTCAAAATTTCTCCTATGAATCTATTGTGTCTTTTTACATTATATCATATTAATGATTGTAAATTAAAAAAAATTTAATGTTTAGCATTAGTTGTATCTAAGTGCTAAAATTTTTAGCAGATACTATTGACAAGTGCTAAAAAATATATTATAATTTTCTTGCGTCTCGAATTTTATAACTGATAAGTTTTTCTAACTGAACGCACATTTAATTATAAGGAGAATACAATGCTTTTAACAAAATATAAGCCTTCAGAAGATATAAATAACCTATATAAAATTATGAATAGTTTACAAAATATGGAAGAAAATAAAATTATTAGTGGATTTACACCACAAGTAAATATAAGAGAGGGTGAATTTGCTTACCATATAGATGTTGATCTACCAGGTATGAAAAAAAAGGATATCACGATTGATGTTCGTGATAACACATTATCTGTATCTGGTGAGAGAAATTTTAAAGAGGAAGTAAAAGAGGAAGATTACTATAAAGTTGAGTCATCTTTTGGAAAGTTTGAGAGACTTTTTACATTGCCTGATGGGATTGATATAGAAAATATATCTGCATCAAGTACTAATGGTGTATTAGAAATAGTGATACCTAAGTTAGAAAAAAAAGAAGCAAAAAAAACAATTGAAATTCAATAATAGAAGGAAACATAATGAAAAATAAATTAATACTATCTGGTTTAGCTTTTTGTATGGCAACATCGCTAAATGCAACACCTCTTTTATCTCATGAGGAAGAGCCTCATTATAGTCAATTACGTAAAGAAATTTTAAATTTTTTTAATAATGATGATTTATTTACAGTACCATACCATAAATATAAGATACTTTTTTCTTCAACTTATCCAAAAATGAATGCTTTTGAAAATAAGGGGTCATATGTATTTAAATTTGAATTACCTGGTATCGATAAAAAAGATATAAAAGTAACAATAAATGATCAAAATATTTTAACGATCACAGGAACTAAAAAAGAGCTTACAAAAGAAGAAAAAGAGGGTATAATTAAACAAGAACAGTTTTATGGTACATTTACTAGAAACGTATCGTTACCAGATGATATAGATAGTGATAAAATAGATTTGAAGTATAGTAATGGAATTTTGAAAATAACAGTTCCAAAAGATATGAAGAAAGTCAAAAATAAAGTTAAAATTTTATCGATAGATTGATTTTTAAGTAGATTTTAGTCACGGCCATGCTGTATCTTAAGTGTGTTTTAAGTAAAATGCATAAGATGTATATTATTACAAAGGATTGGGCATGTCTAATAAAGGTTTGGGTTTTGGTACGAAGTTATTAATTATTTTATCATTAGTGATTACAGTTTGTTTGGGTGTTATGATAAGTATCAACTCGTACTTAAATTATACTTCTTCAGAAAAAGCAGCACAAAAATATATAGCTGAAATGGCTGAAAATCATGCTGGAGAAATAAAGCTTTCTTTAGATGAAGCGATATTACTTTCAAAGCAAGTAGCAGATAGATTTGAATATCTTTTAAAAAATAATAAAAAGATTTCAAGGGAAGAGACTATAGCTTATTTAAAGTCAACTATTAAAAATGCTAAAGACTTGCAAGGTATTTGGTTAGGATTGAAAAAAACTGACCTTTTCCCTATAAAGCAAGATAGTGATTCAGAGGCTGTAAAATCTGTTTATGATAAGTTTGGAGTATTCAATCCCTATATACAAAGAACTGAAGATGGAAGTACGGTAGCCATTTCAGGGTCTGGATATAATATGGAGCTTGAGTGGATTAAGGGTACTTATGAAACAAAAAAACCTTATATTACGAAGCCTATTTTTCATAAGGGTACTAATACTTTGATTGTTGGTATAGCAGTACCTGTGTTTGTAGATAACGAATACTACGGTGCAACTGGAGCGGTATTTGAATTAACTGGTTTGTCAGAGTTGGTAAAAGATTTAAAAATATATGATACAGGATATGCTTATGTGACTGATAAGTATTGTAATATTTTAGCTCATAAAAAGAAGGCTATTATAAATAAAAATATATTAGATTTTCCAGATTATGCAAAAGATGAGAATGTAAGGACTTTTTGTAAAAAAGTGAATGAAGGGGAAGATTTTTCATTTTCAAGAGAAAGTACGAGTAATGGACTAGATTCATTTTTTTATTCACACACGTTTAAAGCTGGTGATTCTAATCAATCTTGGGCATTTGTTGTTGGAGCACCTGAAAATGAATATTTAGCAGATGCTAAATTTAGTTTAAACCTTTCTATAATCAGTGGGTTAATAACATTAATAATAATCATATTGATTTTATTGTATGTAACAAAAATATTAAATACTAACCTAAATCTTATATCAACAGGACTTAGTGATTTTTTTGCTTTTTTAAATAAACAAAGTGATACCACAAGTAAAATTGAGATTAAATCACAAGATGAGTTTGGGAAAATGGCTGAACAAATTAACTTAAATATAGAAAATATTAAGCAAAATATGCAAGAAGAAAATAGTCTTATTGATGATATTAAAGCAGTGGTACATAGTGTAAATGATGGTTTATTTTACAAACGAGTTGAGGTGAATGCCCAAAGCGAAGCTATGAGTGAGTTAAAAGAACTTGTGAATAATATGTTGGAGACTTTACAAAATTTAGTTGGAAAAGATTTAACTGAAACTAAAAGAGTATTAGAGGAGTATGCAAAGGCGAATTTTTTATCTAAATTATCTACAGACAGTGGTTTAATGGGAATTCAGTTAAATGAAGTAAATAAAAAAATAACACAAATGCTACAAGCCAATCAAGCAGGTGGATTGTTATTAGAAAATTCTTCAAGAGAATTGACAAATAATATTAAAATCCTCTCAAGTAATGCAACATCTCAAGCTGCTTCATTAGAAGAAACAGCAGCTAGTGTTGAAGAGATTACAAGTAATATTCAAAATACTAACAAAAAAGCTCAAGAGATGTTTAATATCTCTTCTGACACAAAAGAATCAGCCAATAAAGGTAAAGACTTAGCAAGTCAAACAGTACAATCGATGGATGATATCAATCAACAGGTAAGTTCAATAAATGACGCAATTACAGTAATAGACCAAATCGCTTTCCAAACAAATATTTTATCACTAAATGCAGCTGTTGAAGCTGCAACTGCAGGTGAAGCAGGAAAAGGCTTTGCTGTTGTTGCACAAGAAGTGAGAAATCTTGCAAGCCGTTCAGCAGAGGCTGCAAGAGAAATAAAAAATTTAGTAGAAAATGCGACACAAAAGGCAAATATAGGTAAAGATATAAGCTCATCTATGATAGAAGGATTTGCCAACCTTGAAGAAAAAATAGTTCAAACAAATGATTTAATAAATGATGTATCAAGTGCATCTAAAGAGCAAAGTAATGCTATGTCTCAAATTGCAGATGCTATTAATCAACTTGATCAATTTACTCAAGAAAATGCTTCAATAGCTGATAAAACAAATGCAATAGCAAACGAAACTTTAAAGGTCGCTACAGAATTTGTTCAAGAAGCTAATAAAAATGAATTTGAAGGGAAGAGATAAAATTTTATAAAATAAAAAGGAGATTTTTTCCTTTTTATTTTAATGCAGGGGTATTATTTTTTAGATTCCATAGCTTTTTTATATGCCTGAACTTCTTCTTGTTCCCATTTTTTAACAGGACCGTTTTCTGAGTAGAGATAAAATAAACCTGCCATTGTAGTAAAGATTAAAAAGAGTATAGCTAACATTGTTTTCATAATTTTCCTTATGTTTTTAGTGTAGGGAGTATACCTTTTTAATCCTTATACACTAAACATAAGTTGAGATAAAATTATGATAATGATCACCAAAAGAAATGGAAAGAGATGACTTTTAAAAACTAAGGGCTGTATACCAAAAAATACTTGTAAAACTCCCCTTAATCCTAACCAACTTCCTAAAAAACCTTTTATTCCAAGTAAAATTTGAAAGTTTGACCACCCTTCATCACCTATAACACCAAAGTTTACATAAAAAAGATAGATACCTGAAGCAACTGCTACAATAAGTGCTTTTGGCACAACTTTGCGAACATACTGCATAAAATATTCACGCACTATAGAGTGTTCGTCTGTTGTTAAATCTTTTTTCATTCTTGATAAAAAAAGATTATCAGTAAATAAGAAACCACCATAAATAAACACGGAAAAAATATGAACGAGTTTTATTGTTAAATATATCATAGCGGGCATTTTATCATTTTTTTGGAAAATAAAATTAACCTAGGTCAATTTTTAATAAATTACAAATAACTAATATAGTATCATCTTTTCCATGATAACAAAAGAATCTATAGAAAATCTCAAATCACATCTTGATATCGTAGATATAATATCTCAATTTATAGAATTGAAGAAAAGTGGAGCTAATTTTAAAGCGTGTTGTCCTTTTCACGGTGAAGAGACTCCTTCTTTTGTTGTAAGCCCTGTAAAACAAATCTACCATTGCTTTGGATGTGGAGCAGGGGGAGATAGTATAAAATTTGTTATGGAGTATGAAAAACTCTCTTATCCTGAGACCTTAGAAAAACTAGCTTCTATGGTAAATGTCTCACTGGACTATGATACTAATTTTAAAAAAATAGACTCATCTATAATAGTGAAAGTAAATGAATATTATCAAAAACTGTTAATACATAATGAAGAGGCGAAAAGTTATTTAAAAAATAGAGGTATATCTGATTTTTCTATAGAAAAATTTGAGATTGGATATGCTAGTAGTTCAAGTGATACTGTTAACTTTTTAAAAACTAATTTTTTAAATTTAGCAGATGCAAAAGAGTTTGGTATCATAGATACAGGACAAAATGGAATATACTCAAGATTTATAGAAAGAATTACCTTTCCAATATATTCTATAAATGGTACGATTGTTGGTTTTGGTGGAAGAACAATCTCTGGGCATAATGCAAAATATATTAACTCTCCACAAACAAAATTATTTAATAAATCACGATTATTATACGGGTATCATTTAGCAAAAGAGACTATTTATAAACAAAAAACTATTATAGTAACTGAAGGATATTTAGATGTAGTGATGTTACACCAAGCAGGATTTTCAAACGCTGTAGCAACACTAGGGACGGCATTAACGCAAGAACATTTACCCTTATTAAGAAGAGGTGAACCAAAAGTGATTGTAGCGTATGATGGAGATAAAGCAGGGCTAAATGCTGCTTATAAAGCAAGTTTATTATTAAGCCATAGTCAGTTTAAAGGTGGGGTAGTGATTTTTTCAGATGGACAAGATCCAGCTGATATGGTCAATGAAAATAAAATTGATCAATTAAATGCTATGTTTTCCAATCCAAAGCCTTTTATAGATTTTGTTATAGACCTTGTTATTGAAAAATATGATTTAAATAATCCACAAGAGAAACAATCAGCCTTACAAGAATTAAATAATTACCTAAAAACTTTAAGTCCTATTTTACAAGAGGAGTATTCTTCTTTAATTGCACGGAAATTAAATATTAATTCTCAACTAATACAGGTACAACATTTTAATCATCAACAAATCTCAAATGCAAATCTTTCCTCTATAGGGATTGATGAGTTAACAATAATTAAAACAATTTTAGAGAATCCAGAACTTTTAGATCAAGTAAAAAAAGAACTCACAGTTGATATGTTTGAAATACATGGAAATGAATACAATACATTACTTCACAATCCAGAAGATCAATCTTTAGTGGGTTTGATGTTAAATGATCATATTATTGCTTATTCAAAAGAGGGCTTAAATAATCAATTAACAATGATGTTAATACCGTATTATACAAAAAAAATACAACAAATAAAATTTGATGAAAATTTAAGTTTTAGAGAAAAAGCAATTAAAACAAGAGAATTACAATATAAATTAAGAGAAATTAAATCAAAAAAACTTATAATAGCATGAAAAATATAAACAAATTAGGATAATAGATGGAATTTTTAACTACGCAAAATGCACCAGCAGCTATAGGACCTTATTCACAAGCAGTAAAATTTAATGGATTATTATATAGTTCAGGACAAATTGCACTTAAGCCAAACGGAGAAATGGTCGAAAATGATATTAAAAAACAAACAAGACAAATATTTGAAAATCTCAAAGCAATACTTGAAGATAATGGTACTTTTTTAAGTGAGGTAATTAAAATCAATATATTTTTAACTGATATGAACGATTTTGGTATAGTAAATGTTATTATGGCGGAAGTATTTGGGGATCATAAACCAGCAAGAAGTACAATTCAAGTAGCAGGATTACCAAAAAATGCTATGATTGAGATGGATGTTATTGCTACGGCAGTTGATTTTCACTAGTATATCTCACTTAAAGTATATTTAAAGAATAATTTTGTATAATTCGCTTTATAAATTTTAGAGGATAAGCTAATGTACGCAATTATCAAAACTGGTGGAAAACAATATAAGGTATCTGAGGGTGATATTTTAAATGTTGATAAACTAAGTAAAGAAGCAAAAGAAGTGATTGAATTTACAGATGTAATAGCTGTAAATGATGGAAAAGTGTTAACAGCTGGTGAAGCAGTCTCAAATGCTAAAGTAACAGCTGAAGTTATTGTTGAAGGTAGAGATAAAAAAGTTATCTCTTATAAAAAACTAAGAAGAAAAGATAGTAAGCTTAAAAGAGGTTTCAGAAGAAGCTTCACTAGAGTAAGAATTACTAAAATAGCAGCATAAGGAATATAATATGGCTCACAAGAAAGGTCAAGGTAGTACTAATAATAATAGAGACTCAGCTGGTAGAAGACTAGGAGTTAAAAAGTTTGGTGGAGAATCAGTCGTAGCTGGTAACATCATTATTAGACAAAGAGGAACGAAAGTACATGTTGGTACAAATGTTGGAATTGGTAAGGATCACACAATTTATTCTTTAATAGATGGTGTTGTTAAATTTGAACAAAAAGATAAAAATAGAAAAAAAGTATCAGTTTACGCTTCATAAGTCGTAATTTAAAATGATAATTTTAAGGCACTGTAGCGTTTGCTATGGTGCCTTTTTTTTTAATAATTTATAATAGATAATTTTTTGGAATTATATAGTATGAATTAGAGATCGGAGAATAATATGTTTGTAGATAGTGCCAGTTTTACTGTTAAGTCAGGAAAGGGTGGAGCAGGTTGTGTTTCATTTAGAAAAGAAAAGTTTGTAGTAAAAGGTGGGCCAGATGGTGGGTCAGGTGGAAAAGGTGGAGATATCTATTTTGAAGTAGATAATAATACTGATACCTTATCTGCATATAAGGGTACTCATAATGTAAAAGCTGATAATGGACAACCTGGTATGGGAAGTAACTGTAGTGGTAAATCTGCTAAACCAGTTGTTTTAAGAGTTCCACCTGGTACTCAAGTTATAGATGAGGATACAGAAGAGATACTCTTTGATTTACTTGAAAATAAGCAAAAAGTTTTATTTTTAGAAGGTGGAAAGGGTGGATTGGGTAATACTCATTTTAAAAACTCGCGAAATCAAACTCCAAGTTATGCTCAACCTGGTCTTGAAGGAATTAAAAAAAACATAAGATTAGAGTTAAAACTTATTGCAGATGTTGGACTTGTAGGCTATCCAAATGTTGGAAAATCAACATTGATTTCAACGATTTCAAATGCAACACCACAAGTGGCAAACTATGAATTTACTACACTTACTCCAAAATTAGGAGTTGTTGATGTTGGTGATTATAACTCTTTTGTTGCTGCTGATATTCCAGGTATTATTGATGGTGCAAGTCAGGGTAGAGGTTTGGGAATTGAGTTTTTAAAACATATTGAGAGAACAAAAACATTACTTTATATGATTGATGTTTCAAATTATAGGGAGATGTTGGATCAGTATAATGTTTTAAAAGAGGAGGTAAAAAAGTTTTCAGAAGAATTAAGTCACAGAAAATTTGCCATCGCTTTAACAAAAATTGACGCAATTCCTCCAGAAGAGATAAATGAAAAAACTGATGCCTTTATTAAAGCAATTGGTCTTGAACTATCAAATAAAAATGATTTTTCATTTCAAAACGACAAACACTATTTTCTTCAGGAATTAACTTACACTAAATATAATAAAAATTTACCATATTTTGTATTGCCTATCTCTTCAGCTACGCACGATAATATCAATGGAATTAAATATGCACTCTATGATTTAATTAGTAGGGATAAATGCGAAGAATAGTATTAAAAGTAGGAAGTGCTGTTTTAACCCACAATGGTACCCTTGCCTTAGAAAGATTAAAAAATTTAGTGGAATTAATAGCTTCGTTAAAGGAAAAATATGAAGTTATTTTAGTGAGTTCTGGAGCTGTTGCTGCGGGATTTTCTTTATTGAAATTAGATAAAAAAGTTACTGCAAACAAGCAAGTTTTAGCTTCGCTTGGGCAACCTTTACTTTTAGACACCTATCGAAAAAAATTTGCTAAATATGATATTTTATGTTCACAAATACTCTTAGAAGCTTCTCTTTTTGATGATCAAAAAAGATTAAAAAATGCACAAGAAGCACTACAAGTTATGATTGATAATAATATTGTGCCAATTATTAATGAAAATGATGTCACAGCAACTGAAGAATTAGTTTTTGGAGATAATGATCAACTATCAGCTTATATTACAAAATTTTTTTATTGTGATATGTTAGTAATATTAACTGATATAAATGGTTATCATGATAAAAACCCACATGAATATAAAGATGCACAACTTCAAAAAAAAGTTATTAAAATAGATAAAAAACAACTAGAAGCAAAACAGAGTGCAAATAGTGAATTTGCTACAGGTGGAATAGTCACAAAACTTAAAGCTGCAGATTTTTTAATGAAACATAATTTAAATATGTTTTTAACAAGTGGATTTGATTTAACAGCTGCGTATGATTTTCTTTTAAATGATGATCAAACAAATGGAACACTTTTCATAGGAAAGGAATAGGAAATGACTAAAGATAAAAATATTGTATTTATGGGAACTCCTGAGTATGCAACAGTAATTTTAGAAAAATTATTAGAAGAAAGTTACAATGTAGTTGCCCTTTTTACACAAGCAGATAAACCTGTAGGGAGAAAGCAAAAAGTAACTCCACCACATATTAAAAAATTTGCATTAGAAAATGGCTTAAGTATCCCTATTTATCAGCCTCTAACATTAAAAGATAAAGCTGTTCAAGAGTGTATTAAAAATTTAGAACCTGATATGATTATAGTTGCTGCGTATGGACAAATTTTGCCTATTGAAGTTTTAAATATTGCCCCTTGTGTAAATTTGCATGCTTCATTATTACCAAAATATAGAGGGGCTAGTCCTATTCAATCTTCATTATTAAATAACGATAGATTTACTGGTGTTACAGCTATGCGTATGGATATTGGTTTAGATAGTGGGGATATATTGGGGTATAAATATGTAGAAATTCAAAAAGACACTGTAGTATCAGAACTTTTTGATACTCTAGCAATTTGTGCAGCTACATTAACTTTGGAGATACTTCAACAGTATGAAAATATATTAGCAAAAAAACAAAATTTATCATTAGTTTCATATTGTAAAAAGATAAGTAAAAAAGATGGTTTAGTAATATTTGATAATGCAACACTATTTTATAATAAATATAGAGCCTTTAAATCATGGCCAGATATCTATTTGAATAGTGGACTAAAAATAAAAGAGTGTTTAATAAATGATTTAAATAGTCTCAATACAAGTGGACAAATTATAGCAATAGAAAGTGATTATATTGTAGTGGGATGTGAAGTTGGGAGTATAAAAATTATCACTGTGCAACCTGCATCTAAAAAACAGATGAATGTAATAGATTATATACGAGGTAAACGACTTGAAGTTGGAGATGATTTTTCTTGATTCTGTAGAATCTACTCATACATATTTAAAAAATTATATAAGCTTAAATGGGTATTTAAAGCCAGTGGTTATAGTAACACAAAATCAAACAAATGGTTTAGGTAGTAGAGATAATAATTGGGATGGGGAAGCAGGAAATTTATTTTTTTCTTTTGTTATTTCAAAAGAACTCTTACCTTTAGATCTACCCATACAATCATCTTCAATATATTTTTCCTATATTCTCAAAGAGATATTGTCTGATTTAGGTTCAAAGGTATTTTTAAAATGGCCAAATGATTTTTATATAGATGATAAAAAAATAGGTGGAACGATAACAAATTTAGTAGGTGATTTATACTATTGTGGAATAGGTTTAAATTTAAAATCTGTAAACAATGAGTATGGATATTTAGATATAGAGGTTGATATAAGAGTGTTATTAGAAGCATATTTTGCAACTCTTAGTAAGAAAAAAACATGGAAGCAAATTTTTAGTAATTATTCGATAGAATTCAAACATAGCAAACAATATAGTACGACTGTTGATAATAAAAAAGTCTCTTTGAAAAGTGCTGTTTTATGTGATGATGGTTCGATAAATGTTGAAAATAAAAAGGTATTTAGTTTAAGATGACTCAGATTATTACTATCGCAAATCAAAAAGGTGGAGTTGGTAAAACAACAACAGCTGTTAATTTAAGTGCAGCACTTGCTCTTGAAGGAAAGCGTGTTTTATTAATTGATGCTGATCCTCAATCAAATGCAACTACGAGTTTAGGATTTCATAGAGATTCATATGAATACAATCTTTATCATGTAATGCTAGGTACAAAAGAATTAAATGAGATTATTTTAGAATCAAAAGATATAGAAAATCTTTCTGTAGCTCCATCAAATATTGGTTTAGTTGGTATCGAAAAAGAATTTTATAAAAATACTAAAGATAGAGAATTGGTCTTAAAAAGAAAAATTGATTCTATAAAATATGATTATGATTAT
>PDWI01011670.1_pt1 | contig 13221 bp, 10 predicted proteins | sample 1430891 | NCBI WGS metagenome assembly PDWI01 (sample SAMN01162508, study PRJNA174530) | Oral metagenome, whole genome shotgun sequencing project. | biome: Marine environment; feature: Marine mammal; material: Swab sample of the gingival sulcus; isolation source: swab sample of gingival sulcus... | reverse complement strand
TGATGCATAGCACCGCTATGGTGAAGTTTTGTAAATTAACGAAGTGCCTTGTTTTGAAGTAATTTGAGTGCGTAATAGATTTTCTAATGCATATTTCGGATTAAATTGGTATATTTACATAAATGTTGTATTTTAGAGCAAATAAAAAAAAATGAGTATATGTTTAATTCAAAAATAACAGGAGTGGGGCATTATGTTCCCGATAAAATTATCACCAACCATGATTTAGAGAAGTTAATGGATACTTCCGATAAATGGATTCAAGAACGTACCGGAATAAAAGAGCGTAGGTTTGCCGAAGTCGAAGAATTATCAACCGCCAAGATGGGATTTAAGGCATCGGAAATTGCAATAAAAAGAGCAGGAATAACGCCTGACGACATCGATGCGATAGTATTTTCAACATTAAGTTCAGATTATTTTTTCCCGGGTAGTGGAGCTGTACTGCAAGGAATGTTGGATTTATCAACTAAACCGGCTATTGATATAAGGGCGCAATGTTCAGGGTTTATATATGGTTTGTCGGTGGCAGACCAATTTATAAAAACAGGTATGTACAAAACTATTTTGCTCGTAGCTTCCGAAACGCAGAGCATAGCCCTAGACCTTACTACAAGAGGACGAAATATGAGTGTATTGTTTGGAGATGGAGCAGGAGCAGCAATATTACAAAGGAGTGAAGAAAAGCACAAAGGCATTCTCTCCACTCATTTGCATTCGGAGGGTAAACATGCAGAAGTTTTAACAATAAAAGAACCCGGCACAGGGCATGAAAATCTTGTTTACCCCGATATACATAAATCTTATTCAACTATACATCCCCAAATGGACGGGAAATTTGTATTTAAAAATGCAGTTAAACGTATGCCCGAAGTTGTTGAAGAAGCATTAAAGGCTAACAGTTTGACTGTTAGAGATATAGATATGCTATTGCCCCATCAAGCAAATTACAGGATTTCGCAAATGGTACAAAGAATTCTTAATCTACCTGATGAAAAAATATATAACAACATTCAAAAATACGGAAACACTACTTCGGCAACTATCCCCATTATGTTGAGCGAATTGTGGGAACAAAAAAGGATAAAAGCCAACCAATTATATGCGCTCACGGCTTTTGGCAGCGGGTTTACTTGGGGCGCTGCACTTATTCGTTGGTAATCAAAATACAGATAACAAGACCTTATATTTATATTTCCTAAAAGGCATTTTTGGTTGTAACTGGCTGGCAGTCAGAAGTTTGTGAATGGTGTGCGCGATTTTGTAACTATCTATTTATTAAAATATTAGCTTTGTTTTTTGAACCCTCAAAGGACTTTTGAGTAATTTTTTATGATTTTAACTCAAACTTACATTTTATAAATCCTTGTTCTATTGTAATTTGAGTAATAGAACTCATTTAAAGTTTTAGTATTTTACTGAAAACGAGATAAAATTTTTGCAGAAATACACTTTTTGCAAAACTTAGTAGTACTAAATTCAACAGATGTAATGCAATATGCAGAAATTTCAGCCATTTTTTAGAAATAAAAAAAGTTTAAACGAGTTAATAACAACGATTGCTATTGCGAAAATTGGATTGAAGATAAATTTTTTACTTTCTTTCACAAATTACTACCTTTGGAAATTATTAAAAATTAAAAAATGACAAATTTAAAACTTATTGAAGGCGACGTTTATTTGAAACCTTTTGAAAAACAGATAGTTGGACGAATGCAGCGCGTTTTGCACAGGCAAAATGAACTTACACAAGGGAAATCGCTCAGAGAATTTGCTTCGGGACATTTATATTATGGACTGCATTTTGAAAACGGTAAATGGGTTTATAGAGATTGGTTGCCCGCCGCCGATGAAGTTTGGCTAAACGGTTGCTTTTCTGATTGGCAAGTCCGGCAAGAATTTCAGCTAAAGCGCAATAAATCAGGTGTTTTTGAAATTGAACTTGCAAGCAATGTGTTAGCACACGGAGATTTATACAGACTAATCGTGAAGCATAATGGAACTATGTATGACAGAATTCCCGCTTATGCTAAAAGGGTAGTGCGAGATGTTAAAACAGCAATATTCAATGCTCAAGTTTGGCAACCTAAGCAAGAATATAAGTTTAAGTATAAACAACCTGTGAAAAAAACTCCACCACTTATCTATGAAGCTCATATTGGTATGGCTTCAGAAGAGGGAAAGGTCGCAAGTTTTAATGAATTTAAAGAAAATATATTGCCACGAATAATAAAAGCAGGTTACAACACCATACAGTTGATGGCTATACAGGAGCACCCGTATTACGGCTCTTTCGGTTATCATGTATCCGGTTTCTATGCGGTAACTCATGTTTTTGGAACTCCCGATGAATTGAAAGCCCTTATTGACGAAGCTCATAAGCACAACATTCGTGTAATAATGGATATAGTGCATTCGCACGCAGTAAAAAATGAGGTTGAAGGCATAGGCAAATACGACGGAACAGACTATCAGTTTTTTCACAGTGGCAAAAGGGGGCTGCACCCTGCATGGGATTCGCGTTGTTTTGATTACGGAAAAAATGAGGTAATACATTTTCTTTTATCAAATATAAGATTTTGGTTGGAAGAATACCGTTTTGATGGTTTTCGTTTTGATGGTGTAACCAGTATGCTGTATTTAGATCATGGTTTAGGCACAGCCTTTTTAAATTATGAACAATATTACAACGGGCATCAAGACGATGATGCTATTGTATACCTTACGCTTGCCAATAAATTAATTCATGAAATAAATCCACACGCATTATCTTTGGCAGAAGAAATGAGCGGTATGCCGGGTTTGGCAATGCCTACGGAAGATGGCGGATATGGTTTTGATTATCGTTTGGCAATGGGAGTACCTGATTATTGGGTAACACTTTTAAAAACAAAGAAAGATGAAGATTGGCATGTGGGCGATATGTTTTATCGCTTATCGGATAAGCGAGCAGATGAAAAGGTTATAAGCTATGCCGAGTCTCACGACCAAGCCTTGGTAGGTGATAAGACTATTATGTTTCGCTTAGCTGATGCCGGTATGTATGAACACATGCACTTAGATAATATGAATAGCATTATTGAGCGCAGTATTGCTTTGCATAAAATGATTCGTCTTGTTACCTCTGCCACAGCCGGTGGCGGGTATTTGAATTTTATGGGAAACGAGTTTGGTCATCCGGAGTGGATAGATTTTCCACGCGAGGGTAATAATTGGTCGTTTCATTATGCTCGTCGTTTGTGGAGTTTGGTTGATAACGATAAACTTGGCTACTTCTATTTATCGGCTTTTGACAGAGATATGTTAAAAGCTCTAAAGACGGGTAAGGTGCTCGGAGCTAAGCCGCCTATAGCTGTGGTTCAGGACAATTACAAACAAGTATTGGTTTTCAGACGCGGCAAAAGATTGTATGTTTTTAATTTCAATCCTTTTGAGTCCTTTACCGATTACGAAATAGAAGTTACCGGAAATTTATACGAAATAGTTTTAAATTCCGATAACGGTAAATACTTAGGTTATAATAGAATTGATGAGGCTATTCGTTACGAAGCTCAAAAAACAGATGGAAAAAAACAAATAAGTTTATATTTACCTACCCTCCTTTGGAGGGGTGTCCGCAGGACGGGGTGGTCTATTCCCCTCCTTTGGAGGGGTGTCCGCAGGACGGGGTGGTCTATTCCCCTCCTTTGGAGGGGTGGACTGTGAAGCAGGACGGGGCGGTCTCTAAAACTATTCCACCGTAACCGATTTTGCTAAGTTGCGTGGTTGGTCTACATTGCAATTTCGCATTACTGCTATCTGGTAAGATATTATTTGTAAGGGAATTACAGTCAAAAGTGGCGCTAATGCTTCATGGCTTATCGGAACTTTTATTACGTGGTCGGCTATGTCTTTTATAGTATCATCGTTTTCAGATACTACTGCTATGACTATGCCTTTTCTTGATTTTATTTCCTTAATATTGCTTACTATTTTTTCATAACCTTTATCTTTAGTGGCAATAACAATTACAGGCATTTTTTCGTCAATAAGAGCAATAGGACCGTGTTTCATTTCGGCAGCAGGATAGCCTTCTGCATGAATATACGATATTTCTTTTAGCTTCAAAGCACCTTCTAAAGCCACAGGGAATAAATAACCGCGTCCTAAATACAAAAGATTGGTTGAATTTTTATATAATTCTGATATTTTTTTATAATCATCGCTTTGTTTTAAAACTTCTTCTATTTTTTTGGGGATAGCGACCATTTCTTTTATCAACGTTTGATATTCGTGGCTGTCTATGTGTCCGTTTTTGTGTCCTATAACAAGTGCTATTAGTGTTAATACCGTAACTTGGGCAGTAAAAGCTTTGGTCGATGCTACGCCTATTTCGGGTCCGGCATGTGTATATACTCCGGCATCGGTTTCGCGGGGTATCGACGAGCCTACTACATTGCAAATTCCCAGTACTAATACGCCTGATTTTTTTGCAAGTTCTACCGCAGCCAATGTATCTGCCGTTTCGCCGCTTTGACTTATTGCTATCACAACATCGTCGTCATACAATACGGGGTTTCTGTATCTAAATTCAGAGCCATATTCCACCTCTACCGATACGCCGGCAAGGTTTTCAATAAGGTATTCGCCAACCAATCCGGCATGCCACGAAGTTCCGCATCCTACTATAATAATGCGTCTTGCATTCAGTAGTTGAGGCATAACGCTGAGCAGTCCTCCCAAACGTATCTCGCTACTATCAGGCGATACTCGCCCTCTAAAGGTGTCTAAAATTGAATTAGGTTGTTCAAAAATTTCTTTTAGCATGAAGTGGGCATAGCCGTTTTTTTCTATTTTGCCAATATCCAATTGAAGTTGCTCTACTTTGGGTTGTAATTTGGCATCGTCGATGGTTTTCAGCTTTAGCTCATTTTTTTTAATAACAGCTATGTTGTCATTATTCAAATAAATTACACTTCTGGTGTGTTCCACTATGGGCGTTGCGTCGGAAGCTATAAAATATTCGTTATTTCCTATTCCTATAACTAATGGACTGCCTTTGCGAGCTGCTATAAGTTTATCGGGTTCTTTGGTTGCAATGACTACTATTCCGTATGCGCCAATTACTTTTGTTAGGGCTAAACGAACAGCTATTTCAGCGCTCACTTTTCCTTTTATGTAAATGTATTCTATTAAATTGGCAAGAACTTCCGTGTCTGTTTCGCTTTTAAAAGAATAGCCTCTGTCTAACAGGCGACTTTTCAGACGGGTGAAGTTTTCTATAATACCATTGTGTATGACGATAAATTCGCCATTTTGCGACATGTGGGGGTGTGCATTGAGGTCGTTGGGTTCGCCGTGAGTTGCCCAGCGTGTATGACCTATGCCTATTTTGCCTTTAAGTTTTTTATTTTTTAAAAATTCTTCAAGATCGGCAACTTTGCCTTTTCTTTTAAAAATTTCGGTATTACCGTTTATGATTGCTACTCCGGTAGAGTCATATCCTCTGTATTCCAATCTTTTAAGACCTTTTAATAATATAGGATACGCATCTTGAGAGCCTATATAGCCAACAATTCCACACATAATATGAGTTTTAATTTACGAAATGATATTTTTTCAACACTTCGTTTTTTTGTTTTGTAATTAACTGATAACCAATAGCTTGATGAAGCCAACACTTCTGTAATATCTTAGTTCTCAATAATATAATTTCAACAATAGTTTGTTGCTTTTTTATAAATGCTTGATAATCAGAAATTTATAAAACACATAGCATTCTCTATAACTGATTGATTATTAGCACGTTAGATGCTTAGTCCTTTACGAGAGGGTTTCGCCGTTCGTAATTTTTAATTCGTAATTTAACGAAGAGTTGTTTGGTTATAACGTTATTTATCATATAAAATTATAAAATAGAATAAGTTATAATTAATTTTGCTCTGTTTTCATGTGCACTTCCACAAATTACCGATCTGTGAAAGTTTTGGCTATCGCTTGCGCCGTAGACGTATAGCCCTTCGTTTTTCCATGTGTTGTTTAGCACCTTATATATGTACGAGCCTATGTCAAATCTGTATTGGTTTGCTTCAGAAAGTTCTACACCCCGATAAATATTCTCGGATGCGTATTCAGGTATTGCAAGATATTCGCCGTTTTCATCTTTTGAAGTTATTATAAGGGACGGCGAGGACGGATAATTTTCTTCACCAAAGTTTTCATTATTTGCCGGTTCTAATACAATTTCTGCTTTATATATTGCTACATTGCCTAATTTTTTAAGGTCTTTTATAAATGGTAGTTCTATTTTCATTTGTAGACCGTTCATACCTTGTATAAAGGAATATTCGTTTGCATTTTCATCGTCTATAAATGGGCGTACTGATGCGTTTGTGTATTCGTGTCCAAACATATTTAACCGTCCACAATATTTAGTAATCGGAAATACGACTTCGCGTGCTGAGTCTGCATCCGATTCCCAATGATAATATACTTTCATTGCCGAGTTTTTGTTTAATGTAAACGAAACTATTGCTGCATCTCTATTCTCTTGTTCTGTTTGTAGTACAAATCCGTTGAAAAAGGCTCTAAAATCATCTCCATACTTATATACGTCGGGGTCTTCAGGGTGTAAGAAAAAATCTGCTAAATCATCATTTAGTTTTATTCTGAAAATGGAATCGGTAGATGTTCCCGAGCAAAGTGTGGCTGTGCCAAGCAGTTCATTATTATGAAGTTCAGAAGGGTTGCGGTTTGAGTAATATATACTGTCGGACAATATATTTTTGCGCATTCTATACACGGCTACCGTTTGGGTTACCATGCTGTCGCCATATGAGCTTAATCCGCCGTTGTTGTATGCCAAATTTAAGTATACGGAGTCTGCGATGAGTGAGTCGCTGAAATTTTTAAATGTACCCACTGTAACCTGTACTGCTGTTGATGCTTCGGTTACCCCAAAAACAGGGTCGGTTATTTTGCCCAATAGCAGGTGGCTTATCCCGCTACCTCCCATTTTGGTTGGGAGTACGGTGTATGTTTTAAGTGTTATGGTGTCCGATACGGTATGTTTAAGGAGTGCATCTTCCGGCAAAACTCCCATTCCTACATTTGATTTATCAACACATGAAAAAAAAGATATTATTGCTGTAAATAACAGCCCGATAAATATTTTATTTTTGGTCATTTAATCTAGATTTTAGATTTTTTTTGTGTACAAATCTACAATACTTATTTAAAATTAAGAGTTAAAAATTATAAATGGTTAAGGTTTTACGCGGCGGGTTTAATATGTTGATATTCAGACGATTATAGAGTGTTGCAGTAGTGTTAACATAATCTTTTGATTATCAATATATTAAAGTCTCAATTACTTACCTGAGGGGTTTGCCGTTCTTGATTTAACACCTTGGTTTAGTGTTTACAAGTTTTTGTCAACTGATTTTATGAAATATCAACTTTTAATTTTAAATTTTTAAATTAACGCAAAGCTATGTATTTCTACAAGTTACCTTTAGAAATAATTTTTTCAAAATAGTCCGAATAAGCCGGAGCAAAATCTTCTGTATCAGGATATTCCATTACGGGTAATTTATATTTTTTTACCAGTTTTGTAACTTCGGGGTCTATTTCGGGTTCAGCCATAATAACTCCATCGGAATGCTCTAACGCCAGCTCTGTTAGGTCTAAATATCCGGCTTTGGTGAAATTTTGCATGTGTTTTTCGGTTAAGCTGTCTACTTTTAATTTTGTTTTGAAAGATTCTTCAAATCTGTGGTCAAATTTATCATTAAAAAGCGAGTAAACAACTTTTGAGTTTTCAAATAGAGGATCGTCTTTGTATGCTGTTTTTATTAATAAAGGTACGGGTGAGGTCATCCAGCCTTGACAGTGTATAAGGTCAGGTGTCCATCTTAGTTTTTTCACGGTTTCAAGTACCCCTCTACTGAAAAAAATCATACGTTCATCATTGTCTTCATAAAAGTTGCCCTCTTTTGAATTTATTGTGCTTTTTCTTTTAAAATATTCTTCATTGTCAATGAAGTAAACTTGCATACGAGCAGATTGTATTGAGGCGACTTTTATAATTAATGAATGGTCTATGTCGTTGATAATAAGGTTCATACCCGAAAGACGAATTACTTCATGCAGTTTATTACGACGTTCGTTTACGTTTCCAAATCTGGGCATAAATACTCTTACTTCATTGCCGGCTTCTTGTACGGCTTGAGGTAGATGTCTGCCTATATTTGACATAGGTGATTCCGGTAAATAGGGGGTAATTTCTTGTGAAATAAATAGAATGTTTTTATTTTCCATAAAGCATTTTTTTTCAAACTATTCACATTTTTGCACATATAAGAGGATAAAATAAATGATTTTGTGCAAAAAATTTGCCTTTGATATTTATCTTAAAATCAAATCTATATGGAATAGTTACTAAATCAGACTACAAATTTAGTAATTTTTTGTCTGTTTTCCTAAAAACAGTATAAAAGTTTGAATTTCAGGAGGCGGGGTTAATTGAATTAATTTTGTTAAAATACTTATTTACAGATATTTAGAATGTATTGTATTTGACAAAACAATTTTTAGAAATTTGGTAAATAAATTCTGAAATAAGAGGTTATAAAAATTATTTCACAAAAAATATTAATTAATTTATGAATTTGGATGTAATTTTAATTAATGTTTTACTTTTGCCACGTAGATAAATAAGATAAAACAAATATGACTATAAAAAAACATACAACGAAATGATTATTCAGGGACGGAAGACCGAAGCTGAAAGTCGAAAAACTTCCAACGTCCCTCTTTCAACTTCTAACTAAAATACAAACAGATGAAAATAATAAAAAACAGTAAAGAACTAACTCAAATTCTTACAGAACATAAAAACGACAACGAAAGTATAGGTTTTGTCCCAACGATGGGTGCTTTGCATGAGGGTCATATTTCGCTTATCAGACGGTCGGTAAATGAAAATATGATTACAGTGGTAAGTATTTTTGTAAACCCCACACAATTTAATGACCCCGATGACCTTGATAAATATCCTCGTAATTTGGATGAAGATGCTAGACTTTTAAAATATGAAAAAGTAAATTATATTTTTGCTCCACAAGAGGCTGAAATATATCCTGAGAAAGATACTCGTCGATTTGATTTCAACGGGCTTGATGAGACTATGGAAGGGAAATATCGCAAAGGACATTTTAACGGAGTAGCACAGGTTGTTTCTCGATTGCTCGAAATAATTCCTGCCGACAGAGCTTATTTCGGACAAAAAGATTTTCAACAATTGGCAATAGTTAAGTACCTGGTTAAGAATTATATGCCTCAAATTGATACTAAAATTGTAGAAGGTCCGACTATTAGAGAAGAAGACGGACTTGCAATGAGTTCACGGAATAAGCATCTCTCAAAATCGGAACGACTTGCAGCACCAATCATACATAACACCTTAGCTTATTATCAAGCGCGTGTAAATACCATGAAAGTTGAGGAAATAAAAGAGGAAGCAGTAAACAAAATAAATGCGCACCCTCTTTTGAAAGTAGAATATTTTGAAATTGTTAATAACGAAACCCTACAACCAATTGATAAAATTATACCCGGACAAAGTACCGGTTGCATTGCTGTATATGCCGGAAAAACTCGGCTAATAGACAACATCTCTTTTTGAAACTAAATTTTATTCTATGTTTATCGAAATTTTGAAATCAAAAATTCATAAAGTTAGTGTTACCGAAGCCAATTTACAATATGTAGGAAGTATTACTATTGATGAAGCTCTGATGGAAGCAGCTGATATTATTGAAAATGAAAAAGTACAAATAGTAAACGTAAATAATGGCGAACGCTTAGAAACTTATGTGATAAAAGGTAAACGCAATTCGGGAATAATCGGATTAAATGGTCCGGCAGCCCGTAGAGTGCAAGTTGGCGATGTGGTAATAATTATTTCTTACGCCACGGTAGAAAAAGAAAAAGCAGGCGCTTATAAACCAAAACTTGTTTTTCCCGATACAAAATCAAATCGTATCGTTTAACCGCATAGAAGACCTACATACCTTTAGGTTACATTTACCAAATATGCAATAGAGAGCCTGTTACTCTCTCAAATTGCTGTAAAACAAGGCATTGTATTGAATTACAAACCCTAACAATACCGGTACTATGCTTACCTTTTGTAAATTTTTGTTTTACTGTAATTCGAGAGCTTATGGCTATTTCTATTATATAAATTGAATTAAAGAATTTATTTTACAACTTCTTTATAACTGCTTGATAATCAGTAATTTAATAAAGAAAAACACAATTGTAATTTGCTGATTATCAAGAAGTTACCTTTTGTCAGCAAAAAAAATCAAGGAGTTTTGGTGCTTACCCAATAAATATTTTGGGTTAAACTAATACTAAAGTTTTGAAAAATGAGTAAACCCAAGAAAATATATGTATGCCAAAATTGTGGTGCTCAGTCGCCCAAATGGCTCGGACAATGTCGTGTGTGCAACGAATGGAACAGTTTTAGCGAAGAAATAACTGAACGAAAAATACAGGAAAACAGCCTTATTCCCAAAAACAAACCTGCCAAAGCAGTACCTGTGAACGATATACAGTTTGAAAAAACACAACGAATAGATACAGGAAACAACGAATTTAACAGAGTATTGGGAGGTGGTTTGGTAAAAGGCGCAGTGGTACTGATAGGGGGTGAACCCGGAATAGGAAAGTCGACTTTGGCGCTTCAAGTTGCTTTAGACCTCGATAATTATAAAGTGTTGTACGTATCAGCCGAAGAGAGCCTGCAACATGTGAAAATACGCGCTGAACGTATAGGCAGACTACATTCGCAGTGCCTTATTTTAAGTGAAACTTCGCTTGAAAATATTTTTTTACAAATAAAACAACACGACCCTGATATTATTGTAATTGACTCTATACAAACGATTTATACCTCTTCTTCCGATTCCGTTCCGGGGAGTCTTACGCAGGTGCGAGAATGCACCCAACATCTTATAAAATATGCCAAGAACTATGCAAAACCTGTAATCATTATAGGACATATAAATAAATCAGGGAGTTTGGCAGGACCTAAAGTGCTTGAGCATCTGGTAGATACCGTTTTGCAGTTTGAAGGCGACCGTCATCATCTGTATCGTATTTTGCGGGCAAACAAAAATCGTTTCGGGGCAGTGGGTGAGCCGGGCATTTTTGAAATGGATCACAAAGGATTGCGGCAAATACCTAATCCGTCGGAATTTTTGCTCTCGCACAACGACAATAATACTGCCGGAATATCAGCCGCGGCAAGCATAGAAGGTATACGCCCCTTGATGACTGAAGTTCAGGCACTTGTAAGCAACTCGTCATTTAGTACACCGCAACGCAATGCCACCGGATTTGATAACAGAAGGTTAAATATGTTGCTTGCAGTTATTGAAAAACGAATGGGGTATAAAATGTCGGATAAAGATGTGTTTTTAAATACAACGGGTGGCATTCGTATTGAAGACCCCGCGGCAGATTTAGCCGTTATAGCTTCCTTAATATCATCGGGGTTAGATATTGCAATACCAAGAGAGGTTTGTTTTGCGGGAGAAATAGGCTTGTCGGGAGAAATACGTCCCGTGAGCCGAATTGCACAACGCATAAGCGAAGCTCGTAAACTCGGATTTAAAAATATATTTATTTCAAAATACAATAAAAATTACCCTCCGAAAATGGAGGGTATGAAAATTATTGCTCTTACAAGAATAGAAACACTTGTGAAACAATTATTTAAAGGTAATATTTGACTTTAGTTTAATTATCCCACTCCGCCAATTAAGTAAATTTCTGTTTTTGATTTCAGATAAATAATTGTTGAGGCTTTGAGTTTTCTGCCATCTTTCAATTTAACTTTTAAAATAGCTTCTGCCTCGTTATTCTCGCTGTTTATTTTTATTTTCTTAAACTTAATACTTTTTATTTCAGATAATTTAGGTATGGTCAGTCTTTTTTCGCCTTTTTGATAGCCGGCTAAATATTCGGTCAAAAATTGGTTTGTCCTACCGGATAACATTCCGTCGTGTTGTTCTTTTTTGTATTCGGGTTCAAAAAAGGTCAAACTTTTTTTGTAATTTTTACTCAAAATAGCTTGCTCAAACTTTACACACATTTTTTTTATGTCTTTCTTTTTAATTTTTTGTGCGGATACAGGAATAGTAAAAAGTGTAAGAACCACAATTAAAAACGATGTTTTTTGGATTACTTTTTTCATGAAATTTTAAATTTAAAGGGTTTATACTAAAATTAACATTTGGTTAAATTATTGACGACTTTGTTTAAATGAGTTCTATAAAAATAACGCAAAAATATATAAGTTTGTATTAGTTTAATAGCCTGTTACATTTTTTCTTACTATGCTGAAAACCAGTAAAATAAATTAAAAAAAGTGTTAATGGATTAGAGTAAAAGCCTGAAAATCATTGTTTTAGTAGATTTTAACCACAAACTCTATTAAATATGATTTTTGAGGCTATTTTGGAAATTAAACTGCTGATATGCAGTATGTTAAGTAGTTGTTTTATTGTAAACAAACCCCGTAGGGATTTTTTTATAGAAATTATGCTTTTATTTCTTAGTATTAAAGGCAAAATGAACTTTACCCAATTTGGACGTTTTGGTAAATTTGGAGAGCAAAAATATAGAAAACAATTTGAAAAATACTTTAATTTTTTAAATTTTAACAAAAACATGGCAATATCTCACAGTAGCGGCAAGTTTGCAATTGCTTTTGACCCAAGCTATATTAGCAAATCGGGAAATGTAACTTACGGTAAAGATAAATTTTGGTCAGGTATTGATGGTACTGCAAAATTTGGTCTTGAAACAGGTGGTATAGCCGCTATTGATATAGATAATAAACCGGCATTTCATCTTGAAGCCATACAAACACCCAAGTATGAAGATATTGAAAAAGAAAGAATTACCTTGATTGAATGGTATGCAAATCTGATTGTTGTAAGAAAGGATAACTTGGAGACAATTTCTACTTTTCTTGTTGCTGATGCTTATTTCTCAAAAATGTCAAGGAATTTTGATAAGTCTTATAATGTCAGTTTTATGAACAGAAATGATAGAAAAACAGAACACTTATTAACCCAACTTGCAAATTTCGGAGTAATTTCAATAAAATCAGAGATTTTCCGGATTTGTAATAGGCTATATATCAGTGAGTTATGACTTTTAACATTT
>PDWI01007488.1_pt1 | contig 13223 bp, 13 predicted proteins | sample 1430891 | NCBI WGS metagenome assembly PDWI01 (sample SAMN01162508, study PRJNA174530) | Oral metagenome, whole genome shotgun sequencing project. | biome: Marine environment; feature: Marine mammal; material: Swab sample of the gingival sulcus; isolation source: swab sample of gingival sulcus... | reverse complement strand
TCTTTTCCTTTTCCGAAATATTTTTGTATCCAATTTATTTTATCAATCCACGCAGTAGGGTTATCCCAAGGAGCAGTTGAAAGTACATAAACATCATAAGTTTTTGCCAATTCTTTTACAGCCTCAATTGCATTTGGCATTGGTTTCATTAGTGAAAATATGTTTGGTACGTTGTCCAAATCCTTTTTGTATTTCACATAAGTTTCTTTGTCAAGTTGGTTTATTCCGCTTTTAAAATCAACCAAAACGTTGTCCATATCAATATAAACAATCTTTTTCATAAGTACGATTTGTTTAGAATTTCTATGAGACAAAAATATAGGAAAAAAATAGTAAAAAACAAATTTTTTAAGATGTTTTTTTGTTTTATTTAATAGTTATAGTCCCATTTCTTTAACTTTATTTTTGAAGTCTTTTGCGTAATCTAATGGAGATTTACCTATGTATTCAAGTAACATTTTTTCCGTACTATGTTTAGTTATTTGCATTATCAAAATAGTTTCTATTTTACCATAATACAAAGTAGCAAAGGTTCTTCTACAAGTGTGAGTAGTAATTAATTCGTATTTTCTGTATTTGCCTTTTATACTTCTCTTCTCTCCTTTTTTGATGTATTTACCATTCTTTTTTGGTATTACATTGCCGTTTTCATCTATCATCTGTTGTTTTACTCCCTCTACAACTTCATCAATATTAGCAAGTTTACAAATTTTCTTTAAATAATTGTTTAATTTTTGTGCAGAAATTTTGTATGGTAATCCTTTTTTATAGATTTCTTCTACATCGTTAAACACAGGGATTGTTACATTTTTACCCGTTTTTTCTTGTTGTAGTTCAATAAATAATTCATCGTCATAAGTTATAAAATTTTCTTTGGTAATGTTTAGTAAATCTTGTCCTCTTTGCCCTATTCCACAACCGAAAATCAGCCATTTCCTTGCATTTTCCAAAGCATCATTATCAAGTTCTATTTTTTTATCTTTTCAAGTTCTTCTTTTGTCAAATATATAGGTAATGATCTTTTTCCTTTTCCTATACTAATTTTTCTTAACTGCCTACTAACTTCGACACCTCTTATTTCTGCATCACGACACAGCCTTTAAATCATCTATTTTCTTTGATGCATAGTTTTTAGAATAAAACCTAACATCTACAAGATTTAAAAAAATCATCTCTAAATCTTATATCAATATCTTTAACCTTAATTTTGTTGTTTGTAGTTTTTTGATATAAATTAAAAATATTTCTAAACCCATTAAGGTCTTTTATTCTATTTTTTGACAACCCAAAGCCTCCTTTTGATTTTTTTTACTTGAAGCGTTTTCAATATAAGTGTCTATTGCATCAGAAACATAGTCACTAATTTTATTTTCATTAACTCTACCAAAGAATAAGTCAATTTTAAAATCCACCCAATTTTTATCGACTTCATCTATAACTACCTCATTAAGTTGTTTAAAAATGTCGTTTGGTTTCCCACATTGCAGGTATTTCGTCTTTTGAAAATATTAGGATATTTTGATATGTCAATATTTTCTAAATATTCTAAAATAGGAGCTATTAATAAAATGGTCGCCTGTTCTTCTGTTTTAGTTCGAACTCTTAACGTTTTCGCTTTTAAATCAATGTCTATTAATTTTATTCTGCATACCTCAATAGGTCGTAAAACTGCTTAAAAGTATCTTTCCAATCTCTAATTTTAATATTAAAATCAGATTTTATTTTTATTTTATCCAAAACTGAATATTTTGGACGTTTTGCTTTTGTTGGATACTCTTCGGTTGCTATTGGATTGATTTTACAATCTATTTTTGCTATTCTTATTATTTCTTTTGCAAACTCATACCATGAGGTTTCGCCCCCATTTGAGTAATGATACAATTTCGATTTAGCATCTATTTTTTCATCAAATGAAATGATTTCTAAACATACTTTTGCTAAATCTTTGGCATAGGTTGGCGTTCCGATTTGGTCAGCCACTACATTTATCGAATCACGTTCGTTTGCTAAACGTAGTATTGTTTTTACGAAATTATTCCCATAAGCCGAATACAACCAAGATGTTCTAATGATAATTGCCTCTACTTCTGAATCCAAAATTAATTCCTCCCCTGCCCTTTTTGTTTTTCCATAAACCCCTGTCGGATTCACAAAATCTTCCTCTTTATAAGGTGTTTTTTTTTCGCCATCAAAAACGTAATCCGTAGAAATATGAATTAATTTTCCATTGACTTCCTGCAAAGATTTAAGTAAATTTTCTACCCCTTTTACATTTACATTTTCTGCATTTTGATAATCATCTTCGGCATTATCAACTGCCGTATATCCAGCACAATTTACAACTGCATCAATGCTATTTTTGCGAATATAATTCTGAACATCAACAAAATTTGTAATGTCTAAACCTTTCGCATCTTCAAAAAAGAATGTATGAACAAAATTAGTTGCAGTAAGTTCTCTAATTTCAGAACCTAATTGCCCTTTTGCTCCTGTAATCAATATATTCATTTTATTATTTATTTCCTTGACTTTTCAGATAAGCCTCCCACAATTCATCAGGATTATCAATTGAAAGTTCAACTTTGCCACAAGCACAACATACCTTTGCCGATATTTCGCTTATTGTGTAATCATTGAATAAAACTCTATCTGTTGTTTTAAAATAAATTGACAAATTACTCTTTTGATTTCCGTGACCTAAATCTGTAATTTTAACATTTTCTATAACTTTATTAGAATTACATTTTTCACATACTTTACCCATAATTTTTTTATTTAATTACTTTTACGACCTGTAAAATGTTCCATCGTTTTATAAATTCCAAGGAAACTTCCTGCGAACCAATCAAAAAATTTGATCGACATAAATGCTTGTCCAAAACGTGTAAATCTGTAAATATACCCCGGAATACTTACTAATTTTTTATTCTTTTCGATTGCTTTAACAATGGTTAACGCCGTAGGTTCAGGCTCAAGAATTGGAATTTTAGATTGCACGCCATCAAACATTCCTGTATTTATATAATAAGGCATTATAGTAGTGACATTTACGTTTTTATCCATTTGCCTCATCTCCAAACGCAAACTATCCGACCAGCCAACAAGCGACCATTTACTCGCTGCATAAACCGACATTTTAGGGTTTGAAACCAATCCTCCAGAAGATGCGATATTACAAATATGACCTGAATTTCGTTCCATCATATCATCAATAAATTCTCGTGTAATAAACATTGGAGCATTTGCGTTGATTTCCATTGTTTTCAAAATATCCAAAAAGGTATGCTCATTGAAATATTTACCAACTATTATTCCTGCGTTATTGATTAAAATATCAACAGCACCTATTTCTGACTTAACTTTTTTAGCAGTTTCCTGAATTTGTTCAAGATTTGAAACATCAATTTTATAAACAGATATTCGATTATCTTCAAGTTCTGAAAGTGTTTGGTCAATATTTTCTTGGCTAATATCCCAAATAACTACCTTACGTGCTTTTCGTTCCAACATTAAACGAGCCATTATTTTTCCAATTCCAGATGCTCCACCTGTAATTAAAACTGTTTTATTTTCTACTTTCATCTTTTATTCAAAATTTAATCAACGATAAATATAAAAAAAAATAGATAACAAAGAAATCTTTATTATCTATTTTATTATTTAAAATTATGTTTTTACAACATTATTTTCACCATTAAATATCCTACTCCACCAAGCACGATTGTATAAGGTAATGCCATTTTCACCATTTTACCATAAGACAAATTAATTAACGGAGCCAACGAAGATGTTAATAAAAACAAGAAGGCTGCTTGTCCATTTGGTGTTGCTACACTTGGTAAATTTGTACCTGTATTTATCGCCACTGCTAAATGCTCATATCGTTCTATTGCCTCAGGACCAACACCTAATTTCCCAGCTTGAAGCGCATTTCCTACCTCTCCAATATAAACCGTTGCAACGAATACATTATCACTAATTGCAGACAAAAGTCCATTTGCTAAATAAAAATATCCTGGTTGGTCTTCTATTGGTTGATCTAATACCCACTGAATTATCGGCTTAAATAAATGTTGATCATGAATCATTGCCACAACCACAAAGAAAACAACTAACAAACCTGTAAAAGGCATCGCTTCTTCAAATGCATGCCCCAATTGATGCTCTTCCGTAATTCCCATAAAAGCAGTTTGGATGATAATCAATGCCAAACCAATAAACCCTACAGGTGCAATATGTAACGCCAAACCAACAACCAATAAAATTGCTGAAATTCCTTGGATTATCAATCCATTTTTATCTCTTCTAGTTCTCTTAGCATCTTCTTCTTTTGTATAATTTTCAATAATTACTGCCACCACATTTGGTAATTTTGTACCAAAACCAAACACCCCTGTCAATTCAAGTACAATTGTTGTTAATAAACCTGCAAACAATACAGGCATGGTAACAGGTGCCATATGAATAAAGAATTCAACAAATCCATATTCTAAATGTTGTCCTGAAAATTTACTTATCTGCTCTCCAATTTGCTCTCCAATCAATAAATTTTGAGGCTCTCCTACCAAAGTACACACCCCTCCAAGCGCTGTCCCTACAACACCATGCATCATCAAACTTCTTAAAAACGACTTAAATTGCTCCAATGTTTCACCACTTAACTCTTTTCGGTCTAATACTCCACTTTCATTATAATCGGAAGAACTCGAATGAATTTTATGATAAACCCCATAAAAGCCAACCGCAACACTAATTAAAACCGCTGTTACTGTCAAAGCATCTAAAAACGCTGATAAAACCGCCGCTATAATCACGAAAAGTAAGGATAAAACAATTTTATTTTTAACCTTGATAAATACTTTACTAAAAATATACATCAATAAAGGCTTCATAAAATAAATTGCTGCTACCATAAACATTAGTAACATAATTACTTCCAAATTGTGCTCAACCTCATGGTAAGCATTTTCAGGCGAGGTTAAGCCTAAAGCTAAAATCTCTATAGCTAACAATCCTCCAGATTGTAAAGGATAACATTTTAATGCCATTGCCAAAGTGAAAATAAATTCAGCTATAAACAACCACGCTGAAACATGTGGATCCATAAAATATATCGGAATATTGATAAATAAAAACAAAATCATCACCGATTTAAACCATTTTGGGCTATTCCCTAAAAAATACTTGAACATAATACTATTTTTTTTCAAATTTCTAAAAACATTTAATTCTATTGCAATGTAACAAAATTACATAAAAATTTATTTCCAATTTATAAAAAAATAAGAAAAATATATTTTTATTTTCAATATAAATAGATTATTTTTGAAAAAATCAAATTTTTTAATTATGAATTTCAATTTAACAGAAGAACACTTAATGATTCGTGATGCCGCTCGTGATTTTGCAAATAACGTATTATTACCGGGGGTTATCGAAAGAGATACAAAGCAAGAATTCCCAAAAGAATTAGTAAAAAAAATGGGAGAACTCGGTTTTATGGGAATCATGGTTGATCCAAAATATGGAGGAAGCGGAATGGATACTGTTTCATACGTTTTAGTAATGGAAGAATTATCTAAAATTGATGCCTCTGCATCAGTAATGGTTTCCGTTAATAATTCACTCGTTTGCTATGGATTAGAAGCCTTCGGAACAGAAGAACAAAAACAAAAATATTTAACTAAACTTGCATCAGGTGAACATATTGGGGCTTTCTGTCTAAGTGAACCTGAAGCTGGTAGTGATGCGACCTCACAAGCAACTACAGCTATTGATAAAGGAGATTATTATTTATTAAACGGCACAAAAAACTGGATTACCAACGGAGGTCGAGCGGATACATATCTAGTAATCGCTCAAACAGATAGAGAAAAAGGTCACCGAGGAATTAATGCTTTTATTGTCGAAAGAGGAATGGAAGGATTTCATATTGGTCCTAAAGAGGATAAACTTGGAATTCGTGGAAGTGACACGCATACTTTACAATTTAATGATGTAAAAGTTCCAAAAGAAAACCGAATTGGGGAAGATGGTTTTGGTTTTAAATTTGCTATGAAAACCTTATCGGGAGGGCGTATCGGAATCGCTGCTCAAGCACTCGGAATCGCTTCTGGGGCTTATGAATTAGCTTTAAAATACTCTAAAGAACGTAAAGCATTTGGAACAGAAATTTGCAATCATCAAGCAATTGCTTTTAAATTAGCAGATATGTACACCGAAATAACAGCCGCTCGCCATTTAGTAATGGAAGCTGCTTGTATTAAAGATACTGGCGAAAATTATGACCGTGCTAGTGCAATGGCGAAATTATTTGCTAGTAAAGTTGCTATGGATACAACCGTTGAGGCTGTTCAAATACATGGTGGCAATGGTTATGTTAAAGAATATCACGTAGAACGCCTTATGCGTGATGCAAAAATCACCCAAATTTATGAAGGAACTTCAGAAATTCAAAAAATTGTAATTTCTAGAAGCTTAATTCGATAAGTAAATTTTATAAAAGTAAAACCTCATATTCTCTTAAAAATATGAGGTTTTTTTTATTTAATTTTTTACCCTATCCTACATTTGATACATCCCCACCCAATCAACAAAATTAAATTTCATTTCATTTGTGAATTTTTGAATACTTTCTTCATTTTCAATATTAGCTATATTCACAACTGCAAATGATTTAACAAAATTATCTTTATCTAATTCGCCATAAAAATATGTTCCGAAAGCAGGAACTACAAAAACATTTTCAGCAAAATTATCTCCAAAACTTAATGATCCTATTTCTTTTGTATCTAATTTATTTCGTATATCAGATAAATGAATTTTTTCTGTTATTTTTTCTACTGGAAATTCTCTTACAAAACAATTTTTGTAAATCGTTATTTCTCCTGTATCGTTAGATTCTTTTGCACTTTCTTTAATCTTTATAAGAAAATCATCAACATATTTTGAATTTTCTTTTGATACAAATTCTTGTTGCAACCATTGATCTTGATGTATCTGAATAGCAAAATCTGTAAAAATAGGCTGATTTGTAATTTTTGGTAATTTATTTTCAAGTGTTGGCAACGAAAACCAAATATCATTTGGGTTCATGTATTCAACTTTTCTCATTTTTAAAGTGAGTGTTCCTGACTTTATAAAATCTTCAGAATCTTCAGGAATAGCCTCTTCCACAATCCAATCATTTTCTAGGATATGCATTGTTGTTTGTTTAGAGAAAGTTTTAGGGAGTTGCTTTGAGACAAGTTCCGTAACTCCTATTATTTCCCCATTGGAATTGTCTATAAATTCAACTTTTATTTTCTTCTCTTTCATTTAATTTTAATGTTTAAAATGTCTCGTTCCTGTAAAAACCATTGCTAGATTATTTTCATTACAATAATCAATACTTAACTGATCTTTTATTGACCCACCAGGTTGGATAACACTCTTTACACCAGCTTCATTGGCGATTTCTACGCAATCAGGAAACGGAAAAAAGGCATCACTTGCCATAACTGCTCCATTCAAATCAAAACCAAAATGTTTTGCCTTTTCAATAGCTTGTTTTAAAGCATCAACACGACTCGTTTGTCCTGTACCACTTGCACACAATTGCTTATTTTTAGCCAAAACAATTGTATTTGATTTAGTATGTTTGCATATCTTTGATGCGAATAATAAATCTTCAAGCTCCTGATTTGAAGGTTTTAGATTTGTTTTGTATTCTAAATCTTCTTCACTATCCGTTTTAAAATCTCTATCCTGAACCAACATTCCATTTAAGACACTTCTCATTAATGTTTGTTCTAATTCAAAGTATTTTTGAACTAAAATTACACGATTTTTCTTTCCTTTTAAGATTTCCAAAGCATCATTATCATATCTTGGAGCAATAACAACTTCACAAAATAATTTATGAATTTCTTCAGCAGTTGCCTTATCAATTGTTGTATTTGTGATTAAAATTCCGCCAAAAGCAGAAGTTGGATCACCAGCCAAAGCATCTAAATACGCTTCTTTTACGGTATCTCTTTGAGCTAATCCACAAGCATTATTATGCTTTAAGATAGCAAAAGTTGGTTTATCATCTTTAAATTCAGACATCAAATTCACACCAGCATCAATATCTAATAAATTATTATAGCTTAAATCTTTACCATTTAATTTATCAAATATTTCATCTAAATCACCAAAAAATTCTGCTTTTTGATGAGGGTTCTCTCCGTAACGTAAACTATTTTCATATGCCTTCTCTTCTTGAATTTCTGTATCTTGGAAATAATCAAAAATGGCATAATCATAATTAGATGAAATTTCAAAAGCATCTTTTGCTAATTTTTTACGTTGTTCGAGTGTTGTTTCTCCATTTTGAGATGAAATAATTTTCAAAAATTCATCATACTGATGCATTGATGAAACGATAACAGTATCCTTAAAATTCTTTGCTCCAGCACGAATTAAAGAAATTCCTCCAATATCAATTTTTTCAATAATCGCTTGTTCATCAGCCCCTGAAATCACAGTTTCTTCAAAAGGATATAAATCTACAATCACCAAATCGATTTGAGGAATCTCATATTTTTTCAATTCTTCAACATCATTTTCATTATCTTGTCGATTTAAAATTCCTCCAAAAACCTTTGGATGTAAAGTTTTTACACGTCCACCAAGAATTGAGGGATACGAGGTCATATCTTCAACAGGAATAACTTTAATTCCTAAGTCTTTAATAAACTTTTCTGTTCCACCTGTTGAATAAATTACAACCCCTAAATCATTTAATTTTTTTACAATAGGTTCTAATCCATCTTTGTGAAAAACAGAAATTAATGCAGATTTAATTTTTTTATTACTCATAAGTTGTGTTGTTTTATTTGACAAAGTTAGTAAAAAATTAATTTTTGAAACTTTGATTTTCTGTTAAATAATTTCTAATAAAAAAGAAAATCGCCTAAAAATTGCTTTTTAGACGACCTCCATTTTATTATTTTTCTTGGATTTCTTCAGATTCTTTTTGCTTATCCGAATCACTTTCTTTTTTTATTTTATCGGTCTTAGTTTCATCTTCATTCTTAGGTTTAGCACCTTTCTCTTCTTCACTATCTGATTTTTCGGCCTTTTCAGTTTCATCACCTTCTTTGCCTTCTTCTGTTTTTTCTTTTTCGCCTTCTTTTTTCTCTCCTATTTCATGAACTTTTTTACCATCAACAAAATTAACGCCATCATCTTCAAATTCTTTAACAATTTCTTTTCTTTTTACTAATTTTGATTTATCAAAAGGAGCTTTTTCTATTTCAATTTCGCCTTTTATACACCATCTTTCTCCTGAAGATTTACTCAAAACTAATATAGATGAACTCACAATATTTTTATCCGTTTTGGTAACTAATATAATTGCTTTCTTTTCATTTTTTGTGAAAATTGGTTCAGAAACTTTTAACACCAACTGATCTTCCAATACATCTTCATCAATCAGTTTTACCATTTCGACATCAGGACTTGGAACTTCTGCCTCTCGTTCTTGTTCCATTTCTTCTACATCTTCCTTTTTAACTTTGGCAATTTTCTTGTTTGCTTTTTTATATTTTTTATTTAATTCTTTTAACCTTTTCTTCTCTCTTTTTGCTTTCTCTTTGGCTCTTTTAGCTTGTTTTTTTGCTTTTAATTCCTCTAATTTTTGTCTAACCTCTCTATCTCGAACATTTAACCTTTTATTTAGGTTTTCTATTTGCTCCTCTTCCCATTCTTCTTCTTGCCAATGAACTCCTTCCTCTAAAAGTCGATCTAAATCTTTTCTCTTAATTGTCTTACAAAAATCCTTATGTTTTTGACCATAACTAAACGATTTTTCAGAAAGATCATGTACACTAACACACCAATCTACAATAAACTCAGGATTAACAGTCTCACTATCAATAAAAGTGTGTTTATTTAAATTTACAGGCTCTCCATTAAACTGAACCAAAACCGAACCTAATATATTTGTTCTATACTGCTTTAGTTCAGGTTGCACCAAAACAGGAAGTTCTTCATTTTCGACGTCTTCATCTTCTGTTGTTTCTGTTTCGGTAGTTTCATCTTGCGTTGTTTCTTCTTCATCTTCTTGACCATAAGTGGCTATTCCTAAAAAGAAGAATACAAATAAAAGTTTATATATATTTTTCATAAGTTTATATTATAATGACAATATTAAGAAATTTAAAATTAAATTAACAAAAGTTTATCTAAAACTTTATAAAATTCCATTTTTTCAAATACCAAGCAACTGTTTTTTTAATTCCTTCCTCGAATTGTAACGAGGGTTCCCAACCTAATTCATTTTTTAGTTTACTTGCATCAATTGCATAACGATAATCATGTCCTGCTCTATCTGTTACAAAAGTTATCAACTTTTCTGATGTTCCTTTTGTTCTTCCTAATTGTTCATCTACAGTTTTGATTAATAATTTTATTAAATCAATATTTTTCCATTCATTAAATCCGCCTATATTGTAGGTTTCGCCATTCTTTCCTTTATGAAAAATGCAGTCAATTGCCCTAGCGTGATCCTCTACAAAAAGCCAATCTCGAACATTTTCACCTTTTCCATAAACAGGTAATGCTTTATTTTCACAAATATTTTTAATAAATAAAGGAATTAATTTTTCAGGAAATTGAGCACTCCCATAATTATTTGAACAATTTGAAATAATAATAGGTAAACCATACGTATCATGATAAGCTCTTACAAAATGGTCTGAAGAAGCTTTTGATGCCGAATAAGGCGAATGCGGATCATATTTATTATCTTCTGTAAAGAAACCTTTATTGCCCAATGTCCCATAAACTTCATCAGTTGAAATATGATAAAATAATTTATTTTTAAAATTATTGTTCCAACTATTTTTAGCTATTTCTAACAAATTTAATGTTCCTAAAACATTAGTTTTTGCAAAAGAAAAAGGATCCGATATACTTCTATCCACATGCGATTCTGCAGCTAAATGAATTACACTGTCAATCTTGTATTTTTCAAAAATTTCAGATACATTTTCATCACAAATATCTCCTTTTATAAAAGTATAATTAGGTTTATTTTCAATATCTCTTAAGTTTTCTAAATTTCCAGCGTAAGTTAATTTATCTAAATTAATAATATTATAATTTAAATATGTATCAACAAATAAACGTACAACATGCGACCCAATAAATCCCGCTCCTCCTGTGATTAAAATGTTTCTATTCATGTTATAGTTTTATTTTTAATAACGTTGCGAAGTTACAAAAAAATGAAATACAGTTCATGAAAATAAAATAATTTTCATAAATTATTCTTTTGCAAGTTTTTAAAATTTTCATTAAATTGCATAAATTTTAAATAGTTTATTATGAAAAAAATATTATTTTTAGTATCAGCCTTATTTTTAATATTTTCGTGTACAGATCCTCAAAATACTGAAAACACACCAAATTCAAACGGATTATTAAATAATAACAATGATTATTTAGTTTTTGAAAGAATTCATCCAAAATGCGTAGGAGAACATTGTGTCGAAGCTTTTAAACTGACTTTAAATAAATTATATGAAGACTCTGTTGATGACAAACAATACCACAGCTATAATTTCTCTATCACCTTAAGCGATGAAAAACATCAACAAACAAAAGATATACTTAATTCATTTCCAACTCAACTTTTTGACGAATCTGACGGAAAAATAACTAACACAATAGGTCTTTATGATCAGCCTATTATTGTTGTAAGAACCTTTATAAATAATAAAAAAAGATTTTGGGTTATTGATACTGATAATCATCCTGATTATCTTAAAAGTTTTATAAAGGCTATTAACCTAAAAATTAATAATCTTCAATCTTAAAAAAAGTGAGTAAACTTTATTGGTTTACTCACTCTATAAAATCTATTTTGTGTAAATGTAATCCAGAAGCGGGTGCAATTACTTTTATATGATCTACTTTTTCTTTCAGTGTTTTTTCTATATCTTTTAAAGTATAATTTCCTTTTCCTAACTCAAATAACATTCCCATTATCAATCGTATTTGATTCCTAAGAAATCCCTCAGATCGAACACTAAGCATATAACTCTTTTCAGGAAAAAAAGATGCTGTAAACTCCGTATTTTCTACTATTTCACAGCTTAAAATACTACGTTCTACTTTTGTATGTTCTGTCGGTTTTGTGCAATAATTTATAAAATTATGAAAACCTTCAAATAATTTAGCTCCCTTTTGCATGATTTCTATATCTAAATCTTGAAAAATATTCACCATAAAAGCTGCAGAATAGGGATGATTTTTTTCTCCATACGAAAAATAATATCTATATTCCTTAATTTTAGGATACTGAATAATATTAAATTTTTCATCCGATATAGGAGAAATAGATAATAACTTCACATCATAAGGAGAATTTCTATTAAATAGATTTACAAAATCTTCTTTTACAGGCTCATCTATTAAAAGCTGTACATAATAATCTAAAGCCGAAACCTTTGCATCCGTTCTACCAATACCTATGGTTTTAAAATGTATATCTCCATAGATAAATTTAAGTGTTTTGTCTACAAAAAGATGAACTGTTTTTAATTTAGGTTGTTTCTGCCAACCATGTAATCTAAATCCTAAATATTGTAAATTTAATAAATATTGATACTTGTAATTCATAATAAAAAAGGTGCCTTTTCAGGCACCTTAAAAATTAATTTTTATCTCTGGATATAAATCCAACCTTTAATGATTTCACTTCCATCTCCAAGATCTAAGATATAATAATACGTTCCCACAGGTAACTTCTTATCTACATTAAATATAGCTCTTGTTCCATCTCCTTTTGCAATTCCTTCAAACTTCACGGTATCATTGTCATAACCTTTTCCTACATAAACCGTATTACCCCATCTGTTGAATATCTCAATAGTATTATTAGGATAATTCTCTATTCCTGAAATTCTAAGGAAATCATTCGTTCCATCTCCATTTGGAGAGAACTCATTGAATATCTCAAATGGTACATTATTAGGATTAACAGTGATATAAACTGTTGCCTTATCTTTCGCTCCTTCAGTATCAACAATCTCATATACAAAACTATCAGTTCCTACAAAACCTTTTTTAGGTGTATATTCAAATGTTCCATTTTTATTCAAGACAACTTTTCCATTTTTAGGCTCTATTAAAACTTGTGTCACCTTCTGATCATGCCCTTCTGGATCATTATCATTATCTAAAACATTCTTATC
>PDWI01007487.1_pt1 | contig 13224 bp, 11 predicted proteins | sample 1430891 | NCBI WGS metagenome assembly PDWI01 (sample SAMN01162508, study PRJNA174530) | Oral metagenome, whole genome shotgun sequencing project. | biome: Marine environment; feature: Marine mammal; material: Swab sample of the gingival sulcus; isolation source: swab sample of gingival sulcus... | reverse complement strand
GAGATAAAAAATGAAAAAAACCTACGATTACATTATTGTGGGCGCGGGTTCGGCGGGCAACGTCCTCGCCTCGCGCCTCTCTGAAGATGCGGGCGTTTCCGTGTTGTTATTAGAAGCAGGCGGGCCTGACTATCGCCTTGATTTTCGCACGCAAATGCCCGCGGCATTGGCCTATCCTTTACAAGGCACGCGCTATAACTGGGCCTTTAAAACCGACCCCGAGCCGCATATGAATAACCGTCGCATGGACTGCGGGCGAGGTAAAGGCTTAGGCGGCTCATCACTGATTAACGGCATGTGCTACATCCGCGGTAACGCCTTGGATTTCGATCATTGGGCGAAGCGCGACGGCTTAGAAAACTGGCGCTATCACGATATTTTATCGTATTATCGCAAGGCGGAATCGCGCGATATCGGTGGTAATGCTTATCACGGTGGCGATGGCCCCGTCAGCGTCACCACGCCCAAAGACGGCAATAACGTGCTGTTTCAAGCCATGATTGATGCGGGGGTGCAGGCGGGCTATCCGCGCACCGAGGACTTAAACGGCTATCAACAAGAGGGCTTTGGCCCTATGGATCGATTTGTCACTCCGCAGGGTAGGCGCTCGTCCACCGCCCGCGGTTATCTCGACCGCGTTAAGCACCGTCAACACTTACACATCCAAACACATGCACTGGTTGACCGCATTATTTTTGACAAGCACCGCGCTCAGGCTGTGGATGTCTTTATTAAAGACAAAAAAGAGCGCCTTTATGCCGAACGCGAAGTTATCGTCTGCGCGGGGGCGATTATGTCACCACAATTGCTGCAACGCAGTGGCGTAGGCCCTGCTGATTGGCTGAAAGAGCAAGGCATTGAAGTGGTGCAAGACCTGTGGGGCGTAGGCAATAACTTACAGGACCATTTGGAGTTATACATTCAATACGAATGCAAACAGCCCGTATCGCTAGCGCCCGCGCTAAAATGGTGGAATCAGCCGAAAATTGGTGCTGAGTGGCTGTTCTTTGGCAAGGGCTTGGGGGCGAGTAACCACTTTGAAGCAGGCGGATTTATTCGCAGTAGCGAGGCATTTGACTGGCCCAATATTCAGTACCACTGCTTACCTATTGCTGTGAGTTACGATGGTCGCAATGCCGTTGATGCTCACGGTTTCCAAATGCATATGGGCTCGATGCGCTCACCCAGCCGCGGGCGCGTGAAGTTGACCAGTCGCAACGCCAACGCAGCCCCCAGCATTTTATTTAATTACATGTCGCATGAACAGGATTGGCAAGAATTCCGCGCCGGTATTCGCATAACCCGTGAGATTTTCGCTCAGCCCGCGCTAGCGCCGTATGTGGGTAAGGAAATTTCTCCCAGCATTAGCGCACAAAGCGATGCCGAGTTGGACGAGTTTGTTAAAAACCACGGCGAGACGGCTTATCATCCCTGCGGTACCTGTCGCATGGGGGTAGGTGATGACTGCGTCACCGATGGTCAAGGGCGAGTGCACGGGCTTGAAGGACTTCGCGTTGTCGATGCTTCGCTGATGCCGAAAATTATTACCGGCAATCTCAATGCCACCGTGGTGGCAATGGCGGAGAAAATTGCCGATAACATCCGCGGTCATGAACCGTTGCCACCATCAGATGCGCCGTATTACGTGGCTGGTAAAACATAAGGTGGGTTGGGGTTTGTGAAACAGTGTCTGAGCCAATTTTTGCGCCCAATATCGGGTATAGACGAAAGTTCCACAAACCCTTGTTGTTTTTTATGCTTATGTTACAATAATTTCATTATTTGCCATGGGTTTGGCGATATATTAAAGTAACCGGTTTGAGGATATCTTCATGAAAAAAATAACGCTTTGGCTGTTAATGTGGTCGTTGGCACTGACCGCGCACGCCGCGCAATACAATTTACCTGCCAACGGCAATATTGTTGGCGAACTACAGACGGTTATCGCCAAACGTGGCGATACCCTCAATCGTTTGGCCGTGCGCTACGGTGTGGGTTATAACGAAATGCTTAGAGCCAATCGCAGGTGGCGTGGGCGAAGAATCCCCGCGGGAACGCAGCTGATTTTACCAACGCGGTATCAATTGCCCAGTGCCTCCCACCGAGGTATCGTGATTAATTTAGCCGATATGCGCTTATTTTATTATCCGCCCAACAGCAATACGGTGGTCACTTTCCCCGTGGCAGTAGGCAAAAGGGGCTGGAGTACACCTAGGGTAAGAACCTTTGTCGCTGCAAAAAAACGCAATCCCACATGGACGCCACCTGCGTCGATTCGCCGTGAAGCCGCGCGTAGAGGCAAGCGCTTGAGAAGAGTCTATCGCGCGGGACCGAATAACCCGTTAGGTACGCGGGCCTTGCGTTTGGGGATTTCGGGCTATTTGATTCATGGCACCAATAGACCCTACAGCATTGGTAAACGCGTCTCTCATGGTTGTATTCGCATGCGTCGCGCCGATGTTGAGCAACTCTTTAGCATGGTGCCTGTTAAAACACAGGTAACCATTGTCAGCGAAAATAGCCGTCTCTCCTATCCTCAGCCCGCCGCGGGTCGTGTGGGAAAAGCTATAGCATCGTCCCGCCCAGCGTATACCCAAAGACGCCATCCGACTAAGCGTAAATTCGGTTACAAACGCAAGGAAATACATCGCCGTTATGCTAACCCCAGAACTGCTGAACCTAGCCGAGTGCCTCGGAATACGCGCTCCTATATAACGGATAGGGGCTTAGACTATCAGCGCCTTAACCGCGATATTCGGAATGGAAGCCTTAAACCTATTGATTTGTCGGGAATTTAGTTCTTGCTTATAGAGCTATTACACAGTATATGAAAACACTTAAAGACATCTGGGCGCTGCTAGGTGACGATCAGCAACAGTTAGATGCCTGCATGCGCGAGGCTTCGCAGTCTCCTATTGATTTAAGCAATCGCGTCTGTGACTACATCATAGCCGGTGGCGGCAAGCGCATTCGCCCGTTGGTGTTGATGCTGTTGGCACGCGCAATGAATTATTCGGGGGAGACACACTTCCAATTGGCCACGGCGGTGGAATTTATTCATACGGCGACCCTGTTGCACGATGATGTCGTTGATGAATCGGACATGCGCCGCGGAACACCGACGGTTAATCGAGAATTTGGCAACGCCGCCGCGGTATTGGTGGGGGATTTTTTATACACCCGTGCCTTTCAAATTGTCTCGCAAGAGTTGCAAGCTGCTAAAATCATCTCTGATGCCACCAATGAGTTGGCCATGGGCGAGGTAGTACAGCTAGCCAATATCGACAATATCGACCTTAGCGAAGAAGATTACTTCCAGGTCATTCATCTAAAAACGGCGGTGTTATTTGCCGCGGCTTGTCAGTTTTCCACGGTGCTTGCTGAGCGCGAGGACTTAGCACAGGCCTGTGCCGACTACGGCAATAATTTGGGTTATGCTTTCCAAATTGCGGATGATGTTTTGGACTATGTCGGCGATATTGAACAGACAGGCAAAAATATTGGCGATGACTTGGCGGAGAAAAAAATGACCCTGCCACTGATTCACGCCCTCAAACACGCTGACGCTGACGATGCCCAGCGCCTGCGCGATATTATTCACAGCGGTGCGCGCGAGCGCATTCATGAAGTGATTGAAATCCTCGCCAAGACGGGTTCTGTGGACTACGCGCGCCAAGTCGCTTATGCGCGGGCAGATTTGGCCAAGGCCGCACTTGCGCCCTTAAAAGATAGCCAATACAAAGCGGCTCTGTCGGTGCTGGTCGATATGGCAGTTCGCCGCAACAACTAAGTAACATGAGTAAGCCATAACGACGCCCGGCGATGACAGTTGTTAGCAAAGACCGTGCCTATTTTTTGCACCAAACGCCGTACCGCGATAACAGTGCTTTGGCACACTTGTTTACCCGTCAGCACGGCAAGTTAAGCTTTGTCGTTTCGGGACTAAAAACGAAAATGGGTGGCAAACGCCCATTTTTGCAACCGTGTAAATCACTATGCGTGGATTATCAGCTGAGAGCGCAATTGTGTAAACTGACAGACATTGATTTTACTGATAAAGGGGGGAGTGAGCCAACCATTGCCCACTTTATGTTTTATCAGTATGCCAATGAGTTGCTATTGACCATTTTGCCCGCGCAGTTGCCCGCCCCGACGTTGTTTGACGACTACGCGCACTTTTTGACCTTGCTCAGCGACAATCGCCCACAGTTGGCCTTGCGTTATATTGAGTTGGCGTTGATTGTCTTGTTTGATGGTTTGCCGTCAGTCCACCTCACTGAGGATACCCAGCAAGCCATTGAAGCGCAACGGCGTTATTGCTTTTATCCTGAGCGCGGTGTGTTGGCAGAACCCAATGGTGAAGCCCCTTATCTCGCGCTAGAGGGCGCGCAGCTTCAGGCTTTTCATCATGTTGCTGAGGGCTATCTCAACCAGCAAGTGAGCCATATTAACGAGGCCGTGGCGCAGGGTGCCAAGCCACTAAGTACTTATTTAATTCATCAGCTACTTAATGGCAAGACACTAAATACGCGAAAAATTTACCGAGACTTACAGGTTTATTGTTAATGAGTCATCATCAATGATTTTATTGAGGAAAATAGCATGAAAAAATTCAGTTCTCAGTTCTCGAAAGCTTTCAATGAACTGTGGTTAGTACAATTTTTTATCGGCGGATTTATCGCACTGCTTATGGTCGGGCTGTTAGTTTGGGGTAATATCACCCAATGGAGTGAGCATTCTTCTAGAATCAATAGCTTGTTGGCCATGCTGTCGGTTTACACTTTGTCTTTTATCAGCATTCGTCGTTTTACCACCTATTTGGGCTCACTGAGTTTTCGCTACGTCTTTCTTTTAGTCTTTTTCTGGTTGCTAGTACCATTGACCTTACTGTTTGTTTTTCGTCTGCCTTATTCTGTCTATTATTTGGTTTTTTCAACGATATCAATGTTGATGTATTTGATTTTTATGGGTTATATTAAAAATAGCTATAAAAAAGTCATTGCCTATATACCCGTTGGCTTAGCGGGCAATCTGCCTGCTATTTCTTCTGTTAGCTGGAAGCGACTTGAGCAGCCAATGGCTCTGGACAAAGACGATGTCGATGCTATTACCGCTGATTTGCGCGCTAATTTGTCAGAAAAGTGGGAGCGCTTTTTAGCAGAAAGTACTTTACAGCGCATTCCCGTCTATCACAGCGTGCGCTTGATGGAAATGCTGACAGGGCGGGTGAAAATGGATCACCTGTACGAAAATGATTTGGGCTCGCTGTTGCCTTCCAGTGGCTATTTATTTGTTAAGCGCAGTACCGACATTCTACTTATTTTGTGCAGTTTACCCGTGGTCTTACCGCTAATGTTATTGGTGGCTGTTTTGGTAGTGTTGGAAAGTCCAGGGGGTGTTTTCTTCTGTCAACAGCGCATTGGACTGGGGGGCAAGCCCTTTACGCTATACAAGTTTCGTAGCATGTGTCGAGATTCTGAAAAGGCGGGCGCGCAGTTTGCCCAAGATAACGATATGCGCGTCACGCGCATTGGTCGGGTGATTCGCAAAACGCGTATTGATGAGTTGCCACAGTTTTTCAATGTTCTCAAAGGAGAAATGAGCCTGATTGGCCCGCGCCCCGAACAAAAACAGTTTGTGGATGAATTTGATCAACTTATTCCCTTTTACAGCTATCGCCATATTGTCAAACCAGGCATTTCAGGCTGGGCGCAGGTGATGCAGGGCTATGCTGCCGATGCCGAAGACGCACAAGTTAAACTGGAACACGATTTTTACTATATTAAGAATTTTTCTTTTTCCTTAGACTTGCTCATTTTCTTTAAAACCATACAGACCATGTTAACGGGGTTCGGGGCGAAGTAGGTATAGAAAACAACTTATTGCAATCTATAAAATGTTCAACATCGGTGGCATTTTTTTGTTAGAATACCCGTTTTCTGATTGACCGCTGGGCACAATGCGCGACAATACTTTTGATTCTGAAGAAATTTTTCAACTCCGCGCCACAGGCATGAGCAAACGCTATGGTCACGTAGTGGCCAATGACAACGTGGGTTTTTGCATAAAAGCAGGCGAAATCAAGGCATTGCTTGGTGAGAACGGCGCGGGAAAATCCACCTTGGTAAAAATGCTCTGCGGCGTAACGCGTCCCGATAGCGGCACGATAACATGGCAAGGCGCAGTCGCCGACATCAAAAGCCCCAAAGTGGCCAAGCAAATGGGCATCGGCATGGTTTTCCAGCACTTTTCGCTATTTGAACCGCTAACGGTGCTGGATAATGTCGCTTTGGCCTTGGACAGAGGTTATCAAAAAAGCCAATTGTTACGCGAAATTCGCGAGATTTCCGCGCACTACGGCTTGCCCATTGAGCCCGAAAAGCGCGTTGAAACCCTGTCAGTGGGGGCAAAGCAGCGCATCGAAATCATTCGTTGCTTGATGCAACATCCTAAGTTACTTATTCTCGATGAACCTACCGCGGTACTGACGCCACAAGAAGCCGATAAGCTGTTTATCACCCTCAAAGCTTTGGCCGACGAAGGCTGTGCCATTCTCTATATTTCTCACCGCTTGGATGAAGTTCGCCGCATCTGCCACAGCGCCAGCATTATGCGCGCGGGCAAATGGGTTGGCGATATCGTTCCCGCGGAAAAAACCGCCAAAGAAATCGCCGAATTAATGCTAGGCGAGCAAATCCTTACCCCCAAACAAGATGCCAACCGCCAATTCTCACGGGAAGTTTTGCGCGTCAATCAGCTTAACCTCCCCGCCAATCCCATCACGGGGCAACTGGCGCTACACGATATTGACTTAACCTTGCACAAAGGCGAAATTTACGCCATTGCGGGTATTGCTGGCAACGGTCAAAATGAATTGATGTCGGTGCTGTCGGGCGAAATTCGCTTGCCCAAGGCGGAGGCCATTTATTTGGACGGCGAACCCATCGCCAGCAAAGGCATTGCTGCCAGACGCGCCCGCGGTTTGGGCGTATCCTACGTGCCTGAAGAGCGCCTAGGACACGGTGCCGTTGCCGAGCTATCCTTGTCCGATAACGTCTTGCTCACCGCCAACAAAGCACAAAAAATGGTTCGCTGGGGATGGATTAACAAGCAGCGCGCCATCGAACATACCCGCCATATTATTGACACTTTTCGCGTCAAAGCGCACGACACTGAATCACTCGCTAGCGAGCTATCGGGTGGCAATCTGCAAAAATACATTGTCGGGCGAGAAATCACCCAAGCACCCAAAGTCATTTTAGCCGCGCAACCCACATGGGGTGTGGACGCAGGCGCGGCGGCGCAAATTCAACAAACGCTGATTGACTTGGCGCAACAAGGCTGTGCCGTTATTTTAATTTCCCAAGACTTGGACGAAGTCTTCGCCGTGGCCAATCGCGTCGCCATTTTATTCGAAGGGCATTTATCGCCGTCTTATCTAACGAATGATATCAGCTTAGAGGAAATCGGCTTGCTGATGGTCGGCGAACCCTTAGCGCGTGAGCATCAACAACAGGAGGCATTATGATAGCGCTACAAAAACGCCATCACCCCTCGCAATGGATGAATTATTTAGGTCCTGTCATCGCCTTATTAATGACCGTGGTGATTGGCGGCATCTTATTTTACTTAATGGGTTTCAACCCCATCAAGACGCTGTCGGCGTTTTTTATTACTCCTCTAAGCACGCAGTTGGGGCTGACTGAGCTGGTCATGAAAGCTTCGCCCATGATTTTGTGCGCCTTAGGGCTGTCTTTTTGCTTTCGCGCCAACCAATGGAATATCGGTGCGGAAGGACAGTTGCTGTGCGGTGCCATGGCATCGGGAGCGATGGCGCTACAATTGATGGATGTTGACGCACCGTGGGTTATTTACGTGGTCATTTTGACAGGTGTCGTTGCAGGTATGCTGTGGGCGGCCATTCCCGCGCTGTTGAAAGTGCATTTTAATACTAACGAAATTTTGACCAGCTTGATGCTCACCTACGTTGCCTACCAGCTGTTGCAGTATTTGGTTTATGGTCCGCTCAAAGACCCCGACGGCTACAATTTTCCCGAAAGCGCGCTGTTTTCGGACGCGGCAACTATTGCGCCGTTATGGGAAAATGCCAATTTGCACAAAGGCGTGCTTATTGCTCCCGTGCTGGCTTTGCTGGTGTGGTTGATTTTTTCTCGCCATATTTTTGGCTACCGCATTCGCTTGACGGGCATTGCCCCTGCGGCGGCTAAGTACGCGGGTTTTTCGCAAAAGGTCATGGTGTGGGCAGTATTTTTACTGGCTGGCGCTTTTGCAGGATTGGCAGGCGCTATTGAAGTCACCGGTATTATCGGGCAATTGGTGACAGATGTTTCCCCGGGTTATGGTTTTACGGCGATTATCGTCGCCTTTTTGGGGCGCTTAAATCCCATTGGCATCCTCTTTGCGGGACTGGTTATTGCCTTGACGTATTTGGGCGGCGAAGCCCTGCAAATCGCCGATGTCAATAGCTTGCGATTGGCTGATAGCACCTCGACTTACGCCATTCCCAAAGCCGTAGGCGATGTTTTTCAGGGAGCGATATTATTCTTTTTGCTGATGACCGAAGTGCTAATTACTCACAAACTGCAATTCAAGCGACGTGTAGAAACCTAGCGCGCAAATATTACTGACCAACCACTGACTTACCTCTTAATACCACAAGCCGTAGGAAAAACGACATGAACAGCGCTGAACTACTCACCATTATTACTGCCGCCACGCCGCTATTGCTCGCCGCTTTGGGAGAATTGGTGGTGGAACGCGCGGGCGTGCTCAATTTAGGCATTGAGGGCATGATGCTGGTGGGCGCAATTGCAGGCTTTATTCTTGCCCTAGACGGTCAATCGGTGTGGGTATGCTTTGCCGCGGCGGCGGGGGCATCGGTAGCCTTGTCGCTGTTTTTTGGCTTTATGGTGCTTATGTTGCGAACCAACCAAGTCGCCACAGGGCTGGCCTTGGCCATTTTTGGCACGGGACTCAGTGCGCTGTTAGGTGCAAACTTTGTCGGTAAGCCCTTTGCAGGTTTCGCGCAAATTGACGGTCTACCCATTGACGGTGTCGTCATTTTTTCACTGCTAATGCTGGTGGCCATTTGGTGGTTTTTATACCACAGTAAGGCAGGCTTGGTTTTGCGCGGTATTGGTGAAAACCACGATGCCGCCTACGCGCTGGGGCATCGCGTCATCGCCGTGCGCTTTGCTGCCATTGCTTTTGGCGGGGCAATGGCGGGCTTAGGGGGGGCTTATATGTCGTTGGTTTCGCCGCATTTATGGACACTAGGTCTGACCGCGGGGCGCGGCTGGATTGCCTTGGCATTAGTGGTCTTTGCAGCTTGGCGACCCTTTCGCTTGTTAATTGGCGCTTATCTTTTCGGCGGCATCAGCGTTTTGCAGTACAGTTTGCAAAACAGCGACCTAAACCTGCCCTCACAAATTTGGGCGATGTTGCCTTATGTAGCCACTGTCGTTGTCTTAGTCCTTATTTCTAACCGCAGAACGGGCGGCAGTTTGCATGCCCCAGCCGACTTAGGTAAGCCGTTTATCCCGCATGCTTAACGACAATTTTTTATTATTGATAATGTTGTAATTTTAATATCATCACTTTTTTCTTTTATCACTGTATCACTTAGGAGAAATACTATGCAGTTTAAAAAAATCTTACTCGCCACCTTATCGGCACTAACGCTAACAGTCGCCAGCGCCGACGATAAACCGCTAAAAGTCGGCTTTGTCTATGTTGGTCCCGTCGGTGATTTCGGCTGGAGCTACCAGCACGACCAAGGTCGTCAAGCTCTAGAAAAGCACTTTGGCGACAAAATCGTTACGACTTACGTTGAAAGCGTCAAAGAAGGCGCAGATGCTCAACGCGTTATCAATCAATTGGCCGCAGATGGCAACGATTTGATTTTTAGCACCTCGTTCGGTTTTATGAACCCGACCTTAAAAGCCGCTAAACGCGCTAAAAATGTCAAATTTGAGCACGCCACTGGTTATAAGCGCGGCAAAAACGTCTCGACCTATTCCTCGCGCTTTTATGAAGGACGCTATATCGCCGGTACTTTGGTAGGAACGATGACAAAATCTAACACCATTGGCTATGTGGCTTCTTTCCCCATTCCCGAGGTTATCCGCGGTATTAACGCTACCTTATTGGGCGCACGTTCCGTTAACCCCAAGGCCAAAATTAAAGTCGTCTGGGTCAATTCGTGGTACGACCCCGCTAAAGAAACCGAAGCCGCCAAATCTTTGATTGCCGCGGGTGCGGATGTCTTAATGCAACATACTGACTCTCCCGCCATTGCGCAACTCGCCGAAGAAAAAGGCGTGTGGATGGTCGGTCAAGCCACGGATATGAAACAGTTTGCCCCCAATAAACAGCTTACCGCCATTATCGATGACTGGTCGCACTACTACATTGACCGCGTTAACAAAGTTATGAAAGGCGAGTGGAAAAGCGAAGATACCTGGGGGGGATTTGACCAAGAAATGGTTAAGCTCGCACCCTTTAACGAGGCCATTCCCGAAGCCACGCGCAAAGCAGGGCAGCAGCTGCTCGCCGACATTACCGCGAAAAAATTCCACCCCTTCACAGGCCCTATCAAAAGTCGTGATGGCAAGGAAGTTGCCAAAGCGGGCGAAGTTATCGGCGATAAGGATTTATTAAAAATGAATTATTTTATTGAAGGCGTCGAAGGCGATTTGCCTAAATAAATCTGTAAACCTCTCTCTGGCGAATCCTAAAAACGGCAGTTACTGGTAGGCTGGGTAGAGCGGAGCGAAACCCAGCGCCAGTGGAAATAAAGCTGGGTTTCGTCCCTCAACCCAGCCTACGAACTTGTATTGTCATTACAATGACGTGGTAACCGCTGAGATAGATTCGATGTGTAAATAATTATGCGGGAGAGTAGGCGGCTAACAAACAATCATCATCCAGAGGCTACTACTATGAATACAGAACGCGGTTGGTTTGGATTTTTTATCGTCTTGGCACTGACCATGAACTTTGGCTTTGTCATTGGCGACTTAGATAACCACATTTTTCACAACAAATGGGAATTGGGCGCGGCATTTATCGTTAGTGCGATTGCTACTATTCTTAAATTAGGTGACCGTTCAGCCATGGGCGCGGTATTTTTGGCAACCAGTTTGGTGGCTGACTTTCACATGGCCATTGCCATTGGCATTTGGCTGTGGTACAGCGTCACGGTTGGCGGCGACCCTACGCCCGTTGCCATGGCAAGTATTGTCTCCATGTCTTGGGGCGCGGTATTAGCAAATTTTGCTTCGGTAGCCTTGTTGCTTTACGAGACCGTTAACGTCCGACGTTAATTCCTCCTTTGTCATTTCCTCTACCACGGCAATCGCTATGCAATATCCCATCGTTTACGTCATTTTAAAGCGCCTGCGCGCGCCTTTAATACTGTTAATTATGGCTTATACCATTGCTACCGCGGGCATGGCGATTATTCCTGGGGTAGACGGCGATGGAAACCCCGTCCATTTGACGATTTTTCAATCGTTTTACTTTATTAGCTACGTTGCCACCACCATTGGCTTTGGTGAGATTCCCTACGAATTTACCGATGTGCAGCGTCTATGGGTGGTGTTTTGCATTTATCTTACGGTAATCGCATGGTTGGTTGCCATTGGTAATATTGTCTCATTGTTACAAGACCCCGCTTTAAAAACCGTGTGGCGACAACAGCGCTTTTCTAAGCAAACCCAAAGAATCAATCAAAAGTTTTTTATTATTTGCGGCTATGGTGAGACGGGGGAAATGTTGCTGGAGCACCTGTGTGAGAAAGGCTATCAATGCGTCGTCGTCGACAGCAATGCCGAACGCATTAATTTATTGGATTTAGACAGCAGTATTTACAGCGTGCCCTACTTATTGGGTGATGCCAGCGACGTTGAAACGCTGAAAATGGCGGGGCTTGAAAATGAACACTGTCGCGCCGTACTCGCCATTACCAATAATGATCGCATCAATGTTAAAATCGCCGTAACAGCCAAATTGTTGCGTAGCCACATTAAGGTCATCTGCCGCGTTAATAGCAAAGAGGCTAGGGCGAATGCTAAATCTTTTGATACCGACCACGTCATACAGGCCAATCAAATCTTTGCCGAGAGCTTTAGCCGCGCATTTCGCACCCCGAGTATCTATCAGCTAACCATGTCGTTGCTACGGCGTTGCGGACGCCATTACTTGCCCGCGCTCAATCCGCCCGAAGGGCACTGGGTGATTTGTGGCTATGATGAATTTGGTCAAGCGATGGCGCGCTATTTAGAATACGAAGGCATGGATTACACCATTATCACTGACGACAGCCGAGTCACGACACCGCATATTGATGGCAAAGGCACTGAAGCGGTGACTTTGCGTGCCGCGGGCATTGATAGTGCCGTGGGCATTATTGCCGGCACGGATAACGATACGGATAATTTTTCAGTGATTATGACCGCGCGTCATTTAAAACCCAATTTATTTCTAGTTGCGCGGCAAAATCAAGAAAGTAACCGCCTTATTTTTCAAAACGCGGAAATTGATTCAGTAATGGAATCGTCACGCTTAGTGATGTGGCACATTTTGCCGTGGATTACGCAACCAAAATTGGCACATTTTTTGCGCCTTGCGCGTCACCAAGACGAGGCGTGGGGGCAGGCAGTTATAGAAAAACTCAAAGCGCTCAGCGAACGCGTTCCTGCTTGTTATTTGCTTAAAATAAATGAAAAAAAATCACCTGCATTAATTCCACATTTAGCAACAGGTAACATTTTGCGCTTGCAAGATTTATTTGTCAACAATCGGAATGAACCCGAAAAACCTGTGGCTATGCCATTACTGCTAATTCGTGATGGCAAGGAAGAGCTGTTACCGCGTTTATCAACCGCTATCAAAGAAGGTGATACTTTTTTAGTGGCTTCGACTGAAGAAACGCGGGAGCAAGTATTGTACACCATTACCCACGAACAAGATTTTCACTACCTGATTCACGGTGAAGAAAAACCCATCAGTATTGTTATGCATATATTCAGAGAGCGTCTTAAGGCTTATAAAGTGCAACAGCGTCATCGCAAACAAGAAAAAGCCAAGCAGCGCAAGTTGCACCAGCAAGCCAATGTGCAAAACGAAGGTGGTTCAGAGCATTCCAACCAGTGAAAAAAGTCAACTATAGCAATAGTAAAATTATATGACCTAATGCATGGC
>PDWI01007485.1_pt1 | contig 13226 bp, 10 predicted proteins | sample 1430891 | NCBI WGS metagenome assembly PDWI01 (sample SAMN01162508, study PRJNA174530) | Oral metagenome, whole genome shotgun sequencing project. | biome: Marine environment; feature: Marine mammal; material: Swab sample of the gingival sulcus; isolation source: swab sample of gingival sulcus... | reverse complement strand
TCAACCAGTCAGGTTTTTCTAAAACTGTAATAGCAATAGAATCACTCTCAAAGTCATTGGCTACTACCTCATAAATATAATCTTCATAAGTAAAAGCTTGAAGCACTGCCTCAGAAGTGAATACTGGATCGTAATTCGGAATTTCGAGGATGAACTCTTGAATATCTTCACCCTGACCGTCTGTTACTTTTAGAGTAATATTAATAAAGCCAATTTCGGTTGGAATACCTGATAATTTAGCAGTTCCGTCGCCATTATCTTTAAAGCTTAGCCACTCAGGAAGAGTGCTTTCTACTGTAATGGTCAATGAATCCTTGTTTTCATCAGTAGCAGTAATATTATAGAGATACTCTAATGTTACGGTAGCTAAAGTAACAGGATTTGAAGTAAAGATCGGCTTAGAATTTTTAATTCTAATAGTAAATTCTTGAGTAGAGTAATTCCCTTTGTTATCTGTTACTCTTAAGTTAACTAGATCTTCTCCATTAGTAGTAGGAACACCTGATAACTTAGCAGTTCCATCACCATTATCAACTAAAGTTAACCAAGAAGGAAGAGTACCATCTGCTGTGATAATTAAAGGAGCTTCTCCTCCGGTAGCAATAATGTCATAAAGATAATTAATATTAACTTTAGCTGTTTTTACCGGATTAGAAATAAAAATTGGAATATCATCAATAACTTGAATAACAAATTCTTGAGTATCAGTTCCACCTTGGGCATCAGTTACCTGTAATTTAACATTAAAGTTACCTAAAGAAAGTGGAGTTCCACAAAGCTTGGCAATACCATTGCTAACCTGAACTAATTCTAACCACTCAGGAAGGGTTTCAAGAGCAGTTATAGTTAATTGATCTCCATCAGGATCATTCACTAAGACTCTATAGCTATATCCTTTACCAATTATTCCGGTTTCTACAGGAGTTGAAATGAATTTAGGCAAATGATTGCCTTGACTAGGATTGTGTGGAAGAACTTGCCAAGCGAGCGATGGATAGCCATCATTAGCACCACCATAATCAATATGCCAAGTATTTGGAAAATCCCAGTTTTCATAAGTTGAAATATTTTTCATTTCGCTCGTTGTTTTGCCTTCTCCGCCGTCAGAAGTAGTTTGACCGGAAGTTTCTTTATCCCAATAGCAATGAGTAATGGTAGAAGAGTTATTGCTATTGATCCCAATTAAACCTCCTAAATTACTAGGATTATTTCCTATTCCGCTAACTTCTCCCCTAGCATAAGAATTTTTGATAGTAGAGTCATAAGTACCCCCCACGAGACCACCAACAAAAGAATTCCCACTAACAAATCCGGAAGTATAGCAGTTAGCAATTGTTGAATTCCTCGCAGCATACCCTACAAGACCACCAACAACCGTATTAAGCACACTAACAGAACCTATAGCATAAGAATTAATGATACTAACATTTTCATAAGCACCCCCCATAAGAGCTCCCGCATTTATTCTAGCGTTAATATCTACTCCCTCAAGCCCCAAATTAGAAATTGTAGCATTCTTTGCATACCCAAATAAACCAACTGCGTCTTTTGATGGTTGATGTATTTTTAAATTTAAAATTTTATGCTGACCTCCATTATAAGAGCCTGTAAATCTCTTATAATCGCCCCATGAATTAAAATATCCAATTGGGTTAATTCCGGCTGTACTATTATTTAAATCTAGATCTGCTGTTTGGATAAAATTTTTATTCCAATCAGTCTCTGTTGCCATCAACTCTTTTAAATCCTCTACAGTTGCTATTTGATAGGGGTCGGCTTCTGTACCCGTACCACCGCTATAAGCCTCTAAGCGGATAGCAAGCATTAACAGAAAGAGGGTAAGCAAAAATTTATATTTTTTCATTTTAGTCACCTCCTAAATTATTTATTATTTTTAATAATTTTACTGCCTTAATTTTAGGTCTGTGACAGTTCGGACTTTTTTTGATTCTGACCTAAACAATCCTCCTTTCTATTAGGTCGGTTAAATTTTACAATCTAAGCTATATTTAAACTATTATCTTTGGCTTTAAAATCTACAACTATGCCCCCGAGCATCATATCTCTCTATTCGCAATTAAAACTGACATCATTCTATTTGTAATATATACTTGTATCGTAATAAAAAAATATACAAAAATCAAGTTTTTTTGGTATTTTTTTCATTCTAATCAATACATTTTTTTTATAAGGTGCTGTCCAAAAAGGGAAATCTAGGCTAACCATTATCTCGAACTTGATTCAGGATATCCCTGTTATTTCATACAAAAAGGAGATGAGCGTCACTGGAGGGAAACCACTGCGAATCAAGGATGACATTCCACACCTTTTGAATCCCCTCATATAAACAACAGTTAATATATCAACAACAAATGTAGGAGATAGTAGCTACAATTTCAAGGCAAAGCTCATCAACAATAATGTTTCCTATATTATTATCCTGCTAATGGTATTTGTAGTTAATCTCTAATTTACTAAAAGAATCATTAAATCTACATAGCAAATTTACCTAAAAAAAATATCAGATTTTCCAAAATATTTAATTATTATTTTTCGGTGATGGTCAACATAAATTGTAAGATTTCAGCTTGATTTTCCTATAAAAAATAATATATTACCTTAAAGACAAAAGTACAAGAATACAGTAAGAGTAAAAACTATAGTTTATCAAAAAAAATAAAAAAAATAGGAGGATGAAATGTTAACAAAGAACTTGTTACTAATCTTAATTTTACTAATAGCTGCTACCGGCTTAAAAGCTTATAGTGGGGGAACCGGAACGGAAAGTGATCCTTACCAAATCGCCACCTTAAATGATTTAAAGCAGCTTAGCGATACTGAGGCTGACTGGGATAAGTATTTTACCCAAACTAATAATATTAGTGCTTTTGAAACTAATACTTGGGATGGAGGAAAAGGCTTTACCCCTGTGGTTAATTTTCAAGGTGTTTATGAGGGGAATGGTCATCTGATCTCTGATCTCTATATTAAAAGACCGGATGCGATCCCTGGAGTTGCCCTATTTGGAACTATTACAGGAGGAAAAGTTTCTAATTTAATCTTGGACAATGTTGATATAACAGGAAAGGCTTCTGTTGCAAGTTTAGCAGGTTCAATTCGTAATGGAAGTATCGTAAAAAACTGTTCTGCCTCAGGAAAAATAGAAACCTCAGGACATACAAATTACAGCAATATGCTTTTTGGAGGTTTAGTTGCCTATTTAAAAGATGAAGCTAGAATCGAAAACTCTTCTTCTAGTTGTGATGTTTATGGCTGCAAATTTGTGGGAGGACTTGTTGGCTCAATAGATGTTAGCAGTACCGTTTTAAATTCTTACGCTACCGGAAAAGTTAATGGTGATGCTAAAGTTGGAGGATTAGCTGGTGAATGTTTTTATAATAGTACAATCAAAAACTGTTACAGTATTGGAGAAGTTAGCGGAGATGAAACTGTAGGAGGTTTACTTGGAAACTTAGATGGAGCAGCTGTTGAAAATTCTTATTGGGATACAGAAACCTCAACTCAAGCAAGTTCTGCCGGAGGAGAAGGAAAAACTACCGAAGAAATGAAAAATCCTGAAACTTATGTTGGTTGGGATTTTGGAGGAACCTGGTTAATGATATCATCACAAAATTACGGCTATCCTATACTCTATTGGCAATTGACGGGGGCGATTTCTGAAGAAACAATTCCTAGTTCCGCTCTTTTGATGCAAAATTATCCCAACCCTTTTAATCCCACAACAACTATCAAGTTTTATAATGGTACCAGTGCTAAGGTTGAACTTGCAGTTTATAATTCTCAAGGAGAAATGGTTAAAAAACTTCTTGATGGAAAAATCAAATCAGGCTATCATTCTATCAAATTCGACGGTTCTAATTTAAATTCCGGAATTTACTATTATAGACTAATGGCTAACAACAGGGTTTTAAGCAAGAAAATGATTTTAATCAAATAAGAAGCTAATATTTTAAATAATAACATTTGCCAAATAAGGAGGATGAAATGTTCACAAAGAACTTATTATTAATCTTAATTTTACTAATAGCTACTACCGGCTTAAAGGCTTACAGTGGTGGCAATGGAACTGAAAGTGATCCTTACCAAATCGCGACTTTAAATGATTTAAAGCAGCTTAGTGAAACCGAGAATGACTGGAATAAAAATTTCAAACAAATAGCAGATATTGATGCTAGTGAAACTGAAAATTGGAATGACGGTAAAGGCTTTCCTCCTATTGGCAAATTTAAAGGAATTTATGAAGGAGCTAACCATCAGATCACAGGTCTTTATATCAAAAGAGCAACTGACTACGATATTAGAATCGCTTTATTTGCAGTGCTAGAAGGTGCTAAAGTTAGCAATTTAATTTTAGAAAATATCTTCGTAGAAGGAGCAAATTCAGTGGGAGGTTTAGTAGGGACTAGTCGCTATGGTTCTGTAATTGAAAACTGCTCAACTTCGGGAATTATTAAAACTTGTGGCAATAACCCCTATGTTAATCTTCTTTGTGGAGGGCTAGCCGGCTATCTTAAAGATAATTGCAAAATTGAAAATTCTTTTTCAAGCTGCAATGTGGAAGGCTGTAAGTATGTTGGTGGATTGGTTGGTTCTGTAACCTTAGATTGTACCGTTTTAAATTCCTATGCCATAGGTGCTGTTAATGGTGATATTCAAACCGGCGGATTGGTTGGCGAATGCTTTTATAATAGTACAATCCAAAACTGCTACAGTACCGGAGAAGTTAGTGGAGAGGAAAGTACCGGCGGACTAATTGGAAGATTAGAGAATGCTACTGTTACTGATTCTTATTGGAATATAGAAACTTCAACTCAAACAAGTTCTGCCGGAGGAGAAGGTAAAACAACTAGCGAAATGAAAAATATTTCAACTTATGAAAACTGGGATTTTACTAATATCTGGAAACTTGAAGAAGATTTAAATGATGGCTACCCAATTCTTTATTGGCAAAGCTTAAATTCAATTGAAGAACCAATTCCGGCTTCCACTCTTTTGACGCAAAATTATCCAAATCCTTTTAATCCCACAACAACTATTAAGTTTTACAGTGGTACTAGTGCTAAGGTTGAACTTGCAGTTTATAATTCTCAAGGAGAACTGGTTAAGAAACTTCTTGATGGAAAAATCAAATCCGGCTATCATTCTATCAAATTCGACGGTTCTAATTTAAATTCCGGAATTTACTATTATAGACTAATAGCTAATGATAAAGTTTTCAGCAAAAAGATGATTCTTATTAAATAGAGAATCCAAATTATATTGGGGCGTAAAATATTACGCCTCTCCCCTTTTAAAACAAAAAACACCCCCATCATTCTCATTATAAAAATATTAAATAACAATATTCAATAATTAACATTCTCATCCTTCAAGACAGTTTGTTTTTTTCATTTTTAACCTTATTAATCAATAATTTAGTTGCAATATCACCAAATAATTACTATAATATAATTATAGAGAGTATTTAGAAGAGGTAGCTGCTATGAGAATGATTGATAATTTGAAAAATAATTATTCTAGTTTATTTGATTTTCAAGATAATTTTCAACTTGGAAGCTATAGTTTTGACCTTTACGCTAGCTACTACCAAGAAAATATAAAATATTTTGGTAGTAAAAAGCTAGAAATATACTCATTTACCAATAATGAACATTTATTTTTAAAAGACCTTGGAGATCAGGAAGTCAGTTTTGAAAAACTCAAAGATTTTTTTTCCTATGTTCATAAAAATTTCATAGTAGTAGATGACAAACATATGTCTTCTGTAATCACTGTTATTTATTTAGTAAATAAGCTAACTAAAGAATCCCAAAAAAAAATCAAAAAATTCTCGTTTTATAAATCCTATCTGCTGGGATTAAAAGGTTTTGTAAATGGTAAATTGATAGTCATTGATAAAACCACAAACTTAGCCTATGAAAATAAATTGGCTAAAGGAGATGCCGCTCGGCTGAAACTTTTAGCCTGAATATATAATTTTTAGGAAAGGAGTTTAGAATGAATTCTGTATTATTAGTAATTATAGCCATCGTGCTATTCCTAGTGGCCTATATAGGCTATGGAGGATGGTTAGCTAAGAAATGGGGATTTGATGCCAACAAAAAAACTCCGGCTCACACATTGAGAGATGATGTTGACTATGTACCTGCCAAAGCACCGGTACTACTTGGTCACCACTTTTCTTCAATTGCCGGTGCCGGTCCAATAGTTGGTCCCATAGCTGCTGCTATTTTTGGCTGGGTTCCTGTCTTTTTATGGATTATCTTGGGTTCTATTTTCTTTGGCGGAGTCCATGATATGGGCTCTATGTTTGCCTCTGTTCGTCATGAAGGTAAATCACTTGGAGAGGTTATAGGTGTTAATTTAGGTAAAAAGGGAAAAGTTTTATTTGCAACATTTTCTTGGCTGACATTACTTTTAGTAGTTGCAGCTTTTACTAACATAGTTGCTAAAACTTTCGTTTCTGTTCCTTCTGCGGCAACTGCTTCACTACTATTCATCCTCCTCGCCGTAGGATTTGGTTTTTTTGTTTACAGAAGAGGAGTTAATCTTGGACTTGGAACTCTTCTTGGTGTAATAGGTCTAGGTGTAAGTATTTGGCTGGGACAGAAATTTCCGCTAGTATTAAGTTTTAATACTTGGATGATTATTTTGCTGGCTTATATTTTTGTAGCATCAGTTACTCCGGTATGGATTTTATTACAGCCTCGAGATTATTTAAATTCATTTCTACTTTACGCCATGCTAATTGGCGGAATAATAGGTGTTTTTATTTTTTCACCAAAACTTAATATTCCTGCCTTCACCTCCTTTACTGTTGAAAAAGGTGGAGGAAGTTTAACTTTATTTCCATTCCTCTTTGTTGTTGTTGCTTGTGGAGCTATTTCAGGATTTCACTCTTTGGTTGGCTCAGGAACAACTTCCAAGCAAATTGACTCAGAAAAAGACTTAAAATTAATCGGTTTTGGCTCTATGTTAATAGAGGGTATTCTTGCAGTAATAGCCCTTATAACTGTTGGCTACTTAGCTACCGGTGAAGCTGCCAAGCTGGGCTTAAATGGACCTGTTGCTATTTTTTCTCATGGAATTGGGACTTTTATGACCTCTTTTAAATTGCCTTACGAAATAGGTAAAAGTTTTACCGCTCTTGCAATATCTGCCTTTGCCCTAACTTCTTTGGATACTGCCACTAGACTTGCCAGATTTATTTTCCAAGAAGCTTTTTCCAAAACCGGAGAAAAAATCTCTCAAACTAAAAATTTAATTACCAATCGCTTTGTTTCTACCGGTATTACTGTTACCTTGTCAGGAATTTTAGCATTTGTTGGTTGGAAGCTAATTTGGCCTATCTTTGGTTCTGCTAATCAATTATTGGCTGCAGTTGCTCTTCTCGCAATTGCTGTTTATCTCAAAAAACATGGCAGAAAATTTTCTATGGTTATTATCCCAATGACAATCATGTTTATTGTAACTTTGACAGCTCTTGGAATTCTTATTAAAAATAATCTTGCGGCGGCGGCGGCTGATCCAACAAAATATGTTCTGGTAGCATTTGCTATTGCCCTCTTTATCCTATCTTTAGTTCTAATATCCTTAACGATAAAATCTTTTTCAAAGAAAAACGAATTAGGAAAAGATAGCAAATAAAAGGAAAAGATTCCAGAATTGAAGATTATGTGAAATGCGAGGCTTTTAGCCTTGCATTTCAACAAAATACAATCTTATGGAGTAAATTATGAATTTTTTTGAAGCAGTTAAACTTTTTTTTAAGGGAGCATTTGATCTACATCAAATGTCAACCGGACATTTGGCTTATGCCTATGACGATAGTCTGGAAGAATTTATGTTGCTAGCTTTTAGTGATGCTATCGGAATAGATCTTCCTACCAGTTATTACGCCTTAGAATTATATCCCTATCTCATAGAAGATATTATGAGATGGAAGAAGTTTTCTAATTCTAGGAAATCAGTTTGGGAAGATAAGGGTGCTAAACTTGACTTTGATTATTAAGGAGTAAAATATGGGAAAAATTATTTTTTTTGGTGGTAAAGGTGGCGTTGGTAAAACTAGTTGCTCTAGTGCATTTTCGCTTCAAAAAAGTATTGAAGGAAATAAAGTCTTGCTGATTTCAACTGATCCGGCTCATTCTGTTTCAGATTTATTTGAATGTAAAATAGGTAGCAAAATTACCAAGCTGAGAGAAAATTTATATGCCTCAGAAATAAATCCGGAAGAAGAAAGCGAGAAGTATATTGAGGGAATTAGAAAAAATATTGATAAAATATATAGCCAAGTTGTAATCTCAGAAATCAATAAACAGCTTGATGCTGCCAAAGTTTCACCGGGAACCTTTGAAGCCGCTCTCTTTGATAAAATGATTAGCATTATCAATGAAACTAGTGAGAATTATGATTATATCGTATTTGATACAGCTCCTACCGGTCATACTTTGAGACTTTTAACATTGCCGGGATTATTAGAGTCTTGGGTAAAAAGCTTACTAGCCAAGAGAAAACAGACCATAAAATACAAAGAAATGGCTAATCAAGTCAGTGTTGGTTCTTCAAAAGATGAAATAATAGAAATCTTAACTCGGAGATTAAATAATTTAAATCACGCAAAAAGGATTCTCTTAGATTCAGGAAGACTGGGATTTATCTTCGTTTTGAATGCTGAAAAATTAGCTATTGATGAAACTAAAAAAGCAGCTGATATTCTCAAAAAATATAATATTCCCATCGCCGGTTTTGTTGTAAATAGAATCTTGCCGGAAACTCAAACTGAAGATTTTTGGAAAAAGAAAAAAGAAATCGAAAAAGGTCATTTAGCCGAAATTGAAAAAACATTCAGCTATGCTAAAATTTATAAAATTCCGCTACTTGTCAGTGATATGAATAAACAAGAAATTGATTTAATTGCTGAAAATTTTAAGTAGGGAGAAAGTTCCCGATGGTGTTCCTCACTCTCCATAGGGGATATTTTTTAGATCTTACAAAATAAAACTGTCATTTTCAATGAGCTTCGCTGAACTGTACTCCTGACTTACGCTACTACTCGTATTAACTCCCATACTTATGAATTTTCATTCTAGTTAAGATTCAAATTTTGCCAATATTTCAATTCCTCCAAATCTGTTAAATCTATAGTTAGAGGAGTAATTGTAATTTCATTTTGCAGAATATAATTATCGTCATCATTACGGCCTTTAGCAATATCCTTAACCGGTCCGCTTGTCCAGTAAAAATTTCTTCCAAGATGTCTAAAAAAATCATATTCTCCGCAGTAGTTTCCTAGCCCTAGCTTACAAAATTGAGGAAGTTTTTGATAATCAACTTCATTTGGAATATTGATATTTAGAAGAGATTTTCTGGCAATAATATCTTCTCCATAAGTCAATAAAAAATCTTTAAGAAACTCTGCCGCTGCTTCATATTTCTTATCCTCAAAATCATAAAGAGAAATTGCTATTCCGGCAACTTTAAAGAAGCCGGCTTCAACAATAGCAGCCACAGTTCCACTATAATGCACACTGATCCCATTATTAGAACCTTTATTAATTCCGCTAACAACAATGTCAATTTCATCTTTGTGAATATTATGCAATGCTAATTTAATACAATCTGCCGGAGAGCCATTCACAGATTTTCCTTTAATTCCATATTTATCAACCTCTTTTAATTGCAAGGGCTTCGCAAGAGTTATTCTATGAGAAGTTCCACTCTGCTCAAATTCCGGAGCTAAAACAAAAACATTAAAGTTCTCTTCTTTGATTAAGGCTTGATAAAGGGCAATTATTCCCTCATAAAAAATTCCATCATCATTAGTTAAAAGAATATTGATTTTCTTTTCCATAAATACAGTTTTCTTTCTAAAAGTTTTAATATTTTATAATCTATAGTTATCCCAAAGGTAATTAAGTTTACTAACACTAAATAATGGAGCATACTCTTTTTTACCGTAAATTGTTCTTTTTACTATCTTATTTGTCTTTAAATTCTCGATCTCTTCCAATAAATCTGTAATAATTTTATTGAAAAAATGAAAATGAAAAAACAGTCCCATTGGCTGAGATGTTCTTTGCCAATTATTAGCAAATTCAATTATCCATTTTCTAAATTCAACAATAAATTTTTCAATCATATCTATTAGCAATTGTTTTTGACCGCCCAGCCTATAAGCAAGATGGATACTTACCTTCTCCAGCATCAGTAAGCTCAATTTTGCCATAACCGCTAAATCAAGAGAAAATTCGCTATTGGTCTCTAGTTTCTCTAATAAAATTTGTAATTCAACTGATTTTTGAGTTAATTCTTTTAAAGCAGAAGTGGTCTGATTTTGGAGACTAGTCCCACCAAAAATATAATCATGCAAAAAAAGTTTGGTCAGATATTCTGATTTGCCATTGAGAATTTGATCAGCTAAATAGCTAGGATGATTAATTTCGTCGAGTAAATTAAAAATTCTCTTCTCAATCTCGTTCTCAAATTCTAATTCAACCTTTTCTTTTTCAAAATAAGCAAGAGCTATTTCAAACATTTTTTCAGTAAAGGAAATTGGATGTAAATGTCCTGCATCTCCCCAATCAGTAACCATAAAACCATAAGGATTAAATTTCTTATATTCATAAGATTTTAGTTTGAAATTTTTTTGAGCATAAGTAGCTCTAGGGAAAAGACTCTTCCAAGTATTGGTTCCCGGACAAATATATAAATTAGAGCTGACTGCAGCATATTGGCTAGGGATGGTTTTCAAATCATACATCCAGTAGCAAATTAGAGTATCATTGCCCAGCTTTTCTAAAGTGTGAGGATCTTTATCAATCATGTCAGCCCAAACGATTACTTTTTTATGATACTTATTGGCAAGTTCTTTTAGCTTGATAATATGCTCCATGAAAAGCTCATTTTTTGAAAATTCAGTTAGCCTAGTTGCTGTTTTCCCTGCTGCTAAATCATAAACTTCATCCCCTCCTATATGAAAATATTCAGAGGAAAAAGCCTCTGAAAGCTCTTGATAAATTTGATCAAAAAACTCATAAGTTTCATTTGCTAATTTTACCGACCATTTGCTTTCAGTTTCGCTTAGATATTCATAATCATGCCATTTTAAAATATGAAACATATGCCCAAAAGACTGAATAACGGGAATTAATTCTATTTTATTTTCTATAGCATACAAATCAAGTTCTTTAAATTCCTCTCCGGTATAACCATCAGCTTCCATTCCGATTAAAGGATGGCTTTTAAATTTAAAAGAATGCTCAATATTAAAAAATATTTGATTATATCCTTGTGCGGCTATCTTTTCAATCATTTGCTTCATTCTAGAAAGTTTGGGGACTCTAAAGCGAGAAATATCTATTAAACAAGCTTTTTTAGGCATAAAACTCCATTTTTAAAATTCTAAATCCAATTCCCCTTTAAAAACCGGCAAGGCGGGTCCTGTTAAATAGAGAAATTTTTGATCATATTCTACAAAAAGTTGATAATTATTTTTAGTAATAATCTTTCTTTTATCATAATTTTTACTCAGCTCCATATCAATAAAAGCAGCAGCACAAATCCCCGTTCCGCAGGCAAGAGTTTCAGCCTCGACCCCTCTTTCATAGGTTCTAATATGAATCTCGCTGCCATTTTTTTCTACAAAATTAACATTAGTTCCATTCGGAAAAATGGAATGATTCCTAATAATTCTTCCGTAATTTTCAACCGGGAAATCCGGTAAATTATTCACAAAGGCAACCACATGTTCCACCCCTGTATTAACAAAATTATAAGATAAACCCTGATACGACAAATTATAGAGATCTTTATCAAAAGGAGAAATCATTTTAATTTTTACAGCCAAATCAGCTTGAATCCAAGCTTCATGGGATCCATCGTCAGCAAAAAAAACAAAATTATTGTTTAAATTAAAATTTTTAAACGCGAAATAAGCAGCACATCTCCCCCCATTACCACAAAAATTAGCTCTAGATCCATCTGAATTATAATATCTCATCTCAAAGGAAGCTTCTTTTTGGGATAGCATTATTAGACCATCAGCCCCAATTCCTTCTCTTCTATTACAAAGTTCGCTAATTTTTTTAGGACTAAGATCAATTATTTTATCAAAGATAATAAAATCATTGCCGGCACCATGCATCTTCCAAAAAAACATATTTCATTCTTTCATTTATTATTATCCTAATTTACAGGTAATATCATCAATCCCTGTGCTTACTCGGTACTACCAACTTGGAAAGATATTAGATTTTAAACAATAATGCAATATTTTTATGGGTAAAGGACACTAAATGAGCTCTCTAATTTCCTAAGGAGCTATCATCAAAAATAATCCCTAGCAACTTTTCCAATCAAGAATATTTTCTCTAGCTTGGATCTTAACATTATTTTTAATAGTGTAATCATCCTCTATTTTCAGAAGATATCTGTTGAGTTTATAAAGAAATTCTGCCGAAGATGCACAAGTATTAAATTCTGTTTTCTTTGCCAAAGCTAATTTGTTAACATTATACTTGATGCCTCCAAATTTTGTAGCAATAAAAACAATATCAAAATTTTCCTTTTCTAAAAGTGAAAAACCATATTTAATAATTTTTTTATCAAATTCTAAATTGCTATCTTGCATTTTTTCAAATTCAATTTCCTCAAAATCAATCAATTCTTCACGATAATGATAAAGAAGATTCGCAAAATTAGATTTAATATTACTTGATTTACATTTGTCCTCTTCTTCATTATTTTCAATATCAGCAATTCTTTTTTGAATTTGTTTAGTAATTAAAAAATGTTTCACCTTAATCTTATCATTAGCATGATTAAAATGTAAACTCATTCCAATTAAAGATTTTTTTTCTAAGATACAGGCATCATGAATGATTCCAATTTTTATTTCTTTCATATTATAGCCTTTCATTATGTTCTAGTTAAACTTCAAAATCTGCTATCGCAGAATATTCATCATTCCATATATAGGAAAAACAAAATATACTAAATTTATTATCAATAAGCAAGCAGAGAACCAACTATTTACTTTTTAGTACCTTTAAAAACAAAATTAAGCATTTCCTTTAAACCTGAATTTCTAATAGTTTTCCTAGCAAGACCTTTGGCTAAAATTTCTGGATTACCAATAGTAGTAGCTATTTTTTTAGCTCTAGTCAAAGCTGTATAAATTAATTCTTTGGTTAAAATATCATTAT
>PDWI01007484.1_pt1 | contig 13226 bp, 10 predicted proteins | sample 1430891 | NCBI WGS metagenome assembly PDWI01 (sample SAMN01162508, study PRJNA174530) | Oral metagenome, whole genome shotgun sequencing project. | biome: Marine environment; feature: Marine mammal; material: Swab sample of the gingival sulcus; isolation source: swab sample of gingival sulcus... | reverse complement strand
TTTTCCAACAGGAAACAGGCTTTGCCACCTTGGCAAAACGCTTTTTCCAACAGGAAACAGGCTTTGCCACCTTGGCAAAACGCTTTTTCCAACAGGAAATAGGCTTTGCCACCTTGGTAAAATGCTTTTTCCAACAGGAAACAGGGCTTTGCCATCTTGGCTAAATACTTTTCCCTGTTCAGAAAAGTGCTTTGCACCCCTGCAAAATGGTTTTCGGTACACCGAAAAGTGCTTTACACCCCTGCAAAATGGTTTTCGGTACACCGAAAAGGGCTTTGCACCCCTGCAAAATGGTTTTCGGTGTACCGAAAAGGGCTTTACCACCTTGGCAAGATTGAGGTTAGATGATACAAGACGATATTCTGATAAGTTTAATATTTGAAGGGATACTGATGTTTTGGAAAGCATAAGATCCTGCGTTATAGATAACAATCGTTTTGAGTTTTTTAGGCTTATAACTACTGAAATTATTAAGAAAAGCCTCAAATTATACCATCAGAAATAATAAATACTACCCAATTTAGCATTCATAAAGCATTTTCGCTTATTCCTATAAAAGATTACATTTGCAGCCCAATATAATTTAGCAAACCATGATACATACATTAGCAATTATAAATCCAATATCAGGAACAGGAAAACAGAAACATATTCAAAAGCAATTAGAAACGTATTTGGATAAAAATAAATTCAAGCTAGAAATTGCGTACACTAAATATGCCGGACATGGTGTTGAATTGGCTCAACAGGCAGTACAAGATAACTTTGATGCCGTAATTGCTGTGGGAGGAGATGGTACTATAAATGAAATAGCCAAAGCTTTGGTATTTTCAGAAGTAGCAATGGCAATTATTCCTTGTGGATCGGGAAATGGTTTTGCTCGACATTTAGGCATTCCTATGTCGCCAATAAAAACAATCAAATGGTTAAATAAAGCAACTACTTTTAAAATAGATACCATCACTGCAAACGATTTTCGATTTATCAATGTGGCGGGTATTGGCTTCGATGCTTTGGTGAGTCATGAATTTGCCAAAATGAGTTCTCGTGGATTGAGTTCTTATGTGAAAGCAGTGATTAAAAAGTTTATCTCTTTTCAGCCTCAGCAATTTATATTAAAAAACAAGGAGGGAGAACAATTGGAGGAAGGTATGTTGCTTAGCTTTGCCAATGCCTCGCAGTTTGGAAACAATACCTATATCGCCCCAGATGCTTCGATTAATGATGGTTTGTTAAATATTGTACTTCTAAAGAAACCTAAGTGGTATCAGGTTCCTGCCTTGGGTTTGCGATCTATCACCAAAAGCATACATCGTTCTAGTTTATTTAAAGAATTTATTACTGATGAAATGACAGTTGTTCAGCAATCAGAGCTAGGACATGTTGATGGAGAGCCTATTCTCTTTGGCAAAACAATACATTTAAAAGTAGATAAACAGAGCTTAAAAGTATTTGGTCAGCAATAGCTTTTTATTTTCTGCTATCTTTTTCGAACTAACCATCTAGCAGGATTTAGTTTGGTGCTTCCTTTCCATAGCTGAAATTTTAGCACTGTTTGATTTTTGTTTTTATCAGTATAAACGGTACCGATTTCCTGTTTTAAGGTTACTTTATCGCCTTTTTTAACAGAAACTTTAATCAGGTTAGAATAAACAGTAAAATAAGCCCCATGTTGTACGAGTACCACCGTATTTAACCCCGGCATTGGTAATACATGAGAGACTGTTCCTCCAAAAACGGCTCTACATTTCGTATTGCTATTTGTTGTAATATCAATGCCATCGTTGCGAACATTCACATGTCTTAAAACAGGATGTCTATGTCTACCAAAGCTACTTGAGATAAACCCTGTTTTGGTTGGCCATGGTAACTTCCCTTTGTTTTCACCAAATTGTTGCGATAATTTCTTTTCGGCAGGAGTAAATCCATATTTGCCTTTTTTTGAACCTTTGCTTTTGGCTGCCAATCGGATAATTCGTTGTATCTCTCTTTCTAGTTTCTTAGCATATCGCTTTTGTTTGCGTAAATCGGCACGCAACCTACGTTCTTTGCTTTGTAGTTGTTTTAGCAGTTGTCCTTGTTCTTTTTGCTGTGCAGCCAGTTTCCGTTTTTCTTTACTCTTTACTGCCAACAAATTTTCTTTTTGTTGCTTCTTCTTTTTTAATTCTGCAATGCGATTACTGATTTGCTTTTTGTTTGCATCTATTTTTTCGCCTTGCTTTTTTAGCGAAGCTGTTACTTGCTGTAGATATTTAAAACGTTTATAGGCTTGATTCAAATCTTTTGATGCCAATATAAACATTAGTTTTTCATTCGTTTTTCTTTGTTTATAGGCATATACAATAAGCTGAGCATATTGTTTTTTCATCTGATTTAGCTCTTGATCTAAAAGCCTAACTTCGGTTTCTGATTGCTTTAGTTGGTTATTCACCTCAACAACCTCCTTTTCGATAGTACGAATAATATTTTGTCGCAATTGAATATTGCGATTCAATAAATTCAATTGTCCTAAAGATACTTTTTTACTCTTAATCGTTCTTCTTAACAAAGAGTTGATATACTTTATTTCTTTCTGATTTTTTTGTTTTTCGCTCTTTAGTTTATTCACATTCTGAGCTGATACTTCTAAAGAAAAGAGTATAAATAATAGAGATATATAAGTGCAAAAACGTATCATAATTCAATATTAAGGATAAACCTGTTTATATTTTCGTGCTATTTTAAAAGAAAAACGAAGTTTCTCGTTAAAGATTATTTTATTGAATTTAATATTACAAACAAAATTTTTATTCTTTTCAGTAACCTTAAAGCTCATTCGTTCGGGAAACTTTTGTTTGTCAAACATTTTAAAATCGCTGTAAGTTATATTGATATTTCTATTGTCAGCAAAATCCATAATAATAACATCAATAATTCTTCTTAACGCAGGATCTATAATGAACCGTTGATAGCCAAATCGATTGAGGCGACGAGTTACTTTATCACGACGTAATCGGCGTACCATCTTTTTGGGATTTTTCGAAGCAAAATAATACTGATTGTTTATTTTCCTATTCTTAAAATTACGGACAAAAGTGCGATGTTTCTCATTGTTGATAGCCTGAAAAAGAGAATTGGTAAAAATAGCTTGTAATGACTCAAAGCTCAATTCTGTGCCTAGCCTACGATTTAAAAAGCTGAATGAACTTATCAAAAACTCTTTCTTTATTCTATCAATCACTTTAACAGAATCGGGAGTGATTAATATTCGCATTCCCTCAATTCCCCCAATAGAAGAGCGTATGGACAACCAAATGGCACTATCCTTTTGTATTTTTAAAGAGCCTTTAAAGTTTTTCTTTTCTCCATCAATAGTTACATTGGCAGAAAATCGCTTTACATAAAACGATTTATAATGCACGCCACTATCAATTACAGACTGATAAAGATGCTTATCACTGATAGCTCTAGCACGAACTTGTCCCAGTGGATAATAGGTTTTACACGATAATAGCGTCATTGCCATTATCATGGATATAAATATAATAATTCCTTTTACTGATATTTTATTCATCATTGTTCAATTGATAAAACGCTACAATCGACAAAGCTATTTTCTAAACGCTTGCAGATTTACGACACACTAAAGTTTTCCTGTCTCAATTTTTTGCTTTAGTTGTTTTGTTCCCTTTCCCTTTTTGTCTGCTTTTTTCCAATACTCTAAGGCTTTCTCTTTTTCTCCTAATTGGAATAGTATATCGCCATAATGTTCTAGTAACACAGCTGAATTGTCGCCACCGTTTTGCAAACAACGTTCCATTATTTCTTTGGCTTTAGCATATTGTTTTTGTTGGTATAAAACCCATGCATAAGTATCTAAATAGGTAGCATTTTTAGGTTCTAATTCAATACAATGTGCAGCCATTTTATTGGCTTTTTCCAATTCTTTCTTCTCTACAGAAAGATAATAAGCATAATTGTTTAGCACAATAACATTGTCGGGTTCAAACATTAAAACTTCGTCGTATGCTTTAAATGCTTTTTCATTTTCGCCATTTTCGTGATAAGCATCCCCCAGATGGCTCTTAAACTCTAATCTCATTTTAAGATGATTGGCTGCTAATTCGGCACCTCTATCCAAAGCCTTAATAGACTCAGGTAATTTCTTTTGTTGCATTGCAGAAATTCCTTTAAATAGATAGAATAACGGATAGTTTGGAAAATATTCTACAGCCTTAGAGCTGGTTTCATACATATCTTTAAAGTCAAGCAAGTCGTTATCAATCATCAAAATTTCTTGCCAAACCATATAATTGGTTTTGTCTTCGCTCAATACTTTTTTTAAGAAGACTCTCGCCTTTTTATTTTCATTGCGTTTGCGTAAAAATTCACCATAAATAGCATTTAATCGTGCATGATCAGGATATTGACTGGTCAATTTTTCTAGAATATTTCCAACATAATCATCGCCCAGTTTGTTTTCCTTATCTGCAACCAACAAAGAGATAAAGTATTGTATCTTTTGATTGGCAGGAGCACCAGATTGTAGCATTGCAATTTCCAACGATTTTTTACTATTATCCCAATCGTTGTGCTTTCGATAATAATCGGCAAGATAAAAATGCACTAAGCCATTATTGGGGTCTATTTTTAATATCTTCTGATAAAGAGCAAAAGCTTTGTCTTCTTTTTTGTCGGCAAGATATAAATCGGCAAGAATACCATACAAATTGGCATTGTGAGGAAACTTTTTAATTAGCTTTTTTAGCTCATTGCATGCCATTTTTTTATTGCCCATTTTCATATATAATCGCTCTTTTTCCATGCTAGTAGTTTCTTGAATACCTACTTTCTTTTCCAAGCGATTATATACATCAATAGCCTTCTTGTATTTCTCAACAGAAGCGTAAATACCTGCTTCTAAAAAATAAAAATCGGTTCTTGCAGGGTAGCGTTCTGTTAGGGTTTGATACACCTTGCAAGCAGCATCAATCATACCTTTTTTCTGATAGATATTTGCCAGTTGCAACTGATACCACAAGTTATTTGGCTGTAGTTTCACTGCCTTTCGTGATAACTCTAATGCAGAATTAATGTTGTTTGCAGCCATATAAATATTCGCCAACTCGTAATGTACAACTGCACTATTGGGGTCTATACGCAAACAGGTTGCATATAAAGAAATGCCTTTTTTTACCTCTCCTAGCAATACCAGTTTTGTTGCTTCAGTAAAGGCAAAATCAAATTCTAGTTGCTGTTGTTCTGTTAATGTGTTCCGCTTTTTTTTGTCGTTATCGGGAATATTTAAAGTATTTGTTGCTGCCAAGGTTACGCTAGCATAGCACAACAGAATTAGTATGGATATTTTAAATTTCATTGGATTATCTTTTTTGCTTGAAGAAATTAAATTTCTCTAGCAGTTACTCTTTCCCTGTATGACCAAAACCGCCACTACTGCGTTCTGTTTCTTCAAGGGTTTCACATGGTTCCCAATTGATGGTTTCATGTTTGGCAATAACCATTTGGCAAATGCGTTCGCCATCTTTTATTTCAATTACAGTATTGGAAAGATTTACTACAATAATACCTATTTCACCTCTATAATCGGCATCAATTGTACCAGGTGAATTTAAAATAGAAAGACCTTCTCGTAATGCCATTCCACTTCTAGGACGGATTTGTGCTTCAAAGCCTTTGGGTAATTCAATATATAACCCTGTTGGTATTAATTTTCGCTCTAAAGATTTTAACAATACGGGCTCTTTTAGATTTGCTCTAATGTCCATGCCTGCAGATAGCTCTGTACTATACTTTGGCAATTCATGCTTCGATTTGTTTACAATTTTTACTTTCATCATCTTCTCTTTATAATTGTATTATTTGATTTTATTGATAGAAAATCGCCTGATAAGAATAATTGGTGAAAATTTTCTTGCTCTAAAACGATACTGAAATTAAAATGTTTTGGTTGATTTGATTTTGATATCACGAACCATTAATTGTAATTCGGTTTTGCCCATATATTCATTTTCTTGTAGCGAGTAGCACAAGTCGAAAGGAGTTCCATTGGATATTTGAGGATAATATTTACCAAAAGAAAAACCGATACCATTGCGAACATTTCCCTTACGGATATCGTCAACAACAGATAGTTTTAGATGCTCTTTGCGTTTACCTACCTGTCGGCTATACCCATAATCTACCACCTGTTCGCTAACAAATACTGGTGTCATGTTTTTAGGTCCAAAAGGTTCAAATTGCTTTAATATACGATAAAACTTCTCTGTAATACTAGATAGCTTTATCACTGCATCTACTTTTATTTGTGGATGCAACATATCTTCGGTGATATTTTCTGCAACATACTCCTCGAATCGCTTTTGAAAAAGAGGTATGTTCTCTATCTTCAAAGTTAATCCAGCTGCATATTTGTGTCCGCCAAAGTTTTCAAGCAAATCGCTACAAGCAGATATGGCATTATAAAGATCAAATCCCGCAATTGAACGAGCACTTCCAGTAGCAAAACCATTCGATTCGGTTAAAATAATCGTGGGTTTATAATAGGTTTCAATCATTCGAGAAGCCACAATACCGATTACTCCTTTGTGCCATTTTCTATCGAATAGAACAGTACTTTTTTTAGCCAATAACTTTTCATCTTTAGCAACACGCTCTAGAGCTTCATCAGTAATAGAATGATCTAGTTCTTTGCGGTCTTCATTCATGTTATTGATGCTATCTCCTATGAGTTTTGCAGTGGTTTCGTTTTCGGCTACCAACAAATGGACTGCGTGCTTACCTGACTCTATTCTTCCTGCTGCGTTGATACGGGGACCTACTTTAAAAACAATATCGTTTATTTTTAATTCTTTGGGAGCTTTAGCCAGTTTGATAATGGTTTTTAAGCCCACACGAGGATTTGTGTTCAACTGTTTTAATCCGAAATGAGCCAAGACTCTATTTTCATCAACAATAGGAACAATATCCGAAGCGATACTTACTGCCACCAAGTCGAGTAGAGGAATCAATGTTTTAAACTCCCAGTTGCGACGACTTGCCAGTGCTTGCATCAATTTAAAGCCAACCCCACAACCCGAAAGAGCATCACAAGGATAGTTACAATCTGTTCGTTTTGGGTCGAGAACTGCTATTGCATCTGGAAGTTCATCATCGGTAGTATGATGATCACAAACAATAAAATCGATATTCTTACTTTTAGCATAAGCTATTTGTTTGATTGCTTTTATTCCACAATCTAAAGAAATCATCAAAGAATAATTGTTCTCGATGGCATAATTGATTCCTTTGGTAGAGATGCCATACCCTTCGTCATATCTATCGGGTATATAATAATCGATATATTTAAAGTGAGGTTTTAAATAGGTATAAACTAAAGCTACGGAAGTGGTTCCATCTACATCATAATCGCCATAAATTAAGATACGTTCTTGATTTTCTAAAGCCTGTTCAATACGAGCAACTGCTTTATCCATATCTTTCATTAAAAAAGGATCGTGCAGATTATCTAAGCTGGGACGAAAAAAGTCTTTTGCTTTTTGAAAGTCTGTAACTCCTCGCTGGACTAATAAATTAGCAATAACTTCATCAACACCTAATGTTGCCATTAAATTGTTAACCGTTTGACTATCGCCTGCTTCGTTAATAATCCATTTTTTATCCATAGCTTTTATTTTGGCTCGCCAAATTACTGTTTTTTCAGCTTCATATCAAACAGTTTTACAATATGATTTTTTAGGTTCTCTTTTACTTCTTCAATATCAATTGTTTTACCTAACTCTTTTTGTAAAGAGGTTACGCCTTTGTCTGTAAACCCACATGGATTGATGTATTCGAAGTATTTTAAATCGGTGTTTACATTAAATGCAAAACCGTGCATACTTACCCAGCGACTTACTCTTACTCCAATGGCACAAATTTTTCGCACATTAGGAGTATCAATATCCAACCAAACACCAGTAGCCCCATCTAGCCTTGTTCCTTTTAATCCATAATCAGCAATACAATTGATGATGGCTTGCTCAAGGGTTTCGATATATTTTTTGATACCCATATCGTAAGTTTCTAAATTAAGGATAGGGTATCCTACAATTTGCCCTGGTCCATGATAGGTGATATCACCGCCTCGGTTTATTTTATGGAATGTGGCTTCTTTTGCTTGAAGTTGTAACAAATCAAGTAGCATATTTTGTTCTTTACCGCTTTTTCCTAAGGTATAAACATGAGGATGCTCGCAGAACAACAGATAATTGTTACTTAATTTCTTTTCTTCTTGTGGTAGTGTTGCATTGGCTTGTTTCGATTCTAATACCTCTTGAAACAATTTTTCTTGATAATCCCATGCTTTTAGGTAATCAATCTCACCTAAATCTTTAAATATTGTTGGTATCATATTTTTCTGTTTTATTCGTATTGCAGATATCTATCTACAAATATGGCGTTCTGCTTTATATGACGAACGCACTAAAGGTGTACTCTCCACAAAATTAAACCCTTTTTCAAGTCCTATTTGTTCGTATTTTTTAAAGGTTTCAGGAGTAACATATTCTTCTACTTGTAGGTGTTTTCTTGTGGGCTGAAGGTACTGTCCGATGGTCATTACTTTTACACCTACGGCTCTTAAATCGTCCATTGTTTGATAAATTTCCTCTTCTGTTTCGCCCAAACCAAGCATTATTCCTGATTTTGCCACAATACCAGCATCTGCAATTTGCTTTAACACTCGCAAACTGACATCGTATTTTGCTCTACTTCTCACCTGAGGCGTTAAGCGTTTTACTGTCTCTAGATTATGAGATATTACTTCTGGATTTTCATCAATCACCATTTGTACGCAATGGGGTTTTGCATCAAAGTCGGGAATTAATACTTCTAAAGTGGTATTAGGAGTTAAAGCCCTTATTTCACGTATGGTTTCAGCCCAAATAGAGGCACCTCCATCTTCTAAATCATCTCTATCAACCGAAGTAATTACTGCATGTCTTAGTTGCATTAATTTAATGGTTCTTGCCAAGCGTTTTGGTTCTTTTTTATCGGCAGGAAGTGGTTTTCCTGTTGGTACATTGCAAAATTTGCACGCTCGTGTGCAAATATTTCCGAGTATCATAAATGTAGCGGTTCTGTTTCCCCAGCATTCGCCTATGTTTGGACATTTTCCACTAGAACAAATTGTGTTTAATCCATGTTCTTCAACCAGTCCGTTTATATATGCATAATCATCACCCTTTGGTAGTTGCATTTTCAACCAATCGGGTTTTCTTTTTATCTTCATCTATCTTCTTTTGCATTTTTTATTAAGCCGGCACAAAGATATTCTATCCACTCTAAAAATACCATACTTTTTTGTCTTTTTAGGATTTACGACTATTACTCTCAAGTCCATAGCATTTTAACGATTCTTGGAATTGGTTTTTAGATGGCACTTATTGTTAATTATCCTATTTTAAATTGATACAATTTGTTTTAAATTTTAATAAGTGGTATAAAGCCCTTGCAAAAGTATTGCGAGCTTTCATAAGTGATGTGATATCATTTATAATCCCAATTTATTCAATTAAAAAGTTCTGTTTTATTATGGCAATTTCAGATTCAAAATGGTGTTATTTCCTTAAAAACATGGTTATTTGATACCCGATACTTCTATATCTCTCCTATCAACAAAGCTGCATCTGAGCGACTTGTAAGATTGCATCTTGACAAAACTATTTCCAACTCAATTGGAAATGCCATTTTGCATGCACAATAGCACTTCCGATTCAATTGGAAGCCCATTGCGTATGCAAAATAGCACTTCCTACTCAATTGGAAGCCCATTGCGTATGCAAAATGGTACTTTCGATTCAATTGGATGCCCATTGCGTATGCACAATAGTACTTCCGATTCAATTAAATGCCCATTGTGTATGCACAATAGCACTTTCGACTCAATTGGAAGTACTTTTGTGCATTAATGAGCATTTTTCCTGATTTTTAGAATAGGTAAAATACAGTTAACAATATTGGCTGCTGCTAGCTATTGGCCAGTAGTTACTGAGGGCTGAAAGCTAAAAGCTATCCCCTAAAATCAATATAGACGACTAAAAAGCATTTTGAAAAGGATAGATTCGAAATATTCATTATACTTGTCAAATTAACCTTTATCTATAATTACAACTGGTATAACAACAGGTACAACTTAAAAGTTTTCAGATGAGTAAAAAAACAGGAACATTTTCTTTTGAAAGTTCACGTGAAGAATATCGAAGCATCACCTCTTCGTTGATTAATCGTTCTTTTGAATGGAAAAATAAACAAATCAACATTCTGCTAGAGCAAACCATGCTTCATTTGGGAGAACTGAATGCCTTTTCGAAATATTATCCCGAAATAAGAAAGTTTCTGCCAATGTTTGCCATTCGTGAATCGGTTGCTTCTGCAATGATGGAAGGGCAAGAAGCCGATATACAAAAGGTGTTCTTAGAAAAAGATGTTGTTTCTGAAATAATAAATCACACCAAAGCCATGGCTTGGGGTGTAAAGGAATTAAAGCGGTTTCCTTTATCGATACGAGTTATAAAGCAAGCTCATCAGATGCTGTTTTCTCATATTGATACTCAAGATAATTATGGGGGAAAGTTTCGTGAGCACAATCAAATCAAATTGAAATACTCTCGTGATACGGACTATATTCCACCCAATAGACATCAGTTGAAGATATTAATTAACGATGGTAAAAAGTTTTGGCATAACGATAAACTAGAGTTACCTCAACTAATAAAAATGGGTATCTCGTTATATCAGTTCGATAATATATTGCCATTTCTTGATGGTAATGGTAAAACTGCACGCATGCTGATTCTTTTCGAATTGATGGATTTGAAGTTTTTGCGTTACCCCATATTGTGTTTCTCTGTGTTTTGTATGCAAAATAGAATGGAATATTATAGAAGACTCAATCTTGTTCGTACAAAAAATGATTTAGAGCAATGGCTGGTCTTTTTTCTAGGGGGAATCATAAAAAGTGTGAAACAGAGCAATAAAATACTGACCAATTTATATGGCTTAAACCTATATTATCATCGACAAATAGAAGAGCAAATCGGAATAAAACGTCGTGATACTGCCAAGCAATTACTGGAACTATTCTATCATAAACCATTTTTAACGGTAAATGAAATCAAAGAAAAACTGAATATTAGTTTTCAGGCAAGTAATATTCTGATGAGGCACTTTATTCAACTCGATTTAGTGAGAAATGCTACTTCGGGTAAACGAAATCGTGTTTTCTTTCTATGGAGATATGTTGATTTGTTTGATATTGATATCTCTTCTATTAGAAAAGATTAATGGAATAACCAGAGGCTAATAATCACCCAAATTAGAAGCATATTATTATTCTTGTAACCAGTGGTAGATACTTGCTCTAGCAGAAGCATCTATTTATAATTGTATTTACTTATAAAAGTTCTATTTTTGCTCGTCGTTATACCATTTTAAACACAGCAAATAAAAGATGGTGGAAATATAAACAATCAAAAGAATAAATTATGAATTACGGAATTACCGACATTTTAACACTTATTGGTTCCTTAGGTCTATTTCTCTATGGAATGAAACTAATGAGTGAGGCATTACAGAAAGTAGCAGGCGATAAAATGCGTTCTATTCTAGCAGCAATGACCTCAAACCGAGTAAAAGGAGTTTTCACAGGAGTATTAATTACAGCATTAATACAATCATCATCGGCAACAACCGTGATGGTAGTTAGCTTTGTTAATGCAGGATTATTATCACTGGTAGAATCAGTAGGAGTTATAATGGGTGCTAATATCGGTACAACGATTACGGCATGGTTGATATCAATACTTGGATTTAAAGTAAGTATGAGTGCCATATCTCTGCCATTAATTGGTTTTGCATTACCATTTTTATTTGCATCAGATCGTCGTAAAAAGAACTGGGGTGAGTTGATATTAGGATTTGCTCTTCTTTTTATAGGATTACAATTCTTAAAAGAGTCGGTTCCTGATATTAAAAGCAATCCTCAAATATTAAATTTCTTACAGCATTATACTGATATGGGCTTTGGTTCTGTTTTAATATTTATGCTAATAGGAACACTTTTAACCATATTAATTCAATCATCATCGGCAACTATGGCATTAACGTTAGTGATGTGTAACAGTGGATGGATTAGTTTTGATATGGCTGCCGCAATGGTACTTGGTGAAAACATTGGTACTACCATTACAGCCAATCTTGCTGCTGCAGTTGCGAACACATCAGCCAAAAGAGCCGCATTGGCACACTTAATATTCAATACATTTGGTGTGATTTGGATGTTGTTTGTCTTTTCTTATTTCTTAGACGGAATAGCTTGGGTGAATCAAACGCTACTTGAAGGAGGTAATCCTTTTACCGAAACAAGTGCAGTGCCTGTGTCTTTATCACTATTCCATACTTTCTTTAATATATTAAATGTATTGGTGTTGATATGGTTTGCTAAATTTATTGTGAGAGTGGTTACTTGGCTAGTAAAAAGTAAAGAAGATAATGATGAAGAGTTTAAGTTAAAACATATCAAAACAGGTACTCTTTCTACTCCAGAGGCTTCATTATTCTTAGGAAAGCAAGAGATTGCCCGTTATGCCGAGAGTACACAAAAAATGTTTGGTTATGTGAAAGATATATTCAATACCGAATTAAGTAGAAAAGATTTCGAGAAATTATATGATAAAATAGAACAGAAAGAAGACGATAGCGATAATATAGAAGTTGAAATTGCAAACTTCTTGACTTCGGTATCAGAAACTCGATTAAGCAGAGATAATTCGGAGCGTGTAAGAGCCTTCTTTAAAATGGTAAGCGACATTGAGAGTGTTGGCGATTCTATTTTAAATATTGCCAAAGCAGTCAAACGTAAAAAAGAGGGTAATGTTGAATTTTCTGATAAGCTAAAAGAGAATATCAATAAAATGTTTGAATTGGTTGATGAGTCGTTAAGAGTAATGACTGTAAATACTGAAAAAGAAATTGCTAGTGTAAACATCAAAAAAGCAATGGAGGTAGAGTTAGCCATTAATGAATATCGCACATTATTAAAAGCAGAACATATTCGAAGCGTAGGAGCTAACGAATACGATTATCAAACGGGTGTTGTTTATAGTGATATCTTCTCTGAATGTGAAAAAATTGGAGATTTCTGTATCAACGTAACCGAGGCAATAGTGGAGATTAGAGAATAAACGAAC
>PDWI01007483.1_pt1 | contig 13227 bp, 13 predicted proteins | sample 1430891 | NCBI WGS metagenome assembly PDWI01 (sample SAMN01162508, study PRJNA174530) | Oral metagenome, whole genome shotgun sequencing project. | biome: Marine environment; feature: Marine mammal; material: Swab sample of the gingival sulcus; isolation source: swab sample of gingival sulcus... | reverse complement strand
TTGATAATAGTCTAAACTATTATGCGTTTTGTTATTCAGTTTTCAAAGATCGCTATCTCTGCCTGTACAACAGAGAGCGGTGCGAATTCCGCCGTGAGCTATTTAAAATAATAATCGTGTTTTCACTTGTCAATAATAAAACCATAACACAACTTTAATGTTTGTTGCCTCATGAATTTGTTAAACAAGCTAAAACAGCCGTGCTAAAATACATGGCTGAATATGTTCTGTCAATAATAAAAAATGCAGGATGGTATTTATTTTTTTATCAGTAAAGTTAGATTGTTAATATCAATACGTAACTTCAATAGGATGACTCACTTGTCAAATGATTAATTATTACCTTAATAGTTTAATTCTTTTCAGACAGCTCCTTGATGAGAGTACTATTGTGTTGTTCTTTTTCCTTTAATTCTTCGATTTGGGCTTCGAGCCTGGCTATTTTTTGTTCTAGGGTATGTTGTTGAGCTTCTTGTTGTGTTGTGATGACTGCCGTTTTGTTTTTTTGCCTTGGAAGATGGAAGTTATATGTACAGCCATGGCTGACAGCATACTCCTTTGTTTCCTGAACAAGTTTTGCTAGACCGATCTTGAAATGGCTGTAAAAAACAGCAGTTTGCTCTTTTGAATAAAGATATACGGCTCCGAGAAAAATTCCGACAAGACAACTGATACATACAATGATTCCAGCAGAGAGTGCAATTGCGTAGAGAATTAATGAGAATATTCCGGTTGTGATTGCCCATAACCCTCCCAGGAGACCATGTGCTTCCGAAGAAACGACAAAGCCAAAACAGATAAGACCAAAAAAGATAACAGCCGCTGATTGAATGAGTGGTGTTTTCAGACAATTATTTTTCATAATATCTCCAATTTTCAATAAGATTTGAATTCTGTTTAAGGCCTTGGAAGTAGCTGGATTCAAAGTGTTACGGTTACATTTTAACACATGATTATAAAACCTTATACCTTAAAATGTATGTTCTGAATCAAATTTTTCAAGTGCACTGATCCTTTCTTTTAGCGGTGGATGGCTGTAATAAAAAAGAACATAAAGAGGGTGAGGATAAAGAGTGGCCATATTCTCTTTTGTCAAAATTTTCAGTGCTGTGATCAGGGCTTTGCTTTCTCCTGTAGTTTTTGCTGCAAAATTATCAGCTTCATACTCATATTTTCTTGATAATTTATTGAAGAGAATTGAGACAAGAAGATTGATTGGAGCAAATAGGTAACCGAAAAAAAAGAGACTCGCATAAGTGGAAGAATGTGACATCCCAAAGGCTATGGCAAAGTCTTCCTGCGCCAGAAATATTGATAATATGTAGAATATTATACCGCTTTGAATAATAAAGAGAACCAGACCTTTCCAGATGTGTTTTAGCTTTGCGTGGCCTATTTCATGTGCCAGTACCGCTATAATTTGTTGTTCACTGAGCTTTTCTATAAGCGTATCAAAGAGTACAACTTTTCTGAATTTTCCAAAACCTGTAAAAAAAGCATTCAATTTAGATGATCTCCTGGAGCCATCCATGGTGAAAATACCTTGCAGGGTAAACTTTTGGCTGGTGGTGTATTTGGTGATCTCGTCTTTTAAGGTGCTATCTTTAAGTGGAGTGAATTTATTGAAGAGTGGCATAATCACAACAGGGGCAATAAGCTGAATGAAAAAAGTAAATAGCACGGTCGCAAGCCAGCAATAGAGCCAGGCAAAAGCACCTGTTGTTTCAAAAAACCAGAGTATACTGGCTAGCAGGATGCCACCTAAAATAACGGTGAGAAGTATTGATTTAACGTTGTCAATGATGAAGGTTTTTGCTGTTGTACGGTTAAAACCAAATCGTTCTTCAATGACAAAGGTTGAGTATATTTGAAATGGAAGGTTGGCAAGGAAGGATAGCAACATCAATATGCCCACAAAAATAAGACCAGAGCCTATCATTTCATAACCGAAACTGCGTGCGGTCAGATCTATAAAGTCGAAGCCGCCAAGTAGGAGAAAGGCCAGTGTCAGAGCTGTGCTAACTCCTTTTTCAAGGAGCGAGAAATTGGTGGTAGTTTTGTGATACTCTAGCGATTTTCTGTATTTTTCTGGGTCATAGACATCTTTGAAGTCGTCAGAAAGAGTCTGTGGTTGATTACGAAGATTTAACAGTGACAGCACAGACTCAAGAAGCCAGACTGTAACAATAAAAATAATAAGTATGAGAAGCCAACCGTTCATGGTGTTTAATAGATGTTGTTAAATTTGATCAGTTTTTATGTCTGTGAATAATGAAAAACTAATTTAGTGGTGGTTGGATTTTTTTGCCACTATAAACTGAATAGTATTCGTGTAATGAAACACATTTTGTTTGAGTGCCCTGTTTAGTATAAAACTCTGAAAATCTTTTTTTGCTTCTAGGCTTCAGCACAGTCAAAGGATTTGCTGTAAGTGGTCAGATCATGATATAGCTTTGTTTGCAGAAACAAAAATTCCTCTTTAAAAAGTCTACCTTATTACGAAAATAGTTGAGAAACAGGAAGAAATTGCTATCTTTCTATGTCGAGTGGAAAGAATAAGTAAAAGCGATGAAATATATCAACCAGATAGATTAAAAGGTTTAGCAGGTTATGTCTATTACTCTGAGGCAGTTGGAGATTTTTATAGCTGTTGCGGAAACAGCGCAGGTAACAAAAGCAAGTAAGAAGCTCTTTGTGACTCAATCAGCCGTCAGTATGGCCCTGGCAGAACTCGAGAATCAACTTGGTGGTTCCTTGTTTGACAGGCATGGGCGCAGTCTTTTGCTCAATGCGCGGGGAAGATATTTGCTGCCTCTTGCCAAGGATATTACCAGCCAGGTTGTGAATATCGAAAATATAATGTCTGAGCGAAATGATTCTCTGGAAGGGCATATCGAGCTTGTGTCCAGTACAACCTTGGGTAATTATATAATGCCATATCTGGTGGGTGCCTTTAAACGTGTACACCCTAAAGTGCAGATCAACATGCTGGTATATAATACTGAACACGCCGAAAAACTGGTGCTGGGAGGTAAAATGGACATTGGCTATGTAGAAGGGCCCGTGCTTGCTGAAGGCGAACTTAATATTAGACCCTGGTTTGAGGATGAATTGGTTGTGTTGTGTGGCCCAAATGATCCACTGGCTAACAAAACAGCTTTTGATATTGCTAAAGATCTGCGTGGTACCAAATGGATTATGCGTGAACGTGGTTCGGGTACTGCTGCACATTTTGAAAAAAAATTTGGTAAATATTTTGACGATGTTGAAGTTGTTATGGAAATGGGGCATCCAGAGGCTATTAAGCGTGCGGTTGAATCTGGTGCAGGGATAGCTTGTCTGTCAGCCCTGTGCATCTGTCGAGAAAAAGAAAACGGCTGGTTGAAGAGTCTGAAGGTTGAAGGGCTTGACATGAAAAGGCAGCTGCGCATAATTCATAGGAAAGATAAGCAGATTAGTGACGCTCTTGCTGAGTTTATGTCTTTTTGCGATGTAATGTCCAGCTGCAATGAAGCCCGTGTTTGTCTGTCATCGCCCTGGAAGTTGCAATCACTTCTGGCAAGGCATTCAGGGCAAAAGGGTGGGAAATAAAGTATATTCTGTTTGTTAATATAATACCCTGGAGAGTTTGAGCCCATGAGCTGGGGCTGTTGGTCCCGCCGCTGCACGATCTTTTGCTTTCAGGGCTTGGTGAAACCAGCTGACAGTTTTGTGACCCCTTCCAACTTCAAGTGCCGATCCGACGATATTACGTACCATGTTTTTGAGAAAACCGTCTCCAACAAAGGTGAATTCCCAGATTTCTTTATCTGTTTGTGCAAATTCTGCTGTTGTTAAGGTTCTTACTGCGCCTCGTCCCAAAGTGCAGGACTTATCTCGCGAACCACTGTTTTCAAATGAAGAAAAATCATGGTTGCCAACCAGAAATTGCAGGCATTGGTTAACCTGTTTGTCGTTCAACGGTTTTGCCTGGTGTAGCATGTAGAGTCTTTTGTCAACAGGCATAATACTTCCCGTATATAAAGTGTAAATGTACACTTTTCCTTTGGCATTAAAGCGGGAGTGAAAATCAGGGCTTGCCTGTTGTGCCTTTATGATCCTGATTGCCCCTGGGAGCATGGAATTGAGTGCTCGTTGAAAATCTTCGGGGCTAAGGCGACTGTTGTTTTCAAAATGAGCAGTCATGCCGTCCGCGTGAACCCCGGCATCGGTTCGTCCGGCACCGTGCAGGGAGATTTTCTCCTGGCATAATTGTGCCAGCTTTTCTTCAATGTCTCCCTGGATGGTTCTTGCGTGGTTCTGTTTTTGCCAGCCAGAATATTCTGTGCCGTCGTAAGCAATCGTAAGGCATATTTTCCGCATGAAACTACTATCAGTTTATGGAAAAAGAGGAACGATGTTAAGCCCTGTGTTTTCAGGAAAACCACACATCAGATTCATGTTCTGGACAGCCTGACCAGCAGCACCCTTTACCACATTATCTATGGCTGATGTTATGATTATTCGTCGGGTGGCTGGGTCGATGCTGATGCCTATATCGCAGAAATTAGAGCCTCTTACGTGCTGGGTGGCAGGCAAGGTACCTGGTTCTAATACCCGGACAAAAAGCTCCTCCTTGTACATTTCCAGGTAAAGCGCGTAAATATCTTCGACTGTGATGTCCTTGAGAAGTGTTGCGTAGATTGTACTGAGAATTCCGCGGGAAACAGGGAGAAGGTGTGGGGTAAAGGTGACATTGAAGTTGCTGCCAGCAAGTGCTCTTAACTCTTGCTCTATTTCCGGGGTATGTCTGTGTTGACGTCCTGCCCCATAAGGTTTGAAACCATCTGTTACTTCGCAATAGAGAGTGTCGACTTTGGCTCCTCTTCCTGCGCCGGATGTGCCGGATTTTGAGTCTGCAATGATTGTTGTGGGATCAATAAGCTTATTTCTTAACAGTGGTGCCATTCCAAGAATAATTGAAGTGGGGTAGCAGCCCGGATTGGCGATGAGGCTGGCGTTTTTTATCTCTTGTCGGTAAAGTTCCGGTAGTCCGTAAACAGCCTGTGGCAGGAATTCCTTAGAGGAGTGTTCCTGATACCATTTTTCATATACTTCTGCGTCTCGCAGTCTGAAATCTGCTGAAAGATCAATGATTTTTTTTCCTTTTCTCAAGATTTCCGGTACCAGATTCATCGCCGTTTTGTGAGGCACTGCTGCGAAAAAGAGATCGGCACGTTCACATAATTCGTCAAGAGAAAGATTTTCACAGATAAGGTTTGTAAGACCTCTGAGATTCGGGAAGACTTCCGCTAGGGGGATACCGTCATATTGTCTGGATGTTACAGCTGTGATTTCTGCTTGAAGGTGATTACACAACAGTCGTGAAAGTTCCACTCCGGTATATCCCGAGGCACCAATAATAGCTATTCTGAGCATGGTAGATTTCCTCTTTTGTCTTTACTGAATACAGGCTGTTCAAAGAAAAAAAGGGGAAACAACAGAAACACTGTCATTTCCCCTTGTAAAACATCTATGGACAGTACTTGCCAAGCTCGAAAGAAAGGGAAGCTGCCAGAGAGTTTCGATTCTAACGCTTTGAGAACTGGAATTTTGCGCGAGCACCTTTTTGTCCGTACTTCTTGCGCTCTTTAACGCGTTGGTCACGACGAAGCAGTCCAGCTTGTTTGAGCGGCAGACGGGTTTCAGGATTGGTTTCAAGCAGAGCTCTTGAAATTCCGTGAGAAAGAGCGTCAACCTGGGCAGACTTGCCACCACCTTTCAAGGTGGCTACGACATCGTACTTTTCTACGTTATCAGTTGCCTGAAAAGGTTTCTGAATAAGGTGACTTTTGAAAATTTGTCCAAAGTACTCATCGGCATCCATCTTGTTAACAACAATTTTACCGGTACCAGGAGTAAGCCACACGCGGGCAATGGCGTTCTTTCTTTTGCCTGTAGCGTAAAAACGATCTTGAACCATGGTTATTATCTCCAGATTAAATATCTAATACAGCTGGTTTTTGAGCTGCATGTGGGTGTTCCGGGCCGGCATACACCTTGAGTTTTTTTAGCTGTGCCCTGCCAAGCTTGTTCTTGGGTAACATACCTTTTACTGCTTTAATGATTAAGTCAGTTGGGTGCTTTGCGAGAAGCTCCTTGGCACTGGCCTCTTTGATTCCACCAATATATCCGGTATGATGGTAGTACTTCTTGTCATTCATCTTGTTACCGGTAAGCAGAATTTTTTCTGCATTTGTTACTACAATGAAGTCACCGTTATCAATAAAGGTAGAAAATGTTGGCTTGTGTTTGCCACGAAGTCGTGCAGCAATCTCAGAAGCCAAGCGTCCCAAAACCTTGTTCTCTGCATCGACAACATACCATGCCTTCTCGATCTCGTTGACTGGAGCAAGATAGGTTTTCATTGTGTCCCTCAAATATCTAAGTCTTTTATATGAAAGTGGTTGTAAAAACAACCTTCCTTCATGCCTTAATATGGCTGGTTAGGTAGGTGCAGCCATGCTTGTTTAATAAAAAAAGGTTCGAACTTTGTCGAACCTTTTTGTCATATAATGGAGCGGGAAACGAGATTCGAACTCGCGACGTCAACCTTGGCAAGGTTGCACTCTACCACTGAGTTATTCCCGCTCATGTTTATTTTTCGGGGCTGTCCTGTAGGACAGCGACATATATACAGACTTGACTGTACCACGTCAACAAAAAAGTTCAGAGAACTTGTTTTTTATTCATGGTTTGTCAAAATCCTGATGACAAATTGGATCAATTCTAACAAGAACACTCTATGCTACAGTGTTCTTGTTTAAAATGCAATCATATATTATTATGAATAATTCAGGCAACATTACTTTTTAACATAAAATAACAGCTCTTGGGTGAACAGATGGGTGATGTAGTAAATGTAAGAAAGGCAGAAATACATCGGAAAACTACAGAAACTGATATTCAGCTGACAATTAATCTCGATGGTTCAGGTCAAAACCTTGTGGATACAAGTGTTCCCTTTTTAAATCATATGCTCACTCTTTTTGCTGTTCATGGTTTCTTTGATTTATCTGTGAAGGCTGAAGGGGATATTGATATTGATGACCACCATATTACTGAAGATATTGGTATAGTGTTGGGACAGGCCATTGCCCAGACGCTTGGAAACAAGGCGGGAATTTCCCGATATAGTTCTGTTTATCTGCCGATGGATGAGGCTCTTGTGCGGGTGGTTATGGATATTTCCAATAGACCTTATTTACATTATGACGTCAGGCTTTTTGAACAAAAACTTGGCACCTTTGACTCATGTTTGGTAAAGGAGTTTTTTCGGGCGCTGAGTCAGCATGCTGGTCTTACCCTGCATATTGATATGTTACACGGTGAAAACGGTCATCATATTGTTGAAGCAATATTTAAGGGTTTTGCCAGAGCGCTTGCCCTGGCAATCAAACCAATAGCATCAGACAAGGTGTTGTCTTCAAAAGGGTGTCTGTAATTTTGACAGATAAGGTGAAAGGAGGCTGTCTTGAATAAAATAACAAAAGTCCTACCAATCTTGTTGCTGGTGTTGCTTGTATCCTGCTCTGCGAAAAATGAAAGAAGTAGTGTCTCCCAGAAAAGGCAGATAGATGTTATTGCGGTATTACCGACTTTAACCTCTGTCCAGGAAAAGGAGGGGATCGGTTTTGATGAAGCCAGGATGCTTGATGAAGGGGCTGATTACCTTAATGTTGTTTTACGTACAGAACTCAGGGGTAAATCGTCTGTCAGATTTGTCAGGGATTACGATAATGATTTTGATACCATGGCAGGCGGTCAGTTTGCGGTCATCAAGCGAATTGGCAAAAGACTTAATGTTGATGCTGTTCTTACTTCTTCTGTAAATCGATATCGCCAGCGTGTGGGGGGCGAATATTCTGTTGACACTCCGGCTTCTGCTGAATTCACCCTGCGTCTGATTGATGTTGCTGATGGCAGGGTTGTCTGGAGCACAACTTTTAAAGAAACCCAGCAATCATTGATGAATAATCTTCTTTCTTTTGGCAAGGCAAGTTCCAGAGGTTTTACCTGGATCACTGTTGAAGAGATGGTAGCTCAGGGTGTTCGGGAAAAACTTGCTGAATGTCCATATATTAAATAGTCTGTTCTCTATCAGTAATGGGATATAAACTGAAAATTCCCCCTATCCTTAATAAGGAGATAGGTCGGGCAATGCACGACTACGGCATGCTGGTAGATGGTGACAGGGTACTTATTGGTCTTTCTGGTGGTGTCGATAGTCTGGTTCTTGCCTGGCTCCTTCATGTTTGGCAAAAAAAAGCTCCTATTTCCTATGAACTTCATGCTGTGACTGTTGATAATGGCTACTGGCGTGAAGTGACAGGAGCCTTGTCTCCCCGGGAATCAATTGGCTTGCAGATGAAAAAACTGGGAATCAGCCATAGTGTGGTTCTGGCCAGAGAGGTAAATAAGGAGAATTTCAGTTGTTATCTTTGTGCCCGGAACAGGAGGAATCAGCTTTTTGATATGGCACAGGAGCAGGGTTTTTCCAAGATTGCCTTTGGACATCACAAGGATGACCTGCTGGAAACATTTATGCTCAATGCTATCTATTGCGGTAATATCTCGACCATGTTGCCGCACCAAAGACTTTTTAATGACAGCCTGGGGATTATTCGTCCCATGGCCTACCTGGAAAAGGAGCAGGTTGAAGAATTGGCTGAACTGAGCGGCTTGCAGCCGGTAAAAAACTATTGTCCGCTTTTCGAAAATACTCGTCGGGCAAAGGTTCGTTCAATCCTGGCTCATATCTATAAGGAAGAACCAAAAGCTAAGGATTCCATGTTCGCGGCTCTCTCCAATGTCAGAGACGACTATCTATTACAAAAATCAGTATGAAAAAGCAGTGAAATCAACTGTTTTTTACAAAGTACATCTTGAAAGTAAAAATAATGCTAAAGTAATGTTTCTCCTTGGGCGATACAGAAATATCGTAGTGTGTCTGCATCAAGGATGATGCAGCTTGTTTTTCCGCGATTTGTTCAGATTATAAGGCTAAATGGTAATACCAGGGAGGGTCACCATGAAAATTGCAGATTCTACAGTAAATATGTATTCAGCCCATTCGTCAATAGAGCAGCATCAGAGAGCAGAGTCCCTGACCTTATGGCGAAGTGGTAGAGAAACTCGAGAAGATCTTGAAAAAGGAGAGAGGTCTTCCTTTTTTAAGGTTGCTGCCAGAAGCTTTGAACGAGCCAGCCGGGTTTCGTTATCTTTTGCAGCCCTGAGGAGTCAGCCTGTTAAGACTGTTGTTCCGAAAATTGCCGAGAAGGATGAAAAAATGACTGATCTTACTCTTCAAATTCTTGAAAAGCTTTTTGAAAATATCACAGGGCGGAAGATGCACATAATGAAAATGGAAGATATTTTCGATGGAGTCGCTTCTGATGTTGTGGGGCTTAACGACCAGACAGGTCTTTCGGCAGACAGCTCGGTACAGTCTGCAGCAAAACCGGAATCGGGTAATTTTTCTGAAGGAGAGGGCGGCTGGGGGCTTGCCTACGATTATTATGAGTCACATTACGAGTATGAATCTACTTCCTTTGCTTCCGGGGGAAAGATTCTTACAGAAGATGGCCAGGCGATAGATTTTGACGTTGAGCTGAATATGAGCCGTGAATTTTATACTGAGCAGTCTTTGAATCTGAGAATGGGGGAGGCCCTGAAAGATCCGCTGGTGATAAATTTTAATGGTACGGCAGCAGAGCTTACTCAAAACAAGTTTGCTTTCGATATTGATATGGATGGCAGGAAAGAGCAAATCTCCTTTGTAAAAAACAATAGTGGTTTTCTGGCGCTGGACAAAAATGGCGATAATATTATTAATGATGGCTCGGAACTGTTTGGTCCCACAACCGGCAAGGGTTTTGAAGAGCTTGCTCTCTATGATCTGGATGGTAACGGCTGGATTGATGAGAATGATGATATTTTTAACAAGCTTCGTATTTGGATGAAGGATGAGAACGGCGAAGACAGGTTAATGGCTCTTGGTGAAAAGGGTATAGGTGCCATTTACCTGGGGCATGTTGATTCTCCATTTGCTTTAAAAGATGAGGAGAATAATCTTTTGGGACAGGTTGCATCCTGCGGTGTTTTTTTACATGAGGACGGTAGGAGTGGTACTGTGCAGCAGATTGATCTGGCTGTTTAAGAGAGTTCTTTTTGTAAACGAGAGGATATTTTGGGGCAAAATTCTATCGGCAAAGCTCATCTTTAATAAGCACAGCAAAAAGATTTATAAGCCAATACTGCACGAAACATTCCTGTTGCTTGACAAGCTGTCGTTGATGCTCTTGCAATATCTTCTCGTTTTCATGTTTATACTTATGACGCAAGCTTTGATTTACCAGCTGTCACTTGCTCCTCCTCCGCCTGAACTGCCGCCTCCTCCAGAATAGCTGCTACCTCCGCCAGAACTATAGTCCCTATAATCTCTATCGTCTCTGGAGTAGCTTCCCCCGCCTCCGCCAACACTTCCAGACCCGGGAGTAGTAAAGTTGTAAAACCATCGACCAACAAAGAAAAAGAAAGTCGCCAATCCCAGCATAGCCATATATATCAGCGTCACATAAAGTGGCAGACTTTCAGAAATATAATCAGGTTCTCCATCAAAACACATCATGCTTGCGCCAACGACAGACAATAAAGCAGCAAGAAGAAAAATAAAACTCAAGGTCCGCTTTATGCTCTCCTCAGGAGTTTTAGTAAGAGCAATGTAGCAGAGAAGAGAAAGCACAACAAAGATAATCAGTACAGGCAACAAATTAGTGGGTTCAAGCAAAGGAGGATACTTTTGTTGCTTGTCAAGTTTATCTGCTATCTGCTGAAAAGCACTTTGGATTTCAAAGTCAAAATCACTTCTGAACGTTAAAGACTGCACTATACCATCACGGGTTTCTTCAGACAGCTGATGGTGTAGATCTATTCCGGTTTTGATAATGACGAGATTTTTTTCGTCTGGTCCTGTGTCTGCAACAATAAGAATAAGGCCATTGTTATTGAGGTTATTCTTATCTCTTTTTGCCAGCCCCCAGTGACGAAACAATGCAGAAGCATAGACTTCAGGATGAACTCCTGATAGAGATTGCAGGCTGGCCATTGTGAGTTTGGCACCAGTGGCCTTTTCTAAATGACCCAAAAAAACATTAATTTTATCAAGAACTTCTGGTTTAACAAGATTTAAGGAATCATTGATATATCCGTTGTATTTGGGAAACTGAATATTATCAGGAAGCTTGGCAAATATATCATATTGGTGTTCAGTGCCTAACATGTCGGCGATGTCTTGCGTCGCCTGCTTGAGCCCCATCCCGTATTCTTTTTTCTTGAATGCAGGTTTCAGGACATATCCGGTAATCATTTTGCAATTGGCATCGGTTAATGTCCCCTCCAGACCATAGCCGACTTCAATCTTCATTTTACGGTCCTGGATAGCAAATAACAGCAACACCCCGTTATTCTTCTTTTTTTGTCCCAAACCCCAATGCCGGAATAAGGCCGTAGCGTATTCTTCCAAACTCTCGCCGTCTAGTGATTCGATAATGGCAATAACGATCTGATTGCTGGTTTGTTGTTCGTGAATGGTGAGGAATTGAGCTATTTCTGCTTTTGTTTCTGCCCTCAGGATACCCACCTCATCAACCACGTGACCGGTGAGTTTGGGGAACTTTTTACTGTCAGGGCTTGCCAAAGCCTGTTGACTAGAAAAAAACAGTACTATCATAAGCATATAGCTCATGATAGTGAAAAATGATTTAGGTTGCCGCATTATGTAATCCTTTATTGATTGCAGATTTCTGGATTTTCTCTTGTCTTGAACCAAAATCCTTAAAATTTAACCTGAGGAGTTTGTTGCTCAGATTCACTAACACGAAAAGTTTCATATAATTTTGCATCAGGATAAAGTATTCGAGCTATAAAGACTCCAGGTATGGTGCGCAGCTCCTTATTATAGGCCTTCGTTGCCATAATATGGTCACGCCGCGCTGTCGCAATACGGTTTTCCGTGCCTTCGAGTTGTGATTGCAGTGCCAAAAAGTTTTTATCAGCCTTGAGTTCAGGATACCCTTCAGCAACCGCCATTAAACGGCCCAATGATGAAGATAATTGCCTTTGTACTTCAAGATATTTTTTCATTGCTTCAGGATTATTCAGGAGTTTCTCATCAATTGTCATCTTCCCTGCCTGTACCCGGGCACGAGTAACCTGATTGAAGGTTTCATTTTCATGGGCAGCATAGGCCTTTACTGTATTAATTAAATTGGGCACCAAGTCTGCACGCCGTTTATACTGGTTTTGTACCTGTGACCATTGGGCTTTCACCTCTTCGTCTAGAGTTGGTACACTATTTATGTGCATCACAATTATGGCCGCAACACCAACCAGCGAGACAAGAACGAGAACGGCAAAAGCACGAAAAATTGTTGCAAGTTTCATAATAATCTCCTCATACTATTAAAAATAGACCCTATTATTTTCAGGAAATACTCTTTTCATTTTACTCCGAATAATAATCACAACAACCACAGGTTCTACTGCCCCCGGGACATGGTTGCTCGTGTTAGCAAGAACCTGAAATTTACACTGCTACAGATTGTAATCATTGAAATTTATGCTACAAAATAGAAATTTGCTTGTCAAATATTTATCAGGATAGACCAGAAACGTTCTGAAGTCTGACCGGGAACGAATACAGAGCCACACATTCTCGTCAGACAGGCAACCATATTTTATCCAGGAAACCATGAAGAATGGTTCTCACTGCAAATATTACTATGGTGACATATAAAATGGGTGAAGTCCAGTATTATAAATGTGCTTCTTTTGAAAAAACGGATATAATAAAACTTTTTATTTTGAACAGGTGGCGTAAATAGTTTAGAGAATTTTTTTCTGAATTCCCTCTATAGTAAATTATCCAGAAGATGGTGATATATATGAAACAGCGTATAGTTGAATTGTTGGCTTTAGAAGAAGTTGAAGAACGCGAAGTAACAGTATGTGGTTGGGTTCGGACGCGTCGTGACACAGGTGAATTCTCCTTTGTGGAGGTCAATGATGGCTCCTCTCTTGCCAATATTCAGGTTATTGCAGATAAAACTCTTCAAAATTACGGGTTGGAGATAAAGCAGCTTACAACTGGCTGTTCTGTGATTGTTACAGGTATACTGAAAGAGTCTC
>PDWI01007482.1_pt1 | contig 13229 bp, 10 predicted proteins | sample 1430891 | NCBI WGS metagenome assembly PDWI01 (sample SAMN01162508, study PRJNA174530) | Oral metagenome, whole genome shotgun sequencing project. | biome: Marine environment; feature: Marine mammal; material: Swab sample of the gingival sulcus; isolation source: swab sample of gingival sulcus... | reverse complement strand
GTTTTCGCAGGGCGGATTATTTATTCCGGCACACATCGAGCGTCCGACTTTTAGTTTGAGTTCTCAGCTTGGATTCGTTCCGCCGGATTTAAAATGTCATGCTTTGGAGGTTTCGCGTTATAGCGATTTGGAGAAGATGATTCAGCAACATCCCGATTGGGCAAAATACAGCTTAATTCAATCGTCTGATGCTCATTTTATTCCGGACTTGGGAAAAGCACATACCGAATTTTATCTAGAAGAGCCTTCCTTTGAGGAAATCAAAAAAGCACTTTTGAATGAAGAGGGGCGGAAGATTCTTACAACCTGTAGAGAATTATAAATTATGAGTTATGAATTATAAACTGTAAAGTTGAAAGGTTTTAAAGTTGAAAGGTTAGAAAGTTCCAAGCGTAACGGATAACGTTCAACAGATAAAAGATAAAATTAAGAACTCTCTATTAAAAAACATCGTCATTCCAAACTTGATTTGGAATCTCCTGTTAATAACGCGATGACGAAAAAAAGGCACTTTATTCATAATTTATAACTTATAATTCATCATTAAAAAAACGACCAATGAAAGATTTATCACTTCATATTTTAGATATTGCTCACAATTCGGTGAGAGCCAAGGCTAAAAATGTAACTTTGGAGATAGGCTATTACCACGATAAAGACCTTTTGCGTATTGCCATTAAAGATGATGGTTGTGGTATGACACCCGAGCAAGTCCAAAACGTAACAGACCCTTTTTTCACGTCCCGAACGACTCGAAAAGTCGGTTTAGGTATTCCTTTGCTTAAACAACGTTGCGAAGAATGTAATGGTTCTTTCGAAATATTATCCGTCGTCGATAAAGGAACTGACTTAGAGGCTAAGTTCCAACTTAGCCATATCGACCTACCTGAAATGGGCGATATAGCAGGTGTTTTCTCCATGTTGGCGTGTTCTATACTCGATGTGGACTGGTTTTTAAAATGGGAAAAAGACGGAGAAAAATTTGACATCTCAACCATAGATATGAAACAAGAATTAGGCGAGGGTATCCCCCTAAATACCGACGGTATCGAGCTCTGGCTTAAAGAAATGATAGAGGAGCAAACTTCTTAGGTTTGTTAGTAAACGTTCTTTAATTTAACGTGATGTTAATTCTGTAAATACGTGAGCTTTCTTTAACCTATTCAGCGACCAATTCTACTTCATCTACAAACAAAGTGCTCCCTATAGCTCCATTGTATAAATCACCATTCTTACTGGAAGAAAACACAATGCTTAAATTGTAGCCCCCCTCTCTTAATTTTTCAGCATCAATAGTTTTACCTTCCTTCATAACAAACGGAATATCAAAAGAAGTCCATTCTTCTGTTTCGATTGTTTGCTTCAATTGAGCCACCGAAATAATATTAGGATGCGTTAAAATGTTAGTTCCGTTCAAATAATACGTTTCTTCGGATGTTTCGTAAAATACGGCATAAATCGCACAAGAATCTCTGCGGTCTAAGACCTCTCCTTGCATAATATGATTCCCATTTTCGTCGGTATAACGCTTAAAAACCTCGCCCGACTTATATTTATAATGCCCTTTTAAAGACACCGGAATATAATCTACCGACATTCCAAAATGCGTTGATTTTAAAGGATTTGAAACATCTAATTCAAAAACACCCATAAATAAACTACCCGCAGCTATGGGTGATCCAAACATCTCCCCTAACGCCCCTGTACTACAAGTGGTTAATTTAACAGAATGATTCTGAAAACCTTCTTCTGCCAAACTCGTAGGGTACTCCAAAGGCGTCGCCTCCCCTGCTGTAAAAGAAAATCCGCTGTTACCACTCGCCCATATCACACTCTTTTCGCCCAAAGAATCCTCCTCATATAATTCATGATACTTATTATCTTTAAGTTCGTAATTATCAAAATGATAATGTTTTAAAGTTCCGGATGTTATAAACGTTATTTTATAACTTTTATGCCATTGTCTATCTTCGGAATACACCGTATAAATTTGCGGTTTTGAGAAATCTCTTACCGTTCCACTTTTAGGAGAAATCTCCGCTCCTTCAGTTATAGTAAATGTCGGAGCTAGAAATTTTGGCGATGCTCCGGCTTTTAAATAACAAACAATCTCATTATTACTAATAACAGGAGCTCGTTTTAAAATCTTAACATCTATATTCATCGTCAAAATATCAGCCTCTTCATTAAGAGCCTCCTCCTTAATACAAGCATTTAACGATAATATTATCAATAATATAGAAACAATATTAACCAAACTTTTCATAGGGCTCAAATTTAGCATTTTTTTATTGTTCTACGAAAATAAGGATTGTTAATCTGCATGGCTCTTTGTATTTTAATACTTGGACTATCACTTAAAAAGCTTATCTTTATCTCCGATTTAGATTATTCAATTAAATAAAAAATAAAGAAATGAATCAAAAAACACAATGTACCACCATACTAGTAGGTCAAAAAATGATGGCAGATAACTCTATGATAGTTGCTCGTTCTGCAGATTCAAATGCCTTAGTAGCCAGACATTTTAAAATGTATCAAGATACTGATAACGGAGCAGAAAGTTTTGAAGCCATCGACAGCCCTTTTAAGTGCCATTTACCTAAAAAAGCATTGGGATATACTGCTATTGAACGATGTGTATTGCCCGGACATTGGGGAAGTGCAGGCTTTAATACTGCTAAAGTAGGGATGAGTGCTACCGAAAGTATTTCTTGTGCCGATAAAGCTTTATCAGCAGACCCTTTGGTTGAAACAGGAGTTGGTGAAAATGGCGTTTTTAACATTGTTCTACCCTATATTACAACTGCTAAGGAAGGAATTCAGCGTTTAGGCTCTTTTATAGAAGAATACGGCGTATCTGAAGGCTTTGGAGTTGCTTTTGTCGATAATAAGGAAATTTGGTATTTAGAAACAGCTTGCGGACACCGTTGGTTAGCTTGCCGTATCCCTGATGATGTCTATTTTATAACAGGAAATCAGGGACGTTTTCGCGAATACAATCCCGAAGATAAAGAAAATTTTATGGCATCTGCCGACTTAATTGATTTTGCAATTGAACATCAATTATATAATCCTGAGGATGGAGCTTTTGATTTTCACGAAGCCTATGCTCGCGACGAAAAAGAAGATACCACTTATAGCTATCCGCGTGTTTGGGGAATTCAAAAAATGCTAAGTCCGGCTATTAAAAACGATGTTACTAAAAACACCTTCCCTGTTTATGCTAAGGCAGAAAAGCCCTTGACGATTTCGGATATTAGAAAGGTCTTTCGTTTTCACTATCAAGATACAGAGCACGACCCTTATTTTAATAACAATCCTAAGGAGTCGTATCGTCCGGTGTCTATTTTCAGAACAACACAGACCCATATTTTACAAGTTCGCCCCGAGCTTCCTGCTGAAATAGGAGAAATTAATTACGTTAATATAGGAATGGCTACATTAGGAGTGTTTATTCCTTTTTATCAAGGAATGGAAGCCTATCTAAAAGAGTTTACGATTGGAGATTCTAATTGTAGCGAAGATTCGGCTTATTGGAAGTTCCGAAAGGTTCAAACTTTGGGAATGGTCAATTTTAAGCAATACGCACCAATTATACAAAAGGCTTATGCCGAATGGGAAGCCGAGACCGACCAGCGTCAAAAAGAAATGGAAAGTGAATACTTACAAATTGTTGACAAACAGCCTTTAAAAGCCAATGATTTAATTCAAGAATTCTCTAAAAAAACAATGCAGTCGGCGATGGATTTAGCTGATAAACTTACTAATGAGTTATTTACAGAGCTTACCAAAGATATTCAAGCAGAATATAGATTTGCTGGAGCATAATTTAAAATTCATTTTTTTCTATAATTAACGTGAACTTGGGATAATCTTATCCTGAGTTCATTGTAATTATCGATGTTTGATAAACTTTATCCGCAAAGATGAAGTGTTTGCGAATTTCTGTGAGTGAAATGTTAAATCGAACTCAGGTTAATAACTATCGTTTTTAGTATCTAAGGCATCTCGCAAACCATTACCTATCAGAATAAAAGACAAGACCAAAAACATAATGGCAATACCCGGTATAATAGCCATATAAGCCGCTCCATCGTACACGATATAACCATAATTTTCTTTAATCATAGTACCCCAAGAAGGCGTGGGAGGCTGTACACCTATTCCCAAAAAACTAAGTCCTGCCTCCATCAAAATAGCAGAGGCAAAATTAGATGCCGATATAACAATTACCGGACTGATAACATTGGGCAAAATATGTTTTCGGATAATTCTAAAGTGAGAAAAACCTAGAGCTATTCCGGCTTCTACATACTCCTTTTTTTTGATGCTAAGCACCTGTCCTCTAACCACACGAGCCACTTCTACCCACATTGTAATTCCAACGGCTATAAATATCTGTACAAATCCTTTTCCAATGGCCAAAGTAATCGCTATAACCAACAATAAGGTAGGTATCGACCAGGTTACATTAATCAACCACATAATAAAAGCATCCGTTTTACCCCCAAAATATCCGGCAATAGCTCCCATACTGATGCCTATCAATAAGGAAATTAAAACCGATATAAAACCAACACTTAAAGAGATACGAGAGCCTATAATTAAACGACTCAAAATATCTCGTCCAAATTTGTCTGTTCCAAGCCAATACCTGCGTTGCTCTATAAAATCGGATTCTCCTGTTCCGACTAGCTTTTCAGCAGGAATACTCCATTTAAAACTCTCCGACTCATCGTCTTTTGTAAAGGTTTGTAAAACAATACTTTTTTCTTTTAGCTCGTAACTGTTAACAGGAACTAAATTATAATTCAAAGGCTTTCCCATAAACCACCATTCCCAAAAAGAACTTTCTTCTTCCGATACCGTTTTGGTCGTTTTAATAAAGGTTACCTGAGAAACCGGAGGCAACATTGCAATCTCTAATATCTGCATATTAGAAGCCGGAGTATTGTCAGGAACAATAAGCATTCCCAATACGGAAAGTAAGCTCAAAAAGCCTACAAAATATAGACTTATCAAGGCTAAACGATTCTTAAAAAAACGTCTTATAGCAAGACTGTTTAGCGATTTATTTTCCATTGTAAACTCGGTTCTTCCACTTAAAATTTATAAACTGCGAAATGATTCCTACAAAACTAACATAAAAAGGATAAATTACCGCCAATGGTAAAAAATAGCTTAATAAATATCCCTTTTGATATTTCTTTACAATAAATACTAAAAGAAGTAAATCCACAATAGACTTAGAAAGCCAAAGCATTAAAGTCGGCTTAAAAAAATAAGGATAAAAGCAACTTAATATTAGTAAAACCGGAATACTCAAGTTGGTCAACATGATGCCTAATCCGACCCAAAAACTATCTGCATCCTTATAATGTTTCGATTTAGAAGCCCATCTGATACGCTGATTGAAAAAAGAGCTAAATTTCTTTTCGGAACGCGTAAAAACAGTCGATTGAGGCGTATTAAGACATGAAATAGCCTTGGAACCATATTTCTTTTTAATATGATGCAATAAAAAGACATCATCGCCACTTGCTATATCGGTTCTTAGAGCCTGTGCGTCTTTCAAAATATCTTTCCGATATGCAAGATTCGCTCCATTCATCATAATAGGGTGTTTAGCTCCAAATAAGCCTGTAGTAGAAATAGATAAAGCATAGGATTCCAAACTTTGTAATCTAGAAAAAACAGAACGCTCCTCTTGTATCAAAACCGGAGCCGATATTAATAAGGCTTGATGCTGGTTAATAGCCTTATTAATACATTTTAGCCAAGTTTCAGGAACTACACAATCGGCATCGGTCTGGGCTATATAATCGTACTTTGCTTCAGCAACCCCTGTTTGAATTGCTTTTTTCTTCCCCTCTCCCCTCGCTTTTACAATACGAAAATTTTTCAAATTCAGCGTTTTAGCCAGATGTACCGTATTATCTTCGGAATGGTCATCTATCAAAATAATCTCATACGATTCCGAAGGATAATCGAGTTTCTTTAAACTTTTTAATAATGTTTGAATATTATCAGACTCGTTTCGAAAAGGAACAAGAATACTTATAGAATGTGTGGGCTCCAAGAAATTCTCATCTGATTTTAAGCGAAACCATCCCCATAAAATAAGAAATGTTAACAACACATAATAAATTATGAGGACAGATATTAGCATTAAAATCATCTAAATTATTATTCCCGGAACCCTATTTATAAAGGGATTCCTTACGTTCTACTCTTTCTTAGCTCTATTCTCCTCTCCTTCTTCGTATTGATAAATACCACGAAGAATATCTTCGTACCTTTTGTACAAAACTCTTCGCTTTAATTTAAGAGTAGGAGAAAGCTCACCTGTAGCATTCGACCAAGATTCGCAAACCATTCTAAAACGCTTAATTTGCTCCACCTGACCTATTTCTTTATTAAATTTATTAACCTCCTTTTGAACCCTTTTAATAATCTCCGGAAGCTGAATTAACTCTTTATTATCTCTGTAATGCAATTTATGTTTACTGGCATAATAATGTAGATAATTAAAGTTTGGAGATATTAAGGCACTTGCAAACTTCTCTCCTTCTCCTACAACCATTATTTGTTCTATAATTTCGGACTCTTTAAATTTATTCTCAATAGCCTGTGGAGCAATATACTTTCCTGCAGAATTTTTAAAAATTTCCTTTTTTCGATCGGTTATTTTCAAGAACTTACCATCTATAATTTGCCCAACATCTCCGGTATGTAGCCAGCCTTCTGTATCAATAACCTCTGCTGTTTGCTCTGCATTTTTATAATATCCTAACATCTGATTAGGTCCTTTCATCAAAATCTCGCCATCTTCAGCTATCTTTACAGTAACATTTCCTAAAATAGGTCCAACCGTACCTACCATATTATCTTCAGGTTTAAACCCACTCACTGCAATAATAGGAGATGTTTCCGTCAATCCATATCCTTCTTGAACCGGCAATTTCGCTGCCAAAAAGATACGAGTTAATCGAGGTTGTAGAGATGCTCCTCCTGAAATAATAGTCGTTACCCTTCCTCCCATAGCTTCTCTCCATTTGGAAAAAACAAATTTATCGGCAATACCTAATTTTAAGCGATACCATAAATTATTTTGCACCTTCTTAAAATCAAACTGCAACCCAACTTGTATTGCCCAAAAAAAGATTTTCTTTTTAAAACCGGTCAAGTCCTTTCCTTTAGTTACTATTTTATCGTAAATAAGCTCTAAAACACGGGGAACTGTACAGAATCCTCTAAGCTTAAATCGCTTTAAATCATCAAAAATAGTTCCCATATTTTCTGCATAATAAACAGAAATACCAAGATATTGATAGGCATAAACAACCAATCTTTCGTACACATGACATAAGGGAAGAAAACTTAACATTCCCTCATTGGCTTTAACATTAATACAATTCGAAGCTCCTATCACATTAGATAATATATTCCAATGCGAAAGCATTACTCCCTTAGATAAACCCGTTGTTCCTGAAGTATAAATAATTGTAAGTAAATCGTCTCTTTTTATAGACTTTTTAATATTTTCTAAAACATCTCTATGTTTAGATTCATTATCTTTTCCAAGTTGGTAAATTTCTTTCCAGTTTTTAACACCTTCCAATTTATCAAAAGAATAAGTCTCTTTTATATTCTGTATATCTTGAATAATAGGACTTATCTTTTTGTAAAGAGACAAATTGGAAACAATAATAAATTTAGCATCTGAATGGGATAAAATATGCTGATATTCTTCGGCACTAATAGTAGGATACACAGAGACATGCACGACTCCTATCTGACTCATAGCCATATCCATAAAGTTCCACTCCGGTCTATTGTTAGATACCGAGGCTATTTTATCGCCTTTTTTTAGACCTAACTCCATCAAGCCATAGCTTAAAAACTTGACATACTCCTTATAATCTTTTGTTGAGAAATATTTCCATTCGCCATTAATCTTACCGACCAAAGCGTCATCTTTAGGAAATTTCTCATCCATTCTTTCTAATAAATCAAACGTTCTTGTTACTTCCATACTAACACAATATTAACATTTATCTCCAGACTCTTCTCCAAAATTTACGGAACCGCCCTTGGTTCCAACGCTTTCCTCCACAAGAATCACAATTTTTATCGCGTACCTTTACAAAAGGATTAATCCAATGACGATAGCCAAGACTAACTGCAAAAGCATTATAAGAATTGTTATAAGAAATTGCAAAGCTTAAATCGCTTCTTTTTCCTATATAGAGACTATAAATTAATTCACTACTTATCAAATATTTATACTGATATTTATCTTTTATTTTATAATTTTCGTTATCGATGTACTGAGGAAAGACATTCCAATTTTCTCGAAAACTTAACAAAGGAGCTACCGAAATACTAAAAGAACTCCTTTTAAGATGAAAAAACTTCCATCTCAATCCTAGGGCGACATGTCCGGCAAGCCTTGCCGCAGCATCGGAATGAAACCCTTGACGCAACTCAATAGAAACGAGTGTAGAATAAATAAACTTCTGAAAATTAAGCTCATAACCAGGTTCAAAAATGGCCTTAGCATCGCCACTTATCGTATTCTCGAAGAGAATAGGGTCTTGATTAATCCCCCATAAGTGGAATCCGGCAGTACGAACTTTTAGCCCCACCGCTGTTTGACCATAGAAAGCAGTCGCACAAAAAATTAAACCATATATTAACCAGTTTCTCAGTTGCATTCTGACAGCAAAAATATATTTTTTCAAAAATAAGTTCAAACATTTAACTTTGTCGAGCTTATTTATAAAACTTATAAACATCGACACAAAGCTTGTTTTCTCTCTATTTCAAAGCAAGCTAAATTATAAAAGAATTAATATTAACATGATGAATCGCCTTTTTAATTATCTATCTTTGGTCAAATTCAGCCATACCATATTTGCAATGCCTTTTGCATTAATAGGCTTCTTTTGGGGACTCAATCTAGAAAATACCTCATTCAACTGGAGTATTCTTATTTTAGTGATATTAGATATGGTTTGGGCAAGAAACGCGGCAATGGCTTTTAACCGTTATTTAGACCGACATATTGATATTAAAAACGAACGAACCGCAAGAAGGGAAATCCCCAAAGGAATTATAAGCCCTCAAAAAGCACTTATTTTTATAATTGTTAACATCTTATTGTTCTTTATAACGACCTACTTTATTAATCGTTTGACGTTCTATCTAGCTCCGGTGGCTATCTTCGTTATTCTAATATACAGTTACACCAAACGATTTACACCACTTTGTCACTTAGTTTTAGGCTTAGGATTATCTCTAGCTCCTATCGGGGCTTACTTATCAGTAACAGGTATGTTTCATCCCATTCCCGTTTTATTGTCTTTGGTTGTTCTTTTTTGGGTTAGCGGATTCGATATTATCTATGCCTTACAAGATGAAGAGTTTGATAGAGAGCAAAATTTAAAATCAATTCCTGTACTATTAGGAGCCAAAAAAGCACTACTATTATCTAGAGTATTGCATACTTTAAGTGCCTTTATACTCATTATTATTGGCTTAAATTCCAATTTCCATTTTGTTTATTGGATAGGCACTCTTATTTTCAGTATTTTTTTGATTTATCAACATACTTTAGTCAAGCACGACGATTTATCAAAAGTAAAATTAGCATTCTTTACAACTAACGGTATTGCGAGCATTGTTTTTGCTATTTTTGCAATATGGGCTTCTATTTAATTAATGCTCAAACAAAAGTTTTCAACAGTCAAAAACAAGTTTTTATTATAAAAAAAACGAAATAAGCCTTGAAAAAAGAAAACTTAGTTTAAATTTGTTGCTTGAGGCGACGAAGTGTTTCTTTGATGCGTCCATTGTGTAGATTGATAATATTGATAATACAACAATTGTTTCCAATGAATAAGAGAAACTATTTTTTACTAATAATATCCCTGATAGCTCAAATCGCTTACTCTCAATGTTCTGTTGAGGTTCTAGGCCCTGCTTTTATATGTAACGATGATAGTTCATCTTATGAATTAGTTGCTGATGGTGCTTTTTCGACCTATTCTTGGTCTCCGGGAGGAGAAACAACCAGAGAAATCGAAATTACAGCTCCGGGAACTTATACGGTCACTGCTACAGACAACTGGGGTTGCGAAGCTATCGATTCTTTGGTCGTTTCTTACGCTCCTACTATTATTCCGAATGTTCAAGCTATACCGACGCATGTTTGCATCGGTAACTCTGTTTATTTAAGTGCTTCGGGAGGAGGTGCCGGTGGAACTTACAGTTGGGACAATGGTCTTGGAACATCTCAAGAGCATAGTTTTGTCGTAAATACTTCGGGGGCAGAAACCTATTCTGTTACCATTACTGATGCTTACTCCTGCAAAGCTTACGGCAGTGTTACAGTGACAGGTGTAGATGTACCTTCTGTAGCTGTTACCCCTCAAAATACCGACATCTGTAAAGGAGAAAATGTAACACTTTCAGCCACATCTTCGCAAACAAACGGTTCCTTAACTTACACATGGTTTCCTTCTTACGGTTTATCTACAAGTGTGGGTTCTGTAGTAGAAGCGAGCCCCGATGCAACTACATCTTATACTGTAACAGTCGGTAATGAATTAGGCGGAAAAACTTGTAGTGCCTCTGCAACTGCAAATGTATCTGTAGATGAATATAGCCTATCCACTCCTATTCAAGAAAAAGTTTGTAAGGGAGAATTAGCAAATATTTTTGCAACTCGAAATGGAGGCGTTCCCCCATATTCTTATTCTTGGAAAATAAATGGAGTTCACGACCCAACTAAAGATGGACTAATCAATTTTTTCGATACCATCTATCAAACAACAAATTATACAGTTACAGGCGTTGATGGAAATGGTTGTTCCGATATCAAAAGCTTTTCTGTTGAAAGTTATCCGGATTTAAATCTTAGTTACTATATTAATAGGGATAGCGTTTGTCCGGGCGAACCGGTATTGTTTAATGCTAATATATCCGGGGGTACAGGTTCTCCTTATGAATTTATATTAGACGATGAATTTAGTAACACCGTTGTAACCATTTATCCAAAAGAAACGTATTTATACAAGATTTATGCAAAAGATGCGTGTCAAGAGGTATCGGATACATTTAGCATCTACGTATATCCTGTTCCTTATATTGATTTTGAAAGCGATGTAAAAGGAGGGTGTGTTCCTGCCGAGGTTCAGTTTACACCGACAAGTATTCCATCTGATATCATAGCATCTTATGCTTGGAACTTTGGAGACAATGATGCAAATAACTTTTCTAGTTTAGAGTCTCCTACTCATATTTATAAGAAAAAAGGGGATTATAATGTCAATCTAAAGGTCAGAACCATTCATAATTGTTTTGCTGATACTAGTAAGGAAAATTTTATTCACATAGAAGGCAAACCCAATATTAGTTTTAAACCGGTTCCTCCAAGAGCAAGCATCTTAAAACCTATTATTTTTATGAAAAACACTTCTGCAAATGTGGATTCTCTCTCCTATATATGGAACTTTGGAGACGAAACAACCTCTGACTTGCCTAATCCTGAGCATTATTTCCCTGCAGAGGGTTCTTACGAGGTTGAACTTATAGGTACTACAAAATATGGTTGTTCTGATACCCTAATTCAGACTGTAGAAATAACTCCGGAAATTCAAATCTTTGTTCCAACAGCGTTCTCCCCAGATGGAGACGGAATCAATGACTTTTTCGAAATTAAAGGCGTGGGTATCTCTCCGGAAAATTATAGACTTACTATTTGGGATAGAAATGGGAATCAAATATTTCTTTCGGAAAGCATTACAGACAGTTGGGATGGTATGCACGATGGAGTTCATGCCATATCCGGAGTGTATGTGTATCATCTAGAGTTTGAGGATATTTATGGTACAACACACGAAAAAAACGGTCAAATTTATCTAATACATTAAGAAATTTTATGCTTCGTTCACTAGCATCTGAAAGTTTTTTGATACAGCGTATCCCGAATTCACGTTAAATAAGACAGCTTCCGATAGTAAAATGCTAAAAGCCAAAAGCTAACAGCCATAAGTTCACATTAAACTTCTACCCCTTATTTTAGGGATGAAATTTTATTAAAACCCCTTATTTATGGGATTCCTGAAATCGGATTGAGTCTCTATTTTTGCCGAGATTATTATAAAATTAAAAATTAAATTTAGAAAATGAAAAAGTTATTATTAGGAGTTGCAGCTTTAGCTATCTTAGCCGTAGGATGTTCAGACGATAAAGAAGAAGAACCAACTCCGGTAAAGAAAAGAACAGAGAATCCTAACTACGAGGCTACTACTTTAGATAAAATCGTAAAAGAATTCAAGTTTATCGATGGTGTAAGCGAAAATGATGTAGCACCAACAGCAAAGACTGACTTAGAAGATTTAGTGGTTGAGCTTAATAAGGTAAATAAGTACGACGATGTTGCAGTAAAAGGAGAAACCGGTAAATTAGGTAAAAGATATGTAAGTGCTAAAGGTGTAGAGACTGTTCAAGTTATCAAAAAAGGTTTAATTGGTGCTTTACAGTTACACAAAGCTAATCTTTCTCTAATGGCAGGTGTTCAGGCACAAGATGCTGATGGTCGTAAAGCAGCACTAGATATGGCTGTTAAATACCTATTAGGACAGCGTGAACCTCAAACTAAAGACGAATTTAAAGCTAATGGTAATGCTTTTGGTAAATATATGATGTCTGTTGCTAAATCTGAGAAATATAAAGATATTGACCAGTTTGTATATACTACTGTTGAAGAGGCTTATGCTAATGTAGATAATAAGCCTGTATATATGCAGACTTTACTTCAGTTAAACGGTTATGTTAATACTATTGTTGCATTCCGTACAGTACATTACTTAGCTGAATATGGCGAAAAAATCAGAGATGATTTTAATGGAGAGAATGTACACGAACTTTCTGAAGGTTTAGGATTTGCTTATGCCTTAGCTTTCTCTTACAACAAAACAACTCATCAGCCTTATTTGTCTCTTGATAAAGCTAGAGAAGTTATCGGTGTAAATTTATGGGATGAAGCTAAAGATAATAGCGGAAACTCTTTATTAGACAAAACAGCTCAAGAAATAGCTGATATGTTTGACTTTACTGTCGAAGACGCTAAATAAAATACATTTTTTTTAACACAATCATCACGAAGTACTACCTAAGGGATTTTCTCTTAGGTAGTCTTTTATATATAAGTCTTGCTT
>PDWI01007481.1_pt1 | contig 13229 bp, 10 predicted proteins | sample 1430891 | NCBI WGS metagenome assembly PDWI01 (sample SAMN01162508, study PRJNA174530) | Oral metagenome, whole genome shotgun sequencing project. | biome: Marine environment; feature: Marine mammal; material: Swab sample of the gingival sulcus; isolation source: swab sample of gingival sulcus... | reverse complement strand
TCCAAATATTTTCTGAAGAAATTTTCTGAAAAACTTCTCTGACTTCATACGATTAACCAAATTATCAGATACTTACATATAATCAAAATTTCTTGAAAACAGTTCTGACTTGTCCCACAAAACTACAAAAGGCTCAGTTCATCATCATAAATTGGACTTGAAACCGAAAGAAAATCTAACACAGAGTGGAAGACATTGTGCTGAGAAACTATTCGCTCTTCGCTTTGCTTTACAGAGTCTTCACTTGATTTTGCAAAACCTACCCTTGAACTTGCAACCTCTAGCACAGAAATCTTTTGCTTTTCAGAAGACCATATAATAAATGGTATTTCATATTGTTCTTTTGGAGCTACACTTTTAGGCAAGCCATGCATGTATAGATTCTTTTCTCCCAAAGACTCACCATGATCTGAGACAAAAATCATCGAAGACTTCACATTTTTGAGCGACTTTAAGCGTTTAATTATTGAAGCCAAAAGATAATCTGTATATAATATGGTATTATCATAAGCATTTATTAGGCTCGAATGCTCCGCCTTTGAGAGATCAACGGTTGAACATTCAGGTCTGAACAATTTAATTCGCTCAGGACATTTCTTATTATAGCTAGGACCATGGCTCGTACTCGTATGCATAACAATGAAAATTTTCTTTTTGCTAGCCGATGCAATCGTCTCTTCAAGTCCAGCAAGTAAAAGTTCATCATATTCCGTTTCTAAGGAATCTACATTAGCCGTCTGCATTAGATCCGAACGCTCAGTCCGTTTGACACGAGAGAAATGAGGCTCGCCTGTATTCGTTGTACGCCACTGCACGAAGACTCCTACCCGAGACAAATAATCAGGCAAGGCTTCAAACAATTCGTCCGTACACTTATAATCCAAAATACACTTGACACCAGCTCGCGTATATGTCGCACAAGATGAAGCCTTATAGCACTGAACATTTAACTTTTGAAGCAAAGGATTCGTCTCCCGCTCGTAACCATATAAAGAGAAGTTTCCTTGACGTGCAGATTCTCCTATGACCAAAACGACAACAGCCTTTTCATCATCCAAAATCTTCGCATCAGGGAGTTGTTTGGCTACTTGCTCACGTTGTGACTTATGCAAGTGATAACGAAAAGTATTGATCGTATAAGACCAAGGCATTACAAGTGAACCAAAAGTCGGAACGTGCTTATCCACCCAAAGCCAGTTCGGAGCATTCGCATAGGCAATCAGAACAGCAAAAAGCACTGTAGCCACAAATTTGAGAACAACAGCCTTAAAACTATCTCGTACAAGCTCCAAGTTCAGAATAAGCACCGAAGGAAGAAGCCCCAAAAAGCCTAGATACAACACAAAATTCCAAGAGAAAAATGAACCTGCCTCCTCGAAATTAGTATTAAATACGTTACCTATCATTGATTCATCAATAAGGACATGATAGGTATTTACGAAGTAAAGAGCAACTGCATTCAAACAAAAAAACAGAACAACAGGAAGCTTTGCCCATCGCCCAAGCAAAGCTACGAGCAAATAAAAGACCAGTGCATTCAGTACGAGCATCATCACAACAAGGCTCAAGGATAAACCCAGCCCATTCCATGAGAATAAGTCAATCTCTTTCAGTACATATTGGAAGAATGGATACTGATACAGCACAAGATTAAGCGTGCTAACCAAAAGAGCGAAGCGAGTAGCCTTATTTTTGAACATAATTTTTAATTAAAAGGAATGACGTAAGCAGATTCATCAAGCCTGCCAAAAGGTAAATAATCAGCTCTGAACCTAAGATAAAGTAGCGATAAGCAAGCCATCCCGAAGCTAGAATAAAGACAAGGCTCATAAGTAGCTGATAAAAACGTGGCGGAATCTTATGCCAAAGAGGGCAAAGACAATTCAAGTACACTGCAAAAATTGAGAGAATCGAAGCTAAACTTGCCCCAATCAAGACATCTAAAGGATAATGAGCCCCAACGGCAACTCTGGACAAAGCAATAAAAAGACCCAAAGTAATCCAAGAACTGAGCCAAACGAAACCTTTAAGCCAAGTTCCCTTTGGATAAAAAGCAATAATGATTAGGGTAATAGCAATAAAGATCGTCATCGAATGTCCCGAAGGAAGCGAAAGAGCCAGCAGGCGTTTCCCAACAATCGTAAAAGATTCTCCAAGGTATACGGCAGCTGGACGAGGCATTGAAAAGAAGTGTTTCAACAAGGGAGCTACAGCAAGGCTCATCAAGGAAGCATTCAAGAGCCAAGCCCAAAAGCGAGGAGCAAGGACTAAAAATATCGACAGCAAAGACATTGACACAAGTGCGTCTCCAAGTTGTGTGATATTTTCTTCAAAAAGGGGAACTGCTGAGAAGAACTTATTGATTGCGTAGAAGACAGGTTTCTGAACCTCAGGATAAAGTTCCAGAAATGCCCCATCTTGAGAAACAAAGAACAGCGTAATTATGACTAAAACAAAGCAAGCAGGAAACAAAGCCCAAGGACTAAGGGCTGAAGTATTCCAATCAAGTTTGCCAGCTAGTCGTTTACTTAAAGACATGTGTATCTAACTTCTAAAATTAACCGAGGCACAAGATACTAAATTTTCACTATAAATAAACCGCCTACTTTCCAATGAGCAAAAAAAAGCTCTTCGAAGCTCTAAAAAAACGTAGGGAAGAATTAAAAATTTCTTCCCTACGATTCAAATGAATCTTCCCAACGATTTTCTAAAAAGTTCGGCACAAAATTTTGAAAGTCTAAGCCAAAGACAAACCAGTCTATCCTCAAGCCCCAAGAAAAGTAAGTTTCAGAGTAAATCTCCAAGCCTAAAAACTATACAACAATACCATATTATATATGGGACTATGCAAGCAAGTAGTTAAGCTTGTCGGAGAAGTCCACCAGCTAGAGCCATTGTACATGATAAGTTCTTAGATTCAGTTAAAAAGAGTCTTTCAAGGAGTAAAAACAGCTATTCAGAGCTTATAATTCTAAATTTCTTCACAAAAATTTCATTTTTCATTGATTATTAATTTGAATTTAAGATATTTATACTATCTTTGAGGTCAGGGAGGAGCTTTTCTTTGCCTATAAAGGAGAATATTAACTTAATTTTTAACTATAAATATTAAAAAAAGCATGCACAAGAAAGATTTCGTAGCAGCACTTGCAGCTAAAGCAGGATTGACAAAGAAGGATGCATTGTCAGCAGTTGACGCATTCACTGAAGTAATCAAGGAAGAACTTGGTAAAGGAGAACGCATCGTTCTTCTTGGTCTTGGCACATTTTCAGTTGTAGATAAGCCAGAACGTACAGGTATCAACCCTCGTACTAAAGAAAAGATCACAATCAAAGCTCGTAAAGCTGTCAAGTTCAAAGCAGCTTCTAACCTAAGTTCAAAATAAGTTCTAGGGTTAATAAATACCATTTTTAGGGGGACATCTTTCTAGGTGTCCCCCTATCTTTATCTACTTATAAGCTTATTCTTATTGCTTCGTAGGGAAATCTTTGTTACTTTTGTAGAAATAGATAAGACTTATCTCCAGTGTGGAAAATAATAGATAGATATATACTCAAAGGTTTCTTGCCGATTTTCGTCATGGCCTTCCTCATCTGCTGGTTCATCGTCATCCTACAATTTCTCTGGATGTACGTCCAAGAACTAACAGGCAGAGGCTTAGAATTAATCGTTATTGGGAAGATTATCTATTATGCTGCCATGTCTTTCGTTCCCCTTGCCCTACCCTTAGGAATCCTTCTTGGCTCACTCATTTTCTTTGGCAACCTAGGAGAGCGTCTAGAGTTACTTGCCATTCGAGCCGCTGGCATCTCACTTCTTCGCTTATTTTATCCATTATTTACTGTGGTTGTTGCCTTGGCTGTAGGGCTTTTCTTCTTTGAAAATACTTATATGATCAAGGCACAAGTTAAGATGTGGACGCTCATTTATTCTGCACGAGCCTCATCACTTGAACTAGAATTACCCGAGGGAACGTTCTACCGTGGACTAGATGGCTACAGCATCTTTGTGAAGAAAAGAAGTAAAGAACACGAAGGTCGTATGGAAGATATCATGCTCTATCAATATAATGGTAGCAACCTTAAGACGAGAATTATCCGAGCAGATTCTGGTCGTATCGTGATGGATAAGGAAAAGACTTACTTAACTTGGAGGCTCTACAACGGACAATGTTTCCAGAATCTTGAGACAGATGTCCCATATAATTCCAACAAACCCATCAGCCATGGGCGAGAACGTTTCAAGTACAAAGAGATCGTCATTCCCTTTGATGCAAACTTCAAAGAGATGGATCAGAAAGAGTTTAGTAGCCTCTACATAGGAAAGCGTTTGAATGAACTGGAAACGATTATTGATTCAACCAGACATCAGATAGATAGCATCCGCACAGAGTCTGGGACTTCTCTCCTCAAGCTCAATAAATCTCAACGCTACAAAAAGCAAACGTCCCTACTTGATAAGGAAAGCCTTACATGGATTGACAGCATTCAAGAATTAACAGAACAAGACTTTAGCGACAAGGTTGTACACATTAAGCCTGACAGCATCTTTCTTGGCATGAGCATTCGAGACAGTCTAGCTATCGTTCGAAAAGCTTCTTCTGACATTAGCTATATACGTAGCGACGCTTACAATAGTTTGTACAATGATAAAGGGACATACCATACATTCAGAACAAATAGTGAAGAGTGGCACAGAAAATTTACATACCCTGTAGCCTGCATTATCTTCTTTTTAATCGGCTCGTCTCTAGGAACAATTATCCGAAAAGGAGGTATCGGTATGCCAACCATTCTCTCAATCATCTTCTTTTTGATCTATTATGTCCTCAACACCTTTGGACATAATATGATTGTTAAGGAAGCAATTTCTGTACCCAAAGGGGCATGGCTGAGCACCTTCATCCTACTACCAATTGGGCTTATGCTTATGTATCAAGCAATACATGACTCAAGTGTGTTGAATCTAGACACCTACATCAATGCAATCAACCGATTATTAGGCAAGGAGCATGTAAGAGAATACATTTATAAAGAGATCGTTTTTGAAGAAGCAGACTACCAAGGAGCAAGGCAAAAGCTCAAAACTCTCACTCTTGAGGCTAAAAGCTTAGAGCAATCTCCAATATTCTCAAGCAATATTCTTAAACTTTGGTTCATTGATCAAGATGAGATAAGCAAACTTAAGGTTTATTCTGAAAAGGTTAACCTCTTAGTAGAAGAATTATCTAATACAAAAGAGCCAATGCTTATCTCAGAGCTAATGGAAGTACCAGTTATCCCAAAACAATTAGTTTGGTGGTTCTCCAACAAAGCTTACTGGCGTTTAGCTTTGTTGAGCCTCCTACCTCTATCTTTAGTCCTAAGTTTATACCTTATTAATAGGAGAAAAAATATAATTAAGATCATCAAAAAAACAAGTCATTCCCTACAAACAATAGACTTATTACTAGAAAGTCCTAACTTTGGAGGAGAAAAACAATAGATTTATCATTATGAATACAGAATTCAAACTCAACACTATAGAAGAAGCTCTTGAAGACTTTGCTAAAGGGGAGTTCATTATCGTAGTAGATGATGAAGACAGAGAAAACGAAGGAGACTTTGTCATCGCAGCAGAAAAGGTAACACCAGAGAAAGTTAACTTTATGATGCATCATGGACGAGGAGTACTTTGTGTTCCAATCACTGAGGAACGAGCAAAAGAACTGGAACTTGAGATGCAAGTACCCATGAATACGTCTGTTCATGAGACTCCATTTACAGTAACGGTTGATAGACTGGGGAGAGGTTGTACCACAGGAGTATCAATGCATGACCGAGCTGAAACAATTCTTGCCCTAGCAGATCCAAATATCCGTCCAACAGACCTAGCACGACCTGGGCATATCTGTCCACTCCGTGCCAAGAGCAAGGGCGTCCTTCAGCGAGCAGGACATACCGAGGCTGCTGTCGATTTAGCACGTCTTGCTGGGCTTCAACCTGTTGGAGCATTAATTGAAATTATTAATGAGGACGGAACGATGTCTCGCCTCCCAGACCTAATCAAAATCTCTGAACGCTTTAACATTAAAATCATTACAATTAAAGACCTTATAGCCTACCGCCTTAAGCAAGAGAGCCTCATAGAGAGAGGAGAGCAGGTAAAGATGCCAACACAGTATGGAGACTTCGAACTGATTCCTTTCAAACAAAAAACTACAGGCTTGGAACATATTGCTCTTTTCAAAGGAGAAATCAGCGAATATGAGAGTGTAATGGTACGCGTTCATTCGAGCTGTATGACAGGAGATATCTTCGGTTCTAAACGCTGTGAGTGTGGACAGCAATTACACCAAGCAATGGAGATGATCAGTCAAGAAGAAGCTGGAGTAATTCTTTACTTAAATCAAGAAGGTCGTGGTATTGGTCTAATGGATAAGATTAAAGCATACAAACTACAAGAGACTGGATTAGATACTGTTGAAGCAAATCATCATTTAGGTTATAATGCCGATGAACGAGATTATGGTGTCGGGGCTCAGATTCTTCGCTCTCTTGGAGTCAAAAAAATGAAACTTCTAACAAACAATCCCGTTAAACGTGTAGGAATCGAGTCTTATGGACTTGAAGTCGAAGAGATTATTCCTCTAGAAGTTCCAACAAATCAACACAACGAATACTACATGCGAACTAAAAAGGAGCGTATGGGACATATCCTTAACAAGTTAAAATAATTAGCCAAAGCCATATTTTTTTAATATTTAACTGAAATACACTCTAGTGTAGGAGATTTTTTAATTTTCTTTGTGTACATTTGTAAGAGATATATCAATAAAAATAATTTGAAGTTTAGTAACTATATAATATAAGGTAATATGAAGAATATCCTGATCATTGGTTCAACAGGTCAAATCGGAACAGAGCTTGCAATGGCTCTTCGCAAAGAGTATGCCCACGGTCAAGTAGTTGTGGGTTATATCCCTTCTCAACCTCCAACAGAAGCTCTGCTTAATGGAGGTCCTTGTGAGATTGTAGATATTACAAATGCACAACAAATCGCAGAGGTCTGTAAGAAGTATAAAATCGATTCAATCTACAATCTGGCAGCCCTTTTGAGTGCAGTAGCAGAAATGAAGCCTCAGCTTGCTTGGGAGATCGGTCTTGGAGGATTATTCAATGTACTTGAAGTCTCAAGAGAACTAGGATGTGCAGTATTCACACCTAGCTCAATTGGAGCATTTGGACCTGAAACACCTAAAGACAATACCCCACAGGACACAATCCAACGTCCAAAAACAATGTATGGCGTAACTAAAGTTTCGGGAGAACTTCTTAGTGATTATTACTACAAACGCTTTGGTGTTGATACTCGATCAGTTCGCTTCCCTGGACTCATCTCATACGTAGCACCTCCTGGAGGCGGAACAACAGACTACGCTGTGGATATATATTATTCTGCGGTACAAGAGGGTAAATTCACTTGTCCAATCAAAGAGGGAACTTACATGGACATGATGTACATGCCTGATGCACTCAGAGCTTGTATGGAGCTCATGGAAGCAAACCCTGATAAGCTTATCCACCGCAACTCATTCAACGTAACAGCAATGAGCTTTGCTCCAGAAGAAATCGCTCAAGCAGTGAAGAAATACATTCCAAATTTCGAAATGAGCTACAATGTCGATCAACTTCGTCAAGCAATCGCAGAAAGCTGGCCAAACTCAATTGACGACTCCTGTGCAAGAAACGAATGGGGTTGGAAACCGGACTTTAATCTTGACACAATGAGTGCAGACATGGTAAGTAAGCTAAAAGAACGTTTCAATAAATAAGAGACTAAAAAAAGAAGTTCTTCACACACATAATAAAAAATTATTTTTAATCTTTTATGTATTTTTCAACAAAAAGACTATGATATTATCAAAAAAATTATATCTTTGTAAGTGAAGCAACAAATAAAAGAATTAGAAAAATAAAATAATAGTCAGATTTATAAACCCCAATAATTACATTTTAAATGAAAAAATTAGTACTATCAATCATCGCACTAGTAGGATCGTTCTCAATAATGACAGCACAGCACTTCCGTGTTGAAGGAGGAGTAAATTTCCACAAGTTCCAAGACATGCCTACAATGTTCAAACAATCATTCCAAGAGTTACCTATTCGTGCAACACTTGGTCTTGAATTAAACCTAACAGATTTCCTTTACATTGAAACTGAAGGAACATACACGAAGACAACTTCTAGTCTTGTTGGTTTAGGTGCTACACATGGAGAAGGAATTGCTAGGGATTTCTTCAACGCTGTTAGCACTAAACTAAAACCAAATGGAAAGCTTTCTCCAATATTCTACCAAACAGCGATTAAAGTCCCTGTAAATATTGGTTTCCGTTTCTCTTTATCTGATGCATTTGCTCTAAGCCTTGAAGCTGGACCTTACGCTACATTTGGAATTGGATCAGAAGTAGGATACAAGGGAACTAAGAAAGCTAATATCAATGATATGATCAAGAGTGAAAAGATTAAGAAGGAATTCATCAACAAGATGCTTTTCGGTCTTAATGCTTCGGCAGCTTTAGAACTTTCTATGATTACGCTTCGTGTTGGAGCTGAGTACGACTTAACAAATAGAATCAATTTTGACAAGTCATTCCAAGAAAACATCGATAGCGTTAAGCCTGTATTTGAAAAGTTCAATGAAAACAGATTGAACATTTACACTACAGTAGGTCTTCGTTTCTAAGAAATTAGATTAGATATACTCTAAAGAGCCATTGGATCATATGATCCAATGGCTCTTTTCTTATTCTAAAATCAAAAAGATGTATCTTTGCACTTCAAAGACTATCTAGTAAAAATAGTCAATTAGAAGAAAATATTTAATGAGATATAAGATAAATACAGCAACAAGAGGTTGTTGTGCCATAAATAAAAATAGTTGTAATAATTGCAGTAAACGAAAAAAAGCATCATACAATTGGCTAGAGGACATTCCAAACCAAAATAAAGACGAAATAATTGTTCAAGTACAATTTAAGAATGATCGCAAAGCCTATTTTCTAAACAAAAGAAAATTAGATCTTTTCAAAGGAGACTTTGTAATGGTTGAGGCTGGAAAAGGTTTTGACATTGGAGAAGTTACCCTTCAAGGAGAGCTAGTACACTTGGCAATGAAGCAACAACGCTACAATCTTGAGCGAGAGGGGAATCCAGAAATCCTACGTATTGCAACAAGCGAAGACTTACAACGTAGACAATATATCATTGATCAAGATCACCAAACCATGGTTAAAGCAAGACAATTAGCTGCAGATCTTGGACTAAACATGAAAATTGGTGATGTTGAGTATCAAGCTGATGGAAGCAAGGCTATATTTTATTACATTGCAGACGGAAGAGTCGATTTTCGTCAGCTAATCCGTGTTCTTGCTGATGCTTTTAAGATCCGTGTTGAGATGAAACAGATTGGAGCAAGACAAGAAGCAGCAAAAATTGGAGGGATTGGACCCTGTGGACGTGAACTCTGTTGCTCTTCTTGGTTAAACAGCTTTGTTTCTGTTAATACAAATGCAGCACGAATTCAAGACCTATCCTTGACCCCTCAAAAGCTAACAGGTTTATGTGGAAAGCTTAAATGCTGTGTAAACTTTGAAGTACAAACTTACTCAGAAGCTCAGAAAAAAATTCCTAGAAGAGATACACTTTTAGAAACACAATATTATACCTATTCTTTCTTCAAGTCGGACAATCTTGCAGGCTTAATAACTTATAGTTCTACTGATCGAAACAATCGGGAGTTAGTAACAATCAGCACAAAAAGAGCTTTTGAGATTATTAAACAAAACAAGAATGGACAAAAACCATTTTCTCTGGAATATGATGACGAACAAGATAAACCTTTAGCTAAGTCTTCGGACATTTTATCAGATAATAGTCTTACAAGATTTGACAATACCAATAATCAAAATAGAAATAATAGGAATAAACGAAATCCTAAAGCTCAAACAAAGGAGAGAGCTAGGAATAATAATCCAACAAAGAAAAAGAGAAACTAAATATTATGGCAACAGAATTGACATAAAAGAAGCAAATAAGCTAAAACTATTATGCTCCAACGAAATATATTTATCTCAGTAATTATACTAAGCTTGATAACTTCTCTCTATTCATGTACGAGAAGGAATCAACAATCTATTCTTATTTCTGAAGATATTGAGAAACTAAATATAAAAGGTATTCAAAAAGAGTATCATCTTTCAGGAGAGCAAAAAGAAGTTTCTGCAACATGTCTATTCAACAACCAAATGAATTTTGAAAAAGTTAGCTGCCGTTTAGAATTAATCAAAGGAGAAAATAAAATTATTATCTCTGACACCTTAGACTTTATACTCTCTAAAAAAAGAGGACTATGGATGGACAAAAAGATAATTCTTCATGAAGTTCAAGCAAAGCAACAAATGATGTTAGAACTCCCGTCAGACACCTTATATACTTTCAGAATAAAGCTCCTCACCCCAAAAGAAGCCCTAGGAATAATTGGCTTCATTTTAGATATTAAATAAAATCAAAAGTTAAATAATAAAAGCTTTATTCTGTAGAAAGCAAGTCTTATATGCTCAAGAAGTATTATATTTGTAGATGAGAGTTTTTGCTCAATTCAATTGAGCTATGATTACAATATAGAATGAATAATAGATCAGATATGAACATATTAGAGTTAAGTGAACAAGAACTTATCAGAAGACAAAGTCTAAAAGAGATCGAAGAACTTGGAATCAAAGCTTACCCTGCAGACGAATACGAGATAAATGCATACAGTGTAGAGATTCTTCAAAACTTCTCTGATGATGCTCCTACAAGACATGTAAGAATAGCAGGACGAGTAATGGGGAAACGTATTATGGGCAAGGCTAGTTTCTTAGAATTACAAGACAGTTCTGGTCGTATTCAGGTTTATATCAGCAGAGATGACCTATGTCCTAACGAAGATAAAAGTCTATATAACAATTTAGTTAAGAAGCATCTTGATTTCGGAGACTTTATTGGAATTGAAGGTTACGTTTTCCGAACAAAAATGGGACAAATATCTATCCATACAGAGCAACTAACATTTTTAGCAAAAAGCCTTAGACCTCTTCCTATTGTAAAGGAAAAAGATGGGAAATTATTCGATGCCTTTACAGACCCTGAGCAACGCTATCGAATGCGTTACGTAGATTTAGCTGTTAATGATGGTATAAAAGAGATCTTTATTAAGAGGACTAAGACATTCTCTGCTATGAGAGATTTCTTCAACCAACGAGGATACCTTGAAGTTGACACTCCTATTCTTCAACCAATTCCAGGAGGAGCAGCAGCTCGTCCCTTCATCACGCATCACAACACCCTTGATATTCCTCTATACTTACGCATTGCTAATGAACTTTACCTCAAGCGTCTAATAGTTGGTGGCTTTGATGGTGTTTATGAGTTCAGTCGGAACTTCCGAAATGAAGGAATGGATAGAACTCACAACCCTGAGTTTACAGCTATGGAAATCTATGTTGCGTACAAAGATTACAACTGGATGATGAACTTTACAGAAGAAATGCTTGAGTACATCTTAATTAATGTTTTAGGCACAACTAAAGTTAAAGTTGGAGATAGAGAGATTGATTTCAAAGCTCCTTACCCTAGAGTCTCAATGTTCCAAGCAATCAAAGATCATACAGGGATTGACATTAGTAATATGAACGAAGAAGAACTTCGTCAAACATGTAAGAATCTTGGAATTGAAGTAGATGAAACAATGGGGATTGGTAAACTTATTGATGAAATCTTTGGTGAAAAGTGTGAAGGAAACTATATTCAGCCTACTTTCATTACAGATTATCCCAAAGAGATGTCTCCTCTAACTAAGGAGCATCGAACTAATCCTCACCTGACAGAACGCTTCGAATTAATGGTTAATGGAAAAGAGCTTGCCAATGCTTATAGCGAATTAAACGATCCTATTGATCAAAGACAACGATTTGAAGAACAACTCAAGCTTTCTGAAAAGGGAGATGACGAAGCGATGTATATTGATCATGATTTTCTTAGAGCTTTAGAGTATGGGATGCCTCCAACGAGTGGGATGGGTATTGGAATGGATCGTTTAGTTATGCTCATAACAGGACAAGAAAGTATTCAAGAAGTTCTTCTATTCCCACAAATGAGACCTGAAAAACAAGCAGAAAAAGATAAAGTTGAAGCTTTCCTTGCTTGTGGAGTTCCAGAATGTTGGATCTATGCTCTTTATAAAATTGGCTATCTAACGGTTAAAATTCTGAAAGATGAGGAGAAACCAGGGCGTTTGTACCAAAGTCTTATGGATATTCGCAAAAAATATAAACAAGCTGAACTTCCTAGTTTAACTCTTGAAGAGGTTAAAAGTTGGATAGAATAGAGATAACAAACAATAATGAGAAGGTATAATCTTTAACCTAAGCTTAGATTTTATATTTTCTCTATTGATGCCCCAGAAAAAGACATAAGTGGGCTTGAAAGAAATAACTTATGGAATCAAAATATAAAATAGGAATTATCGGAGGGGGAAGCTGGGCTACAGCTCTTGCAAAGATAATCCTATCTACACAGGACTCAATAAACTGGTGTTTACGTAGTAGCAGTCGAGTCAAAGACTTTAAAAAAAAGGGACATAACCCTTCTTATCTAACATCAGTTTCTTTTGACACAGAAAGAATTAGCTTCTATTCAGAGTCTGAAACTAACGAATTTGCTCGTAAGTCAGATGTCATTATTCTTTGTGTTCCATCCCCCTATATAAAATCTTATATAAAAAAAATCCGAGGATCTGTCCTTAAAACAAAAATTGTGATCAATGCTGTTAAAGGCATGATTCCTGAAGAAAATGTCTTAATTTCAGAATTCCTTGAAAATGAAAAAGGTGTAAGCAAAAAACATATTGGTATCATTTCAGGACCTTGTCATGCAGAAGAGGTTGCAAAAAACAGACGTTCATATCTCACACTTGCATGCTTTGACATAAAACTAGCTCAAGAGTTAAGTAAAGTCTTCTCTAACGAATACATCCGTTGCAGTATAAGTCAAGATGTTGTAGGTGTAGAGTACGCTTCTGTCTTGAAAAACGTTTACGCCATTGCAGCTGGGATATGTAAAGGTCTAAACTATGGAGATAACTTTCAGAGTGTACTAATTTCTAATGCAATCGCAGAGATGAATAATTTCATCAATATCATCCA
>PDWI01007479.1_pt1 | contig 13230 bp, 9 predicted proteins | sample 1430891 | NCBI WGS metagenome assembly PDWI01 (sample SAMN01162508, study PRJNA174530) | Oral metagenome, whole genome shotgun sequencing project. | biome: Marine environment; feature: Marine mammal; material: Swab sample of the gingival sulcus; isolation source: swab sample of gingival sulcus... | reverse complement strand
GGTTTATTTAATAAATTTAAAATTTGTTGATTCTCTATTCCATAGTTTTGTTTAAATTCTTCATTACTTTTAGGGCTTTCCAAATTATTATATATAAATAGAGAATCTATAAACTTATAATTAACATTTAAATTATTTTTATCTTTATTATTATAATTTATAAGTTTGCAAATTACATTTTTGCACTGAACAGTGTCATAATATATACTTATATTACTAAATTCTTCCCTAAAATTTTTATAATTTATATTTATAAAGTCAATCAGTCGAAAATAATTTAATATTACCTCTTCCAACGCAATCATAGAAAAATCATATTCTACCTTTAATAATTTTTTTATTGAAATATTATCCATTTTAGAATTATAAAATTTTTCTTCATTCAGAATATCTATGTTTTTATACGCAAAACTTACATTCAAAACACCAAATATCTTTTTAAAATATTCTTTAAACGTAATATAATTTTCCATTTCAAAATATATAACTCTTAAATTCTTATTATTCATTTTATAATATTTGACCTCATACTTTTAATATATTATTAATTTAATTCCTAAACAAATATTGCAAAATATAACTACACTATTTTTATTCCACATTTTTATTAGAAATAGCATAGTTACGATTTAAATTAAGCGTTTTTATCAGATTTTTTTATTACTAATCTAGTTATAAGTAACATTGTTATAATCGCAAATAACAAGATTGAAACATACTGATACAAAGATGACTTCGCACAAAAAATCCCAACTCCAACACCTATAACTATATACGAATTGGCATTACTTCCACCACCGCCATCTTGATGTTGTCCATATATAAACGGCAAATCATGTTTAACTTCATACCAAAGATATAAATAACCTAAAATCACAGTAGGCACTGCTATATACCAAAGAAAATGATTTGATGGCAAAAGTTCCGCCTTTCCCACCCAAAAATAAGTTAATCCAGATGATACTAAAATCATCAATGCACCTAATATAGACTTTTGCAAATGTCTTTTCATATGTCTTTCTCCTCTTAAAATTCTCATTTCATTTTGCAGTTTTATATAATATTGTAAAAATAATATTGAATTATTAAGCATATATAAATTCATATTATTTTATATAACATAATTACAATGAAAATAAATTATTATATTTATATTTTGATAAGAACAAATACATTTGAGATAATTCGTAATTTATGATTGCTAGTAGCAAAATTAATTCGTAAATGCCAAGGCATTTACTCATCGTTTTGCTACTCATATAAATGACACTAATATCATAAAATCTTATGAAAGTAAACTTTCAACGCTTTTATAATTTTATGTCATTTGCACTCATATCTTATTACGAAAAACACAGTCTGTTTTTAAAAACTTTTTAATTAACTTTATTTCTTGTCTAAATGAACGACATTCTATAAAAAGGTCATAAAATGCTTCCCAAAAGAAAACCCATGTACCAATAATTATTCCCTCTTCAAAAATTTTAGTCCAAAGGTCTACACCCACAAAAATATTACTATACGCAAAAAAAGCAAAAATAATCCCTATTATCAAATACCTTAACGATTTTTTCTTTTCCTCAAAATAGCGTCTTTCCACTTTATTCAACGAATAAACAAAATGATTATTTAAAGCTTTAATTAAATGTTGCTCTTTTTTATCATCTCTTAAAGATTCCTCTACTAAAAATACAATTACCATATCTTCATTAATAGGAATATCCAATGCGGAATCCCAAATATACTCAATAAAATCTTCCTCTATGTCCCTTCTTTTAAAAGGTGATGGATCCCAATCACTATAAACATCCTCATACTTATGAAGTGCAACTAATATCTTAAAAGCTCCATCTTTATTTCTCTGATACGTTTGTTGGTGATAATTTTTTCTCCAAAACATAAATTCCTCTTTATTTTCCATACTATCTCAATACTAATTATACCAATTTTCTAAGTTAATTAAACCATAAAACTCAAAAAAACAAAGGATATATGAAAATTCATATATCCCTTACTTTTATAAATAATTTAAAACTAAATACCCAAAATTATTCAGCTAAATATCCAAATAAATTCTTAGGATTTTCAATTTCTGGAACTAAAATAGCCTTAGTACCAATTCCAGCTTCTTCAGCAACATCATGGATTAATCTTAAAATAGAGAAATCTTCTATAGCGAATCCAACTGAGTCAAAGATAGTAATGTCATCTTCTTTTCTATCAATTCCGCCATTTACAATAACTTCATTAATATGAGTTACTTTAAAGTCTTCCGCCATATGCTGAATCTCACCTTCAATTCTACTTTGTGGCTCAAACTCAACATATACATCACCCATAAATAAAATCTTAGAATCTAATTCAGTTTTTCCAGGACAATCTCCACCTACTGCGTTAAGGTGCATACCAGGTTCAATCATATCTGGAGTTAAAATTATAGCTAATCTCTTATCAGCTGTAACAGTAGTAACAATATCTACACCCTTACAAGCTTCAGCAGTGCTATTACACTTGATAAATTTTAATCCTTCAACATGAGCTAAGTTCGCCATTAATTTATCAGTAGCCTTAGGGTCTACGTCGTAACAATAAATTTCTTCTATTCCTAAACACTTATGGAATCCAAGAGATTGGAATTCACTTTGAGATCCGTTTCCGATAAGCGCCATTTTCTTAGGATTTTTCTTCGCTAAGTATTTTGCAGCTAATACAGATGTAGCAGCAGTTCTAACAGCAGTAAGTAAAGTCATTTCACTAAGTAATAAAGGATAACCAGTTCTAACGTCTGCCAACATTCCAATACCCATAACTGTTAAAAAGTTTTCTTTAGGGTTAGCTGGGTGTCCATTTACATACTTGAATGTATAAATGTTATCATCACCAATAGGCATAAGTTCACAAACACCTACATCACTATGATGACAAGTTCTAGGCATCTTTTGGAAATCTCCAAATCTCTTATAATCATCTTCTAAATATTCTACTGTTCTTGCGATAACATTTTCAGCACCTTCTTTTTTAAGGTATTCAGCAATCGCATTTAAGTCTGTGTATCTTGTACTTTTCTTCATTGTTCCTTCCTTTCTTAAATAAAAAACTATTTTTTAACAATGTCGCCCCTATATTATATCACTTTTTTAAACTAATTTCTATTATTTTTTTATTTGTTTTAATCTTTATTTTTATTTATTTTTTTGCATATTACAGATATATGCAGAGATTCACACTAACTTATCTTTTATAAAATAATTAAATATTTGATACTTTTATTTGTTTTTTATATTTCCTAAATATTTATCGTTCAAATTACTGCTAAAAAAATAACGCTATTTTAAATATTAATCATATCCGTAATAACACTAATTTTAATAAATAACAATTTTATAAAAATTAAGCTATAAAAATAAAGTTTTTTTGTAGTTTTGTTTATTTTATTTTGGTTTATATTTTTTTTAGCTTTTTAAAATAACAAACGTCTATAAAAGACTTTTTTATCTTTTATAGACGTTGCCTTTATATTTTAATAATTACTTAGAAATTAAAGTACCAGTCTTTCCAGCAATACCTTCAGCAGCTTTTTCTAATGAAGTAATAAGTGCTTTTCTTCCTTCTTTAGATTCAGCAAACTTCATAGCAGCTTTAACCTTAGGAAGCATTGAACCAGGAGCAAAATGTCCTTCTTCAATATATTTATTGCAATCTTCAATAGAAAGTTCAGATAACCACTTTTCATCTTCTTTTCCGAAATTGATAGCAACTTTTTCAACAGCAGTTAAAATAATTAAATAATCTGCGTCAACAATTTCAGCAAGCTTTGATGATGCAAAGTCTTTATCAATAACAGCTGGAACACCAATTAATTGATTTCCATCAGCTACTACTGGGATACCACCACCACCAACACTGATTACTACATGTCCTTTATCAACAAGTGCTAGTACAGTTTCTTTTTCAGCTACATCTACTGGAATTGGAGAAGCAACAACTCTTCTATATCCTCTACCAGCATCTTCAACCATATCATAACCTTTTTCTTTAACAAGAACATCTGCTTCTTCTTTAGAATAAAATGCTCCAATAGGTTTAGTAGGATTTTCAAAAGCTTTGTCATTTTTATCAACTACAACTTGAGTAATTACTGTTGCAACTGGAGTATTATTATTTCTATTTAATAATTCTTCTCTGATTGCATTTTGTAAATGATATCCAATATAACCTTGACTCATAGCTCCACACTCTGGGAATGGCATTTCAGGAGTTTGTTCCTTAGAATTAGCAGAAGTTGCCATAGCCAAGTTAATCATACCTACTTGTGGTCCATTACCATGTGCAAGCACTACTGAATGACCTTCTTCTATTAAATCTACGATAGGCTTAGCAGTTTGTTTCACAAGTTTCTTTTGCTCTTCTGGTGTTTTTCCTAAAGCGTTTCCACCAAGAGCTACAACTATTTTTTGTTTCATATTTCCTCCATACTAAATTTTATTTTTTAAATAAAACTAAATCATAAATAAAAATGACTAATCCTAAGAATTTTATCAAAGAATTAGCCATTTTTTAAAATTCTAATAAATACTTAACTATTTATTATTATAAGTTACCAATAGTAGCACACATTACAGCTTTGATTGTATGCATTCTATTTTCTGCTTCATCAAATACTACTGAATGCTTAGAACGGAATACTTCGTCAGTTACTTCCATTTCAGAGATACCAAATTTCTTCTCAATATCAGCTCCAACAACAGTTAAATTATCATGGAATGATGGTAAGCAGTGCATAAAGATAACATTTGAATTACCAGTTTTCTTAATCATATCCATATTAACTTGGTATGGCTTTAATTGCTTAATTCTTTCTTCAAATAAATGTTCTTCACCCATTGATACCCATACGTCTGTATAAATAACATCAGCACCTTCAACGTCATCAACATTGTCAGTTAAAGAGATTTGTCCACCTGTTTGTTTACAAATCTCTTTCATTTCATTAACTAATTCTTCTGATGGGAATAATTCTTTAGGAGCAAGTCCTACAAAGTGCATACCCATTTTAGCAGCACCAATCATTAATGAGTTACCCATATTGTTTCTAGCGTCACCAGCATAAACAAACTTAACTTTGTTAAGTGGCTTGTCAACATGTTCCATAACAGTTAAGAAGTCAGCTAAAATTTGAGTTGGGTGATAAAGGTCAGTAAGACCATTCCATACTGGAACACCAGCATGCTTAGCTAATTCATCAACAGTCTCTTGCTTAAATCCTCTAAACTCAATTCCATCATAGTATCTACCAAGAACTTTTGCAGTATCTTCGATAGTCTCTTTTTTACCCATTTGTGAGTTAGTTAAGAAAGTTACATTAGCTCCCTCATCAAATGCTCCAACTTCAAATGCACAACGAGTTCTAGTAGAAGTTTTTTCAAATAATAAAACTACATTTTTTCCTTCTAATAAATTTCCTCTAATTCCTGCTCTTTTCTTAGCTTTTAAATCAGCAGCTAAGTTAAGCATATATCTGATTTCTTCTGGTGTGAAATCCTTTAATGTTATAAAATGTCTTCCTTTTAAATTTACTGGCATGTTTATGCCCTCCTTCTTTATTTTAAATTAATTTAGTTTAAATCTTCTCTTTCAAGTGGCATTGACATACAACGAGGGCCACCTCTACCTCTTGATAATTCCGAAGATGGCATAATGTGTAACTTAATACCTTTTTCTTCTAAAAGCTTATTTGTAACATGGTTTCTTGAATAAACAATAACTTCACCTGGTGCAATAGCAAGTGTGTTAGAACCATCATTCCACTGCTCTCTATCTGCATCAATACCTTTTTTACCACCACAACGGATAAGCTCAACTTTTTCAAGTCCTAAATATTTAGCAAGTAACTTATCTAATTCCATCGCTTCTTTTTCTATTGTATATTCACCTTTATCATTTTTCTTTCTTAAAGTATACACAGTAAGAGGACCTTCGATTTCTGGGTGAATAGTGAATTTATCATAATCTACCATTGTAAATACTGTATCTAAGTGCATAAACGCTCTTGACTTAGGAATATCAAAAGCTAAAATAGTATCAAATTCATCTTCTCCAGAGAATATATTTTTAGCAATAGTATCAACAGCAGCTGCATCCGTTCTTTGAGAAATACCAATAGCCACAACCTTATTAGAAAGGATTAATTGGTCTCCACCTTCTGTTGAGTATCTATAATCTCTATCATACCATTTCTTAACTTTATCATCTTTAAACATTGGATGATGTTCAAAAATATATTTTGCAAAAATTGTTTCTCTATTTCTAGTAACTGTTCTCATATGGTTAAGAGCAATACCTGAACCTATCGTAGCAAATGGGTCTCTTGTAAAATATAAGTTTGGCATTGGGTCAATAACAAATGGATAATCACTTTCTAATATATTAGCAAGGCTAGTTTCATCTGCTTTGAAATCAATTTCTTCTTTTCTAACTCCAGCCATCATTTTGTCAATCATTTCTCTATTTGTTTTAAATTTTAAGAAATAATCTTTCATATAACTTTTTAATTCTTCTGTTTCAATTTCTGTTTCTGATAAATAATGGTCAATAAATTGATTCTTTAATGACTCATCTTCAAGAGTTTCTGCAATTAAATCTTCTAAATAGAAAACTTCCACGCCATTATCTCTAAAAATTTTAGCGAATGCATCATGCTCTTGTCTAGCTACCTCTAAATAAGGAACATCATCAAATAACAATCTTTCCATAAGATCAGGAGTAAGATTTTCTATCTCATGACCTGGTCTGTGTAAAAGTACCTTTTTTAATCTTCCGATTTCTGAATTTACCTTTAACTTCATTTCAACCTCCTATGGTTTATATTTAAACGAATATTCTAACCAATTTAGACTATTCATTTTCTATCTACTTAAATTATACATCTTTATTTCATAGTTGCAATGCCCTAAAATGCGTAATAAGTATCACTGTTAATTTTTTTACTAACATAATGAATATTCATACATTGTATACTTATTCGTTTTATTCATTATTAGAATATATCTGCATTTTGTAGTTCTAAAATCTTAAATTTCAAAAATATTATGGATATTAATTATTTGAGATTAATAATTATCAAATATTAAATTTTTGTAACATCTTAACTGCGTTATCAATGCTACTAAATATAAATTCTCTAATGGAGCTATTGAAACAATAATAAAAATGACCAATATAGAGTAAACTTACTCCATTTGGTCATTTTCTTATTTATTTATTTATTTTCACTTATAGCTTTTATGCCATTACAGCGCCAATAGTAAGGATTACCATTGTAATCACTGCAAGAGCAATTAAGAACTTAAATACATGCTTAAACCATGTTCCATATGGTACTCTAGCAATAGCAAGACCACCCATAACAACTCCTGATGTAGGAGTAATTAAGTTAACAACACCACTAGCTGCTGAGAATGCAGTAATTACTAAGCTAGAACCAGCAGTAGAACCACCAAATATAAGTTGTCCCATAGGTCCCATGATAGGAATACTTGCACCTGCAAGACCTGATGTAGATGGTACTAAGAAAGATAATGGAATATAGAATAAATAAGTTAAGTTAACGAATACTACTTTACCTAAACTTTTAAGTGATTCTGAACCGTAGAAAAGAATAGTATCGCTCATATAACCAGCTTCCATAACTACCTTGATACCTCTTGACATACCAACGATAAGAGCAACGCCAAGTAAGTCTTTAGCACCAGCAATAAAATGCTCTACTATTTCGCCTTCACTAAACTTAGCAACTTTACCAATTACAATCGACATGATAAAGAATAATACTGTCATTTGACCAAACCACCAGTCACCAAGTGCTGCTGATTGAGTTTTAAGAGCATCATAATGATCCCAATACGCAGGAGCAGTATTTGGCTCAAAACCAAGAATTTTAATCTTTGCAAGTGCATTATAAAGATTGTCAAAGAATAAAATATCAAATTTATAAGCCCAAGGAATTACACCAAGAATCATAATTACAAAAGAAAGTCCAAATAAGGCTAAAACACACTTTCTTCTTCCAGTCATTTCTGGAACTTCTTCTTTATCTGCATCGCCAATAAAATGTTTAAGGTTATCTTCTCTCATATCAGCAACTATCGACTTAGTTGGGTCTTCTTTAACTTTTTTAGCATATTTCATTGTAAGATAAATAGCTGCTATAACTACTACTATCCAAAGTACAAATCTTAATGCAAGACCTTCACCTAAACCGATACCAGCCGCTTCTGATGCAACACCAATCGCAAATGGGTTAACAGTTGAGCCAAGAACACCAACACCAGCTCCCAACATAATAACCATAACTGCAGTTACAACATCATATCCAGCCGCTAAGAAAATAGGAATAATCAAAGGATAAAATGCAATAGTTTCCTCTGCCATACCATATGTTGTTCCACCAATCGCAAATAATACCATTAGTATAGGAATTAATGTATGCTCTTTTCCTTTATTCTTTTTAAGGATTGCAGCGATACCTGCTTCCATTGCTCCTGATGCCATAACGATACCGATAAAACCACCAATTACAATAACAAATAATGCAATATCAATAGCGTCAAAGAATCCTGCTATCGGAGCTGATAAAATATTATAGATACCTTGTGGATTAGACTCAGCCATTTGCTCATAAACCATAACTCCGTCTACATCCGTATACTGTCCAGGTGGTACTATCCACGTGAACGCTGCTACAACGATAATTATAATAAATAATATCGTATAAGCACTCATACTACTTCTTTTCTTTTTACTCATAGTTCCTCCTTATTAATCTAAAAATGATAACAATGCTTCCGCATATACTAAAGTAGCCCTTTTCATAGTGTCTAATGGAGTATATTCATTAGGTTGGTGTTCTGTTTTTGCTTCTCCTGGGAATATAGCTCCATACGCAACGCAATTATCCATAGCTCTTGCATATGTTGCTCCACCACTTGATTCAGGCTCTGATTCCATATCGCCAGTAACCTTTTGATATGAAGCCATAAGTGATTTAACTAACTTAGAATCCTTAGGAACATATATAGAACGTAAATAATCAAATTCTTCATATTCCAATCCATATTCCTTAGCACTCTTAGAAAGTTTAGCTACAACTTCATCTTTATCTGCTGTAACCGGAATCCTTATATCTAAGCATATTACTTCTTCCTCATCATTTAACTCAATTTTACCTACATTGAATTTTAATTTTCCACTCATTTCATCTTCTAAATTTCCAACAATCTTTGTAGCAAAACAATCTTCTCCAATTACCTCTGCTAAAAAGTTAGTTGATACAGAAGAAAAACCAGCATTTTTAAATGCCATAGCAAATCTAGTAATAGCATTAATTCCTGTTTCAGGAACTTGTGCATGAACTGCTTTACCCACAACAGTTAACTTTTCGCCTTCCAATTTAGCTTCAAAATTAAGTTTATCTAATTCTTCTTTTATCTTAGAAGACTCAGCACCTTCATAAATCATTTTTGATGGAACAGCATTAAAAGCATCTCCACCACTAAATCTAATATCTGTAGATATAGGTGCTCTTAATTTACACTGAAGCAATCCCTTTTCTGCATAAATTAAAGGGAACTTAGAGTCTGGAGAAAATCCATAATCAGGCATAGTTTCTTTTTCTTGATATTTTATAATGCCTCTCCATAAAGTTTCTTCATCCGTTCCAAATATAAAACGAATTTTCTTATTAAGTTTAACACCTTCATCTAGTAATGCTTTAACAGCATATAGAGCTGCCATAGTAGGTCCTTTATCATCTTGTGTACCCCTGCCATAGATGTTACCATCTTTAATAACTGGGTCAAATGGATCTGTATTCCACATTTCTAAGTCACCTACAGGAACAACATCTAAATGACCAAGAACCCCTATCATTTCGTCGCCCTCTCCAATATCAGCATAAGCATAATATCCTTCTGGGTCTACATAAGTCTCAAATCCCATACCACGAGTCAATTCCGCTACTTTTTCTAAAGCATCTCTTATAGGTCTACCAAAAGGTGCACCTTCTTCAGAATCAGCAATCACACTAGGAATTTTACAAACAGTTATTAAATCTTGTATATAGCTGTCAAAATTACTTTCAATTCTAGTTTTAAGATTCATACTAACCTCCTTTATTTTTATATACACTTATAATTTTACAATATGTATACCAACCTCATTATACAATTTTAAACTCCATTTATCAACACATTGAACATAATTCTATACAAGAGAAAATCTCGTTTTTCACACTTTAGTATCTATATACAAATTTCGGAATATCTATTCATTGTATGAATATTAGTTCGCTTATAAATACTGCGTATCAAAAAAAATGTCAATTTAAAAAAGTATAAATACTCATTATAATTTTTTACAACTAAAATAATTTTTTTTATTATATTCAGCCTATAACAGACGTTATGGAAGGCATTATACAATTTTACACCCCTATATTTATTATATATCCTTATATTTGTAAAATATAAATTCTTTTATTGATTTTTTATAGAAAACTCTATATACGACAAAATATATTAATACTTAATAGAGGAATAATATCATGTTCAGTAGCATTTTGGGCACAGCTGTATTGACAGTTTTTTTTTTTTTTTTGTATATTGTTGGTAAGAAAAACGATTTTAAATTAAATATTTTATTAATTTAGTCTGTATAATTGTTACAACTATTTAAAGTAGTAATCTTAAATTAAAATTCGGATATTTATACATTTTATATAAATGGATATATAATGTTATGAATTTATTTAAAGCTATTAAATTTTAAACAGTTAAAAAAATAATCATTTAGATTAAATTATCATTAATGTTTTGTTTATGATAAGAAGTAAAATTAAATAACATTTTAGATATGACTTTTAAAACTTTACATATTTTATTAAAGGGAGGAAAATATTTTGTTTAAAAAGAGAAATATAAATTTTGAAAGCAAATTAAAAAGGCTTTTGGAGACTAATATTGAGGATTATACTGAAAAGAAAATTATATCATCGATAGATACTAATACACTTACTGGTAATGAAAAAGAATTTGCTGACTTAATGAATAAGATTATAAGTAATTTAAGAAAAGAATGTGGGAATAGTGATTTAAAAATTAAGGTAATAAATAATGTCCTTTCGTCAGGATTATGGCAATTAAATATAGATGAAAATTTAAATGTTACAAAAGCTAGATGGTCTAATGATTTTAGAAGAATGATAGGCTTTCATGATGAAAGTGATTTTTCAAATATTCTTTCATCTTGGTCAGACAGATTGCATCCTGATGATGCAGAAAATACTCTTAATTTATTTAGAGCATGTCTTTCAGATTTTACTGGCAAAACAGTTTATGACGTGAATTATAGGCTTAAATTAAAAGATAATTCATATAGATGGTTTAGAGCAGCAGGTCATACAATAAGAAATCAAAATGGTAAACCAACAGAATTTCTTGGTGTATTTATAGATATTGATGATAAAATAAATCAATCTATTGAATTAGATAAAACTATTAATAGATATGAACTTATTGATTCAGTTTTAACAGAGGGTTCTTGGCATATGGAAATAATAGCAGGCGATCCAATGAATCCTAATAATGTACTTTGGTATTCAAATCAACTAAGAAGATTACTCGGGTATAAAGATGAAAACGATTTCCCAAATTTATTTAGCTCTTGGTCAAATAGTTTATATCCTGACGATGCACCAATGGTTGTAGATATTTTTGGAAAACATCTTATGGATTTAACTGGTAGTACCCCTTATGATGTAGAAAATAGAATGGTAAAAAAAGATGGTTCTGTTATCTGGGTAAGAGTAAAAGGCGAAACTATAAGAGGAGAAGGTGGTATCCCTATTCTAGTTGCTGGGGCAGTTGAAGATATTACGATAAAAAAACAAAAAGAAGAACTAGATTTGAATTTAAATAGTATGATTAAAGGTTTAGCTCAAAATTTAGATGAAATCAGTAAGATAACTAATAGCACAACAGAGAAAACATCCATGATACTCAAAGAGCAAAAAGTAATGACTGAGTCAGCTGAACTCAGTAGAGAAAGAACGAATGAAACACTCAAAATAACAGATTTTATTATGAATATATCAAATCAGACAAATTTATTAGCTTTAAATGCTAGCATAGAGGCAGCACGTGCTGGGGAAGCTGGAAAAGGTTTTGCTGTAGTAGCAGAAGAAGTAAGAAAATTAGCAACAAGTAGTACGGAGGCAGTCGAAAAAATAACTAATAGCCTTGGTGGTATGGACGAATCAATTGGAAATATTACAAAAAGAATAATTTTAATAAATAATTTACTAAAAGAGCAAGCGACAAATATAGAAGAAATAAATTCAGCAATAGAAGAAATAAGTTCTACTGCGAATAGTTTATCTAAGTTTCATAAATAAACGGAGAGTAAAAAATATTTTTAGGGAGATAATTATTTTAATAGGATTAACAAATTTGATAAATAGATTATAAAGTAATTTTAATACATGTATTTTGTGTTGCAGGAAAACAATGCTATTTTAATTTATAAAAAAAAGCATTAGCGACGGAAGTTTTTCCATCACCAATACCAAAATTATGCACCCTTTTTACATTGGAAACACCAAAATTATACAACTAAAAAAATAAGCACCAAATAATTAACACAATTATCTGATACTTTCTTTTGGTGCGCCCTGAGGGATTCGAACCCCCGACCTTCTGATTCGTAGTCAGACACTCTATCCAACTGAGCTAAGAGCGCGTTATTAAATTGGAGGCGGCGACCGGATTTGAACCGGTGAATCAAGGTGTTGCAGACCCATGCCTTACCGCTTGGCTACGCCGCCATGGTGACCCATCCGCGACTCGAACGCGGGACACCCTGATTAAAAGTCAGGTGCTCTACCGACTGAGCTAATGGGTCATGGAGCGGGTGAAGGGAATCGAACCCTCGCAACTGGCTTGGAAGGCCAGGGCTCTACCACTGAGCTACACCCGCAAATATAATTAAACTAAAATGGAGCAGAAGACGGGATTTGAACCCGCGACCCTCGCCTTGGCAAGGCGATGCTCTACCACTGAGCCACTTCTGCACAATATCATGGTGGTGGGGGAAGGATTCGAACCTTCGAAGTCACTGACAACGGATTTACAGTCCGGCCCCTTTGGCCACTCGGGAACCCCACCTTATGGAGCCAGC
>PDWI01007478.1_pt1 | contig 13230 bp, 10 predicted proteins | sample 1430891 | NCBI WGS metagenome assembly PDWI01 (sample SAMN01162508, study PRJNA174530) | Oral metagenome, whole genome shotgun sequencing project. | biome: Marine environment; feature: Marine mammal; material: Swab sample of the gingival sulcus; isolation source: swab sample of gingival sulcus... | reverse complement strand
AACTTGCTACAAATAAGCCTGATCTTGGAATTCCAACAACTAAATTAATATCTTTCGGTATTTTTTCAAATTCTTTGTAAATTAAATTTGTCAAATCAGACACGGTTCTAAAATTCATAATATCTGCATTCCTCTCTAATAATACTTCTTGTATGCAATATTATTTGTATATTTTTTTAAACAAATCAATTAAAAACAACAGCAAATTATACATTTTCAATCTCAATAATAATACAATAACAGCCCTAAAAAAACTCACACCACGTAGCGTAAAATTATCGATGAAAAATTGATCTTCACCAATAGATTTTAGATATGAATATCTATCGAAATCAGTTTTTGAATGCTCTAGCCTAATCTTATAGACTGCTGTACTCGCTAAATACATATATTTTTTTCTTAACAAAGAATCAAATTCTCCATCATACTTTGCCCAAATTTTACAATAACTTTTTAAACGAAGAAAATTCTCTTTTAGCGAAATATAAATTTTAGGATTGAACTTATGAATAATACTATCATCATTATCATGTGTTCTATAAAAATAAAAAAAACTTTTTATATACATTATTTTATTAGCATTAGTAATTATTGGTAGCAATTGAAAGAGATCTGTACCATTAGCAACGTATCTATAAGTAGTATAGTCCTCTGAATAATCTACTAATTCCCTGCTAAAAATCTTCGTCCACAAGGGATTAAAAGCATCGGTTTGTAATAATAATTCATATATTTGTTTTAAATTATCATGTTCAAATATCGTTTTATCTTCAAAATCAAAATCATAGATATTCTTGTTAACCGTATTCTCGGTAACGTATTCAAAAAAGATGACATCTAAATTATTATTCATTATATGCTTTTTTAATATCTCAAACATCCTATTATCAATTAAATAATCATCTGCATCAACTACATATAAATAATCACCAACTGATTCTCTTAAACAAACTCTACGAGCTAAGAGTGAGCCTGAATTCTTTTTTTCAAAAACTTTAATCTGATTTGGGTATTTTTCACGCCATTGATAACAAATTGCTAAACTATTATCGCTAGAACCATCATCAACTAAGATTAATTCAAAGTCTTTTTCTGTTTGGTTCATAATCGATGCTATACATTTATTTAACTTGCTTTCAGCATTATGTATAGCTATTGAAACTGACAAAAACATAAATTTAACTCTCCGCAGAAATAACAATATTTCTTATAACCATATCTCTAAATTTTTAATGCACTTTACATCAAAAATTTCTGAGTATTTCCTTAATCAATAATTGAACTCACATTCTCTATTATATTGTTATTTTCTGTAAATATCAACCATTTTTTCACAAATAATGTCTTTGCCAAATTTTTCTATTTTTAATTCATTATAATTAGAGTATTTTTCCCTTAACTGCTTATTATTGATTAATATATTCATGCTATCTGCAAATTCATCGATTGAATTGGGGTTGACACAAAAACCACCCTTTTGAGTTTCAATCAAATCTACATTTCCTCTTATATCACTCACTATACAAGGTAAGCCACTTGCCATTGCTTCCATCAAAGCGACTGACAATCCTTCTCTAAATGAAGGAAAGATAAACAAATCTGTAATTGCATATATTTCGTCCAAATCATTTCTATAGCCTAATAATTTAACATTATCTTCAAGCTTATACTCCCTAATAAGTTCTTCCAACTTAGTCTTTAGACTACCTTTACCACAAATTAAGTAATAAATATTATGATTATTCAATTTTGCAAGAGCTTTTATCACAACTTCATGGTTTTTATTTTTATTTAACTCACCTACTGACAAAGCAATAAAAGCATTTTCTGGAAGTGATAATTCTTCTTTTTTTGCTCTTATATCTATATCACATTTACTAAATTTATTGATATCCAAGCCAACACCGTTGACATGTTCAATCTTCTTTGCACCAAACTTAGTTTTAGCTAAATTGTAATCTTCATTATTTATAGTAATTAAAACATCCGTATACTTAGAAAGCCATTTTTCAACCGGATAATACAACAGCCAATTTTTAAATGGAGCACCTTCATAAAAATGAAAGCCATGAGCTGTATAGAATACTCTTAGCCCTTTGTTTCTATGATTTTTAGCGGCTAAACGTACTATGGCTGAGGCGTTGGGCGTATGTGTATGGATAATATCATAGCTTTCACTATCTAATAATTTTTTTAACTCTTTATAAGCCTTGTAGTTGTTTGTATTAAAAGGATTTCTAGAAAACGGTATATGATGGGCTTTGCAGGATAAACCTCTTTCCTTGTCATCTATTCCATCTTCCAAATTTGTTGCATATTCAACAATATGACCGTGCTTTTGTAATTCTTTTATATGTTCTATAAAAAAATCCATAGTTGCTGTAATAGTTGTTACATATAATATTTTCACAAAGATAATCCTTTCTCACATCAGCCCTATGTAGTGAAAAAACTAATTAATAATTATCATCCTTTTATCAATATTTTTTAACTAATAAATCATTGTACTTCATCATCAATATATTATCTTCATATTGTTTTATAATACTTTCATTTCTTTCCCCGTTCAGATTTTTTATAATCATAGCTACATGATTCACACCACATTCATAAGCGTGCGGATAACCTCCACCAAAGCGAGGATTAACTTCCGATATATAGTATTCTCCCTCAATATCAAAAATATCAATATCTATCTGTCCTAGATAGCCAGCTTTATTGACGAATTCTTCAACTATATCAAAGAGTTTATCATCTTTAAAAGAAACAGCCTTATCAGTTTCTCCTGCACGCATCAAAATTTTCTTTTTTGCGAATATAGACACTACTTCAGCTGAAACTATATCTATGTAAACATCAACACCAATTTCCTGACCCGTCAAAAATTCTTGTATCATTAACTTTTCATCTTCACTTGAATGTGCAAACAAAAACTCAACCGTTTCCATATCATATACTTTAGAAATTGAGATGGATGCACTGCCAAACTGAGGTTTTACAAAAACTGGAAAATTTATCTCTTTATTATTAATTGCCGTTTTAAACTCACTTAAACTATTCCAGGATTTAGCCACATTAAAACCATGCTCTCTGCAAAAATGATACATTTTAATTTTGTCCAAAGACATCTCACAAACATTATAATTAGAACCAATAACCGTCGTTCCGATTGCCTTAAACTTATCTACATGAAAAGCTAACAAAGAAAGCTCTGGATCGATAAGTGATAAAACCGCTGTAATCTTTTCTTGTCTACAAATATCAAGTATTTTATCAATATAACCTTCTTCTTTAATTTTAGGTACTATATAGTAGCTATCCGCTTCATATAGTGCTGGAGCTAACTGATTACAATCGGTGGCTATAACTTTACCTTTCCCGTTCAACTCTTTTCTAAAGTACTGTACTATTTTATTGCGCGTTCCACAACTTAAAACTAAAATATTATTTTCTTTTGCTTTCGTTAGTGTAGTCTTCAAAATAATAATTCCTTTCCCAATTAAATTGCGCACTAAATTAAGTTGATTTATTAAATACTAAAGAGCTAATCTCTAATACAATTCGGTGAAAATTATATTATCTAGACCACCAAATCATCTTTTGCTTTTATTACTACACTGTCATACATCATCATTACAACACCTTCTTGATAATTACCTATTAAACTCTCATTTTTAATGCCTTTGATATTATTATTAATGAGTTTAAAGAAATCGACACCTGCTCCATAAGCATGTAAGTAAGCCCCCCCAAAACGAGGGTTGACTTCTGAAAGATAATATTTACCGTCCCTAAAAAAAACATCAATGTCAACCGGCCCGTTAAATTTGAAAACCGAACAGGCTTCTTTTATAAAATCGAATAATCTTTGATCTTTAAAAGAAATAGTTTTACTTGCCCCACCTATCTTTGTTTCTATTTTCTTTTTAGAAAACATACTAACAACTTCATGTGAAATCGTATCAATATAGGCATCTACATCTATATCTTCTCCATCCATAAACTCTTGAATAATATTATCAGGATTTGATTCCATTACTATGTTTAATTCTTGTATATTATTGATTTTTTTTGCACCTACACTGCCACTACCTTGTCTCGGTTTAACAAAAACGGGGAAATTTATTTTCCCCTCTTCCAAACCCAACTTAAAGTCAGCCAAATTATCATAAGTTAATACTGTATTAATTCCTTTATTTGATAAATATTTAAAAAAAGAATACTTATCAAAACAATATGAAGCTGTTTCTTGATATGGCGCTAAAACAATTATCCCCATATCTTCAAATAATTTTCTTTGATTTGCTAATATTTTTATTTCAGGATCAATAAAGGTGGTAACTGCTTGTATCTTTTCTTTTTGACAAATTTCTAGTATCTTCCCAATATAGTCTTGGTCATCAATTCTAGGAACTGTATAGGCTTGATCTGCAAGATATAAAGCAGGTGCATAAGGACTTAAATCTGTAGCGATGACTCTTACTTTGTCACCTAGAGAATCCTTTATATCTTTTATCAATTCACCACGTCTTCCTACACTACAAAACAAAATATTCACCTTTAAACTCCTTTCAAAGCATGAATCGTGTAATAATCATCTGTGTCAATTTTATCTCTTATTAGCTTTATACCATTGCTATCTTTTAAATATACAGGAGGAAAATAGGAAATAAACGCACCTCCAAAAGTAATGGTATACGAACCAACTTTGTGATAAATAATTCTGTCTCCTATATTTAATTCCTTTTCATTTTCTAATAGCATTATTCTGTCATAATCCATACAAGTATAACCACACACTATTTGCTTGTTGTTTTTAGTAGTTGATTCCCCTACAATAGTATAAAAATAACTCGTTTTTTTCCAAAGCGGATCAATATTAATTCGACTGCCATCAGTGGTTACTATTCTAGCGTTTAAAGTGTCTTTAGCATCTCTTACTTCGGTATGAAAATCAACTGCTGATGCAATTACTGCTGAACCAGGTTCAATTATCAATTTTGTTTTATTGATGTCTACAACTTCTTTTAGCACTTTTGTTATCTCTTTAATGTACTGATCAGCAGTAGGTTTACCTTCCACACCGCCAAAAAATCCACCACCAATATCTATATAAGCTGGTCTTAGCTCATTCTTTTTTATTAACTTTGCTAAATAAGTTGCTATCGATATATAAACATCGAGACTTCTTGTTAAACTATTACAATGAATATGCAAACCATATTCTTTACTTTCCCCTATGGTCTCTATCGCCTTTTTTAATTCCCCGTTTTCTTCACAAAAGCCAAATCTAAAACCATCATCATGAAAAGAAATATCACTTGGATTAAATGACTTGATATCGGCATTAAGTCTCAATCCTATTTGTTGGGTTTCAAACTGCTTAATATCTTGAATATAAGATAATTCTTTTTTAGAGTCAATGTTTACAATTGAATTATTTGCAACGGCATACTCAAACATTTTTCGGCTTTTTATCGGCCCATTAAAAATGATTTGATTCGCCTTAAATCCGCACTTAAGTGCCAATAAATATTCCTCATCTGAAACAACCTCAGCATAAGCGCCTAGCTTTTTCATATACTCTAAGACCCATGGCAAAGAGTTGGTTTTTACAGAATAAGATAAAATTGAATTCGGCCAATACGTATTTAATGCATTTTGAAAGTCACTGATATTCTTATCAAATTCTTCTTTCACAAGTAAAAAAAACGGTGGTTCGATGTTTAATAAGTTCATTCTTTTTTTCCCTTTAATCTCTCTCTATATTTGTGCCTCTAAAATCTTCCATTGTTTCTGAAGTAGCAGAACTGATGCCTTCCTTCATTAAAACTTTTTTTATTGTTAAAAATACAATGTGAACATCTTGCCTAAAACTTACTGTTTCTACATACTTTACGTCTAAATCAAATTTCTCCTCCCAACTTATTGCATTTCTACCGTTTACCTGTGCTAAACCAGTTAAACCAGATCGGACTAAATGTCTTTTCTTTTGATGCTCATTATAATAAGGCAAATATTTTACCAAAAGCGGTCTCGGTCCAACTATACTCATATCACCTTTAAGGATATTAAATAGTTCGGGTAATTCGTCTAATGATGTAGAACGAAGCTTTTTACCAAAATTAGTTAATCGTTCGGCATCATCTAAAAAGTTTCCATCTTTATCCTTGGCATCTGTCATAGTTCTAAATTTATATATCGTAAATATTTTTTCGTTTAGTCCCGGTCTTTCTTGCTTAAAAATAATTGGACTACCAAGCTTGACTCTAACTAATATCGCTACTATCAGAAGAATTGGACTTAGGATAATAATTGCTATTAAGGAAAGTAAAAAATCTAACAATCTCTTAAAAAATTTATTATACACTTAACTTCCTCCCTCCACAAAAGTTGATTCTATAAAAGGCCATGTATTGTCAATTAATTGAATTTTCTCTTTTTATGAAGTATATTTCAACGATACCGTTTCATTTTTACCCTTTTTTACTCTTAGCAGAAATATAAGTGTTGATTACCATTACTAAACACAAACTAGCTAAAAAAATTATTAATATTGTCTTTTTGCTTAACTTTGGTATCACTGTTGCATCATGTACTAATGTTACTACATTCTTATATTTATAATCAAAATATTCGTCAACAACATCAGTGATCATTTCTACTTTATCCGTAATATCTTGCTGTAATTCTACCGCTAGTTGATCGACTTCACTTTTTATTAAATTCATCTTTGCTTGATATTCTGGGCTAGGATTTGTTAATTTCTCTAGTTCCTGTTGTATTTCCAATATTTCTCCATTTATATCAGAACTAGACTTTCTAGCATCAGTTGCCTTTTTAGCCAAGGTATCATAGTTATCATTAATCAATGTAATACTAACTGTACCATCGGTTAAGCCAGGTACTATAACGTCTTTTTCATTATTCTTGACTATGCTTAAAAGTTCATTTGATATTTGATAATTTTTAGAATTTTTATCTTTTTCTAATGCATAACGTCTTAACATATAGGCATATTTAATTTTCAATTTAGAATTATCTTTTGTAAGTTGATATTTGCTAATTAGAGCATCAATTTTATTTAAATCATAATTTTGTGATCTTGCCACTGCTTCTTTTATATCCAAAAAAGTATAGCCAACCGAGGATTTAAATTCTGGATCATCTCTATGTAACAATTCTAAATAACTATAAATAATGTTGTATTCATTTTTAAAAATTTCTATATATTCAGGGTAATCGTAGTTTTCATAATTTAAATAATCGATTACTTGACCTAGTTCCTTGAATGGATAAGAATATTTACTGATAAAATATTGTTCATAGGCAGCCTTATAAGCATTAGCTACTTTTATGCAGCTGGCTTTATCCAAACCCAATCCAGAATCAACTTTAATTTTTATTAAAAATTCGTTAGGGAAATAAGTGTAATCTTCCCCTTCTTTTCTACTTTTTTCCAAAGTTTTCTCTATACCTTCTGGTAATACTGGTATAACTTCAAAGTTATATTTGTATTCTTCTTTATACTTAAGCTTAGCTGCCGCAAAAACTTCTTTAAGTACTTTTTCACTAACGATATCATTATAATCAAGCCTAGTATTATCTGGATTAATACCTCTTTCTATCCCTTCAAATTGGAGACTGAAACTAGTAGTGATATACTCGTTTTCACTAATTATAATAAGAATGGAAGAGATTAACGTAAGTATTAATGCGGCAATTATCACCGTTGATTTTGAGACTATATTTTTAATTCTTTTTTTCATTATTTAGCCTCTCCTTCATTTTGCCAATAGGACTTAAATAAAGCCGCTAATACACCTACCATCAAACCCACCACTGCAGCAACCGCAATATTTGTTGTGGGGCTACTACTATCATCTATTGCCGCTGGTGACAGGGCGTAAAATGAACCAGATAAATATTGGTCATAAAATTCATCTGCTGTTTCGTTCCCCACTTCTAACCAACGGTTGAGGTCTTTAATAATACTTTCAATCAATTCATCAGCCTCTTGTAAAATTGCTGCTCTATCATAAGCAACAACATACTGCCCGCTTTTTAATTCTTCTATTTCTTTATTGTAGTAATTAATTCTTTCTTCTATACTATTTAAATTCTCTCCAGTACTTGCCGCCTCTAAAACTAAGTCATTAAAAAAACTTTCGTTAACTTCCTCTGTTTCTCCACTGAGTGAATCCATTATACTTTTTGATGAATCTTCTATTGTACCTAGCATTTCTTTGGCAACTTGACTTTGTCCTTGAATTATATTTTTCTTGTTCGTTAATTCTTCCACTAAATACTCATAATAAAGTATTAATTTAGAATTATCTTTCGTCAGTTTATAGGCCGATATCATAGAGTCTAATTTATTAATATCCACTTTATCTGTATTATTTAAAAGCTGTACTATTTCATAAAAAGTCAAACCTGTACGTTTAGACCTGAAGTCGGGATTCAACTCTGATAGCGCTTTATCATAGGCTTTCAGTTCATCTAACTGCTCATGAATAATAGTTGAAATATCTGAATAGTCATACCGACTTGCATCAAATGTAACAAATTTATTAATCACTGGTTTTTGGACTATGTATTCTTCATTAAAATAATCTCTATAAGATGCCACTATTTGATCGGCTAGTTTACGTGCTAACTGTCCATTTACTCTATATTTAGCACTAGTATGTACGATTAAAACGTATTCATTGGGAAAATACTCCACCGTTTCACCCTTCTCCTCCATCATAAATTTTTCCTTTTTAATCACAGAGTTGGGGATAATAGGCTTTATTTCGACTAGTGAGCGAACTGCATTAGGAGAGATTCTGCCTTCTAATTCCAATTTATTGATAACATCATTCAATATATAAGGTGTGGCTATCTGATAAGGATCAAATTCTGACTTATCTGGATTAATATGCTGTTTGATACCCTCAAAGTTAAAAGACACTATCGTCTTGGCACTTTTACTTTCCTGCATCTGATAAAAAGTGAACATCATCGCCACTAAAAGCACAACAGAAGCGATGCTAATTATCAATCTTCTTTCCTTGATTATCGTTAATATAATCCCCTTAAGCGATATCTCATCTTTTTGTACATAACTTACTTTTTTAGTGCTAATCTTATTCTGCACTTCTTTGTTTTCCATTTTCTACTCCCTAAAAATAATTATTTTTTACGTTACATCTTAATATCGCTTACTAACCATTTTAGCTAACTCTAGATACTTTTTGTTAATACTACTATTGTCTACATAGGTATCTACGTACATTTTTAATTTTTCTCTCAACAACTTAGCGTCATTTTTAGCAGCGACTTTTTCTAATACTTCTATTTTTTCTAGTAATTGATTATAATCAACAATTTGTGGTTTGCCGATGTAAATCTTCTTATGAACAGTATCTTCTAAACCCTCTTCATCCATTAACAATTCTTCGTATAGTTTTTCACCCTCTCTCAAACCAGTAATTTCAATTTTTATATCCTCATCCAACACGAGACCAGATAATTTGATAAGGTGTTTTGCCAAATCATATATCTTGACCGGATCACCCATATCGAGCACAAATATTTCCCCACCTTTAGCAAGTGCTCCTGCCTGTAAAACCAGTTGGGCAGCTTCAGGAATGGTCATAAAATACCTGATTATTTTTCTGTGGGTAACTGTAACTGGTCCACCTTCCTTAATTTGTCTTTTAAATAATGGTATGACACTGCCATTACTGCCGAGTACGTTGCCAAAGCGAACTGCTACAAATTCAGTATCACTAATTTTAGCATAAGCTTGAATAATATTTTCACAAAATCGTTTAGTTGCCCCCATAACATTGGTCGGATTAACCGCTTTATCCGTAGAAATTAATACAAATTTTTCTACTCCTAACTCATGGGCAACTTTGACGACATTATGAGTTCCCAAAATATTATTTTTAACCGCCTCGCAGGGATTATGTTCCATTAAAGGAACATGCTTATGAGCAGCAGCGTGGAAAATTACCTGTGGCTGATAGTCGTTAACTACATCTCTCATTCTTTTTTCATCTCTAACCGATGCGATTATTACTCTGAAATTCAAAGGATTATTATTTTTGCTATTATAGATACGCTTTAACTCATTTTCTAAATCATAGACATTATTTTCATATATATCCACTATTATTATTTCTCTCGGTGAGAATTTAGCAATCTGTCGGCAGAGTTCAGAACCAATTGATCCGCCACCACCGGTAACCATTACTCTCTTGCCTTTGAGGTAATCGGCAATACTTGACTTATCTAATTTAATAGCCTCTCGACCTAGTAAGTCATCAATATTAACATCTCTTATTTGACTAATGCTAACCTTATCATCGATAAATTGATAAAGCCCTGGTAATATTTTAACCTTAGCCCCAGTATCACTACAGATGTTTACTATTTCTTTACTCACACTTTTTGCAACAGATGGCATTGCAATAATGATTTCATCAACTTTATATTTTTCTACTATTTCTTTAATATCAGTGGTTTTACCTAAAACGCTATAACCGTTAACATGCTTCTTGCTTTTCGTGATATCATCATCGATAAAACCTACTATTTCTATGTAAAGTTCTGTATGTTTTTTAAATTCCTTAACTACCATGGCACCAGCATCACCAGCACCAACCACTAATATTTTTTTAATCTCCCTTGTTTTCCCACTTTTTATTTTTTGGCACCTGTGTTTAACTCTACGTAATAAACGATAAGAAAATCTAGAAATACCGATTAAAATCAAATCAAAAATAATTATTAAAAAGTAGATAGAAAAACTAGATTTTTGACCACTAACTAACATCAGACTAAAACATATTATGTTAGATATAAAAACTGCCAATACCACAGAAAGCAGTTCATCTATGCTAGCGTATCTCCATAAACTTCTATAGAGTTTAAAAAGAGCATAAACAAGAATTTTAATCATTATCATTATTACTATATCTTGTCTTAATAACTCTAAATAGACAGGACTAATATGACCATCAAATTTTACTAATAAAGCTAAATACGTTGACAGCATAATAACTACCGCATCAACTAACAGTAGCAATATTACTCTTATGTTATTTTCTAAATATGAATTGTTAAATGACACTGTAAACACTCCTACAGATTAAACACCCCACGATTCTCAACTTTTTTTCAACGCAACTCCCCATTATTAAAGCAAAATTCTTAATTAAAACAAAATTCTTATTATTTCTATAACTATTATACTCAAATAATATTATATAGCACATATTAATGCTTTGCAAGCGATTATAAATATATAATGACATTTATTTAATATTTAATTAATATTCACAATGAATTCATGTATGCTAATACTTATGAATTTAACTACTTAATCTCTCCTAAATATATCTCTAGTATAAACCTTGGCTCTTACATCATCTAATAACTCGTCATAACGATTAGCAATAATTGCCTCACTCATCTGCTTAAACTTTTCTAAATCATTAACAACTAAACTGCCAAAAAAGGTAGTGCCATCTTCTAAACTAGGCTCGTAAATTATAACAGTTGCCCCTTTACCTTTTACTCTTTTCATCACACCTTGGATAGCAGACTGCCTAAAGTTATCAGAGTTGCTCTTCATCGTTAAACGGTAAACGCCAATTATAACTTCACCCTCTTTAGAAGAACTATATAACTCATCATTCCTGTATGTACCAGCTAGTTCTAAGACTCTATCGGCGATAAAATCTTTACGAGTACGATTTGATTCAACTATCGCTGACATAATATTCTGCGGAACATCTTGATAATTAGCTAATAACTGTTTGGTATCCTTAGGCAAGCAATAACCGCCATAGCCAAAAGAAGGATTGTTATAATGACTGCCTATTCTAGGATCTAAACATACACCAGCTATTATTTGCTGGGTGTTCAAACCTTTCATTTCCGCATAAGTATCAAGCTCATTAAAATAGCTTACCCTTAAGGCTAAATAAGTATTAGAAAAAAGCTTAACCGCCTCAGCTTCGGTAAATCCCGTAATAATAACTTCTATTTCTTCTTTAATTGCTCCTCCTTTCAACAACTCAGCAAATTGATTAGCAAGCTCTACTAAATACTTGTTATTTAAATCAGTTCCAACTACAATACGTGAAGGATATAAATTATCATAAAGAGCCATAGATTCACGTAAAAACTCTGGACTGAACATAATTTTATTCGTATTGTACTTTTCTCTAACTTCGGCCGTATAACCAACTGGAACAGTAGACTTAATTATCATCACTGCATCAGAATTAAATAACAGCACTTGTTCAATCACTGTTTCTACCGCTGAGGAATCAAAAAAATGTTTCCTTGGATCATAATTAGTTGGCACGGCAATGATAATTAATTCTGCTGACTTATAGGCCATTTCAGCGTCTAGTGTCGCCATTATAGTTAATCTTTTTTCGGCCAAATATTTTTCAATGTACTCATCTTGAATCGGCGATTTTCCATTATTAAGCAAATCTACCTTTTCCTTGTCAATATCAACAGCTATAACCTCATTATGTTGAGCTAACAAAATAGCAATAGATAAACCGACATAACCTATCCCCGCTACGGCAATTTTCATTTTAGACTCCTGACATGCAATTATATCTTCTATCTAAGCAATCTTGTAACAAAAATAACAATAATTTTTATATCTGCCATATATTTTTTGTATTACTTATATACATTTTTTGTATTATATAATACTTTTTTTATATTTTCAAGTAATAATAAATTTTTGAAATATTTTTGTGACATAATTTCATCAGTTAAAAGATAATAATCATTCTCTCTTTTTCTCCAATCCTTAAAAAATACTATACCATAATTTAATACTCTCTACAACGGTATTTGGAAAATAAAGCAAAATAAAAAGCCTACAAATATCTTTGTAAGCTCCTTCTGCTTTGTGATTTTAAATTTTAAAATTCAAACTAAATATATAAACGCTCGAAACATTACGAGCTAATTTTTTAATTATAATTGATGGGCAGTTTTTTCCATTACATTTTCCCATCCAGATATTTTCCAGTTTCCTTATGCTTAAATTCTGGTAAAAGTTTAATAAACTCTTCGACTATCTGTTCTTTACTCCAGACTAAGCTAGTTTGATATTCTTTCATCTTCACTTCAAATTGCTGTAATTTTTCGGCATCAAAATCAAGTTCTTTTTTGATGACACCTAAATTGATAAAGCTATCCATA